>ENA-ORIC01001491-ORIC01001491.1-human-gut-metagenome-genome-assembly--contig:-NODE-1491-length-22229-cov-5.597869_pt1 | contig 22229 bp, 20 predicted proteins | sample MGYA00243023_ERZ508732 | MGnify/ENA primary metagenome ERZ508732 (study PRJEB26277, sample SAMN04329767) | human gut metagenome | biome: human-associated habitat | host: Homo sapiens | place: USA...
GCGTGTCGGAGCGCAACCGCCGAAGGCGGCTCTTAGCGCGTAGACTGAAGGTGGCCCCGCAGGGCCGGATGAGGGGCGGGTTTGCCGCAGTTGCCCGTTTATAGGCTGCCGCGGGAAAGTCTGCCCTCATCAGTCAGCGGTCGGGGCCGCTGACAGCTTCCCCCGAGGGGGAAGCCGTTCCGCATTTTTACTGCTCGTCCGCACCTTCGTCCGGCATCCACTCACTGGCGGGCACAACCGTGGCGTCGGCCCAGAGGTGCTCAAGGTCGTAGTAGTCGTGGGCCTCCTGCGTAAAGACATGGACGATGACGCTGCCGTAGTCCAGCAGCACCCAGCGCTTGCCGTCGTGGCCCTCGGTGCGCAGCACCTTGACGCCCTCGCGGTCCAGCTGGAACTCGGCCTCATCGGCCAGTGCGCCGACATGGGTGGTGGACATACCCGTGGCAATGACGAAATATTCGGTGACGGTGGTCAGGTCCTCCACGGCCAGAATGTGGACGTTGACGGCCTTCTTTGCGTCCAGCGCACGCGCCAGACGAATGGCAAGTTCTTTGCTTTCCATAGATGTTCTCCTAGGTGGTTTATAACGGGGTAGGTTTCGGGCTGTGGGAGGTTCTCTCCCCCACCCGCTGCGGCGGGAGCCCCCTCGCAGAGGGGGCCAAGGGCCTTGCCTCCCTCTGCGAGGGAGGTGGCCCCGCAGGGCCGGAGGGAGAGAACCTTGCGGTTGCCCGAAGCATTTTCTATTTACGTTTTACGCTGCCGGCTGGCTCTCGGTATCGGTGGAATCCGTGTCGGTGCTCTCGCTCTCCGCCGTGGACTCGGACGCCATGATGTCGGTGACCTGGTTGGAGCCGTCGAGGTTATCGTTCTTCTGCGCGTCGTCCGCCTCGGCCATCAGGCCGCCCATCTGCTGGATCTTCGGGTCGGTGGCCGTGTAGCCGGACAGGTCAATGACATTGTCGCACAGGTTCAGCTGGCTGGCATCGACGGGACCGGTGTTCTCGCGGAAGTACTGGTTCAGCAGGTCCGCATCCGCCTGCCGCGCGGGGTACAAAAGCGACTGGCCGTTGTACTGCGGGCCGCTGATGACCGGCATCTGGCAGATCATGATCTTGCTGGAATCAATTTTCAGCATACTGATGGCAAAGCTGATGAGGTCGGACGCGCTGAGGTTCGTCTCCATATAGTTCAGCACGGCGGGGGTCAGCTTGGCGACGTCCCAGATGTTGCCGATGCTCTTGAGCTTGCGGAACAGCGCCGCGTAGAACTGGCGCTGCATGTTCAGGCGGCCAATGTCGCCGTCGGGGTAAATTTTACGCGCACGCAGCAGGAACTCCATCGACGCACCGTTCAACGTCTGGTAGCCGGCGTGAATGACGCTGTCTCCCAGCCCCAGCGCGGCGTAGTCTACATCCACGGGGACGTTGATCTCCACGCCGCCGAACAGGTCTACCAGCTCGGTCAGCATTTCCAGACGGATCGTGATAAAGCCGTCGATGGGCAGCTTGTACTGGTCTGCGACCAGCTCACACAGGGCGGCCATATTGTTGTTGCCGTCGCTGCCCTGGGTCTTGGCCACGCCGTTGATGCGGTAGTTGCCGGAGACGCTCGCGTCCGTCGTGACCATTGTATCACGCGGGATCTGCAGCATCTTCATCTCGCCCGTCTCATTGTTGAAATGGACGTACAAAATCATATCGGTCATGCCGTCGTTGACGTTGGAGTCATTGGCCGCACCTGCGGACAGATCGCCGGTGGACGAACGGTCAACGCCGGTGACAAGGATGTTGAACTCCTTTCCCTGGAATTCCTTGGGCGTGTTGATGAGCTGGTTCAGCTTGATGTTGCCGCCCGCCGGGGTGATGGCCCCCATGATGAGCGCGAACGCACCGCCGAAGATCAGCGCGATGACCAGCAGCGTGATGAGCAGGATCTGCCACCAGCGGATCTTTTTCTTCTTTTTCCCGTTTCCGCCCTTGCCGCTGCCGCCCTTTTTGCCGGACTTTCTGCCCTTTGCCTTGCGCGGGGCGTCGTCGTCATCGCGCGGGGGCTTGCGGCTGCCGCCATTGCCGCCTGCGGCGGTGCGGGGCTTATGGGCTGCGGGCTGCGGGGCATCCGCATGCTTTGCGCGGCGGGGCTGCGCGGCAGCCTCCTCCAGCCGGATGCCGCCGACGGGGGCCGCCTGCTGCACAGGGGCCTGCGCCTGGGGGAGCGGGGCGGGCTGCTGCGCCTGCCGCGGGGCCGCGGGCTGCTCATACAGCTGGGCAGCGGCCTGCCGGGCGCGCTGCTCCGGCTCCGGCGGGCGGTTCACGGTGCGGCGGGGGCGCTGCACCTGAAACTGCAAGGTATCGCCGTATCTGCGCTCGGCAGCGGCGCGGTAGGCCATGGCCTGCCGCTGGGCGTAGGTCAGCTCACGGGGCTTTTCCGGTGCGGGCGCAGCCTGCTGGGCACGCTCCTGTACCGGCGGCTCGGGTGCGGGGGCCGGCTGCTCGGTCACAACGGGGCGCTGGCTGATATGCCGTCCCTGGGCCGTGCGCATGGGCTGCTGCACGGTGCGGCGGCGGGCATTCTGTTCGGCCAGCTGTTGGGCGCGGCGGCGGGCAGCCTCATACTGCTCCTGATCCAGCCCGCCCGATGCACTGCCGGTATACAGCTTACGCGGTTCGCTCATTACATTTCCTCCCTGCTCTGTGGAGTGTTTTTATTCAAGGTGTGCTTTTGCATACTCATAAGCGGCGACGCTTTCAGGGTCCAGCGAGCCGCCCTTTTCTTCCACAAAATCAATGCTGCGCTTGAGTGCGTCGCAAAGAGCCCGGTCCAGATCCTGCATTTCCAGCGCGCGCAGGTCGTCTACGCCGGGCCAGTCGCGCTCGGCGCTGGTCATATCGGCCAAATAGATGATCTTATCGAGCTTGGACATTCCCGGCTTGCCGGTAGTATGGCAGCGGATGGCAGACAAAATTTCCGGGTCGGTGATGCCCCATTGCGTTTCGGCCAGGATGGCGGCGGCGATGCCGTGCCAGACCGGCGACGGACGCGCGGGGGCATTTTCTGCTATTATAGCATTATCGGCAAAAATCTGCAACAACTCCTGCTTGGGCAGTTCCTTGGCGGAATCGTGCAAAATTGCCGCCATAGCGGCCTTTTCCGGGTCTGTGCCCCAGCGCCTGGCAAGTTTTACAGCCATTTTTTTTACATTTTTCGTGTGCGTCCAGCGCTTTTCGCTCAGGCGGGCCTTGACCAACTTCTTGGCTTCGGAGTAATCCATGGCAGTCCTTCCCCTCTCTTTTACAATTTTTGCATTGTGATGGCGGCAGCGTCCGCGGAGGGGTCAAGACCCCTCCCTACAGAGCAACATTTATGGCAGGCTTGTAGGGAGCGGTCTTGACCGCTCCGGGCAATTTTGCGGCTGCCGCAATGCTCCGCGGGACGCATATATGCGTCCCCTACAATCTGCCGGAAGGTTCGCAGGGGCGGCTTTATCGCCCCTTTTCGGGTCATGCGTAGGGCGGCCTGGGGGCAGGCCGCCCTACAGGCTCCCGTACAGCCGATGCTCCTTTATCACTGCCAGCACCTCCGGCGGCAGCACCTCCGGCCACTGCTCCCGCGGGATCTTCCCGCTGCGGATGTCGCTCGACGCGCAGGGGTAGCTCTCGGCGCGGGCAAAAAGGACGCGGCCCCCGGCCTTTTTCAGTTCTGCGGCGGCGGCGTGCAGGGCGGCCTCATCGGTGCCGGTGCGGCTCTCGACGACGAGGGCAGCCATTTTCAGCATATCCTGCCAGCGGTACCATTTCTGAAACGTCAGCAGCATGTCGCTGCCGACGCAGAGGTACAGCGCGCCGTCCGGGTCTTGGCTGCGCAGCCATTCCAGCGTGTGCACGGTGTAGCTGCGCCCGCCCCGGCGTATCTCCCAATCGCTGACCTGCACCGCCGGGGACAGCGCTGTAAAGCAGGCACACATCTGCAGGCGCAGCTCTGCCGGGGTGGCGCTGGCGTGCTTGTGGGGCGGCGTGCCCGCGGGCATAACGAGGGCGCGGTCCGGCTGTACCAGTGCCAGCGCGGCGCGCAGGTTGTTCATGTGGCCGTTGTGGGGCGGGTCGAACGTCCCGCCGTAGAGCAGTGTTTTCATTTTGCCAGCACGGCGGTGTAGGCGCTTTCCTTTTTCTTCTGCTTGAACAGCACGAATTTGCGGCCAATGACCTGCACGCACTCGCAGTCCAGCGCCTCGCACAGGATGTCGGCGGCCTCGCGGGCGGAATATTCGCTGTTTTCCAGCACCTTTACTTTGATAAGCTCGCGTGCGGCGATGCAGTCGGCGATGCCCTGCTTGAGGGTGTCGTCGATCTCGCCCTTGCCGATCTGGTAAACGGGGTCCATCGTGTTCGCCGCGCTGCGCAGAGCCGCACGCTGTTTGCTGGTAAGTGCCATAAATTATCTCCTTTTTATTGTATATATCTCGGTAGGGGCCGGGCATGCCCGGCCCTCTAGTCTGTGTGGTTTCCTTTTAAACGGGTTGCTGCTTTTATGCTGCGGGCCGGGCATGCCCGGCCCCTACAAAGGCTTCCCCCAAAGGGGAAGGCATTTACATGTCATCCCAAAAACGTCGGCAATTCCGCTTCCAGCTTCTCCATCGCCCGGCCGCGGTGGCTGATGGCGTCCTTCTCGTCGGGGGTGAGCTGGGCGTAGCTGCGGCGTTCGGTGTTCGGGCGCTTGCCGTCGGGTGCGCCGTACTCGTCGGGGATGAACAGCGGGTCATAGCCGAAGCCGTAGTCGCCGTTCTGCAATGTAAACGCAATGCGGCCCGGGCACTCACCCTCGACCTCCAGTGCGCGTCCGTCCGGCAGCATGAAGCAGACCGCCGACACGAACTTTGCGCTGCGCTGTTCCTCCGGCACGTCGGCCAGCTCCCGCAGCAGCTTTGCGTTGTTCGCGTCGTCGTCGCCGTGATGCCCGGCGTAGCGGGCGCTGTAGACGCCGGGCGCACCGTGCAGCGCGTCGGTGCAAAGGCCGGAGTCATCGGCCACGGTGGGCAGGCCGCTGGCCTTGCAGAACGCCTCGGCCTTGATGCGGGCGTTCTCGGCAAATGTCGTGCCGGTTTCCTCGGGGTCAAGGTCTATCCCCAGCTCCCGCAGGCTCTTGACCTCATGGCCCATGCGTTCCAGAATGCGGCGCAATTCCTTCAGCTTGCCCGCGTTGTTGCTGGCGGCGCAAACGATCATGCTTCGCTCTCCCCTTCCTCTTTTTTTTCGTCCTTCTGCAGGGCGGATTCCGGCAGCAGGCTTTCGACGAAAGTCTGTGCGTCAAATTCCATCAGGTCGTCGATCTTCTCGCCGACGCCGATGAAGCGGATGGGCAGACCGAGGTTCTCCCACACAGAGACCGCGCAGCCGCCGCGGGGCGTGCCGTCGAGCTTGGTCAGCACCACGCCGGTGGCGTTGGCGGCCTTGCAGAACTCCTCGGCCTGGCTGATGGCGTTCTGGCCCGTGATGGCGTCGAGCACCAGCAGCACCTCAAGGCTCGCCTCGGGGCTGGCCTTCTTGACGCTGCGGGAGATTTTGGACAGCTCGTCCATCAGGCCCTTCTTGTTGTGCAGACGTCCGGCGGTGTCGGCAATGACCATGTCGTAGCCGCGGGCGTTGGCGCTCTTGACGGCGTCGAAGATGACCGCCGCCGGGTCCGCGCCCATGCCGGCCTGGACCAGCGGCACGCCGGCGCGCTCGGCCCAGAGCTCCAGCTGCTCACTGGCGGCGGCGCGGAAGGTATCGCCCGCTGCCAGCATGACGCGGCGGCCCTGCTTTTTGTACAGGCCGGCCAGCTTGGCAATCGTCGTGGTCTTGCCGACGCCGTTGACGCCGATGACCAGAATGACGGCGGGCTTGCCGTCCAGCTCCATCGGGTAGCGGGGGGTCAGCTCCTGGCAGATGATGCCGCGCAGCGCGTCCAGCGCCTCCTGACCGGTTTTCAGGTGTTTTTCCTCGACCTCGTCGTGCAGCTCGTCCACCAGACGCACGGCGCAGGCGGGGCCGACGTCGGCCAGAATGAGCTGTTCCTCGAGCTGGTCGTACAGATCATCGTCGATCTGCGCGTTGGTCAGCGTATTGACGATGCGCTGGAAAAAGCCCGTGCGGGTCTTTTCCAGCCCGCGCTTGACCTTTTGCTGCTCCTGAAATTCCTCCTCGGAAATATCGCGTTTGAAAAAGTTGAAAAAGCCCATCGTGGCCCTCCTTACTTTTGATTTGCCGCCCCGCGGGTTTGTGTGGCTTCCCATTGGCGGGTGGTCGTATTTATGTGGCGGGCCGGGCATGCCCGGCCCCTACATGCCATCAGGTAATAAGGTCCGCGCTCACATTATCCAGATCCAGGCGCAAAATCTTCGACACGCCGTCCTCCTGCATCGTGACGCCGTAGAGGACGTCGGCGGCCTCCATCGTGCCGCGGCGGTGGGTGATGACAATGAACTGGGTGCGGTCCGTCATGCGGCGCAGATACTGCGCATAGCGCGCGACGTTTACGTCGTCCAGCGCGGCCTCGATCTCATCGAGGAAGCAGAACGGCGCGGGGTTGACGCGCAGGATGGCGAAATAGATCGAGATAGCGACCAGCGCCTGCTCGCCGCCGGAAAGCGCGGACAGGTTCTTGATGACCTTGCCCGGGGGCGAGACCTCAATTTCAATGCCGGATTCCAGCACGTTCGCTTCATCCGACAGGTACAGCCGCGCATGACCGCCGCCGAACAGCTCCTTGAAGATTTGCTGGAAGTTCGCGTTGATCTGCTTAAAGCTCGCCGTGAACAGCTCCTGCATCTCGCTGCACAGCTCGGCGATCATCTTCGTCAGCTCGGCCTTCGCCTTTTCGACGTCGGTGACCTGCGCCTTCATGAAGTCATAGCGCTCCCTGACCTCTTTATATTCGTCAATCGCGCCGACGTTGACGTTGCCCAAGGCGCGGATCTTGCCGCGGACCTCGGTCACGCTGCGGCGCAGCTCGGTCAGGCTCTCAAACGGCACGCACTGGCTGCGGGCCTCGCTCTCGGTCAGCTGGTATTCCTCCCACAGCTTGCTGTTGGTGTCGTTCAGCTCGGTCTCGGCGGCGGTGCGGCGCTCGGCCAGGCGGGCCATCTCGCCGCTCATCCGCTCGCGCTCGTCGGTCAGGGCGCGGTTGTCCTGCCCCAGCTTCGAGATCGCAGCCTCCTTTTCGAGGCGGGCCGCGTTGGCAGATCGAATCGTTTCCTCCGCGGCGGCAATTTTCTGCTGGTTGTCGCCGCGCACGCGCTCCATCTCGGCGATTTTCAGCGCGTTGGCCTCGATTTTTGCCTTGGCGGCCTCAATCGCCGTCTGCAGCTCACGGGCGCGGGCATCGGCCTCGCCGGTACGGCTCCGCAAGCCCTCCAGCGCGGCCTCATGCAGGCCGACGTCCTTCTCGTCCGCCAGGCGCTGCAGCTGCTTTTCGGACAGCTCACCGGTGATTTTTTCGCGTTCTGCCGTCAGGCTGCCCGTGCTCTCGCCCAAGGCGGCCAGCTCGGCGGTGTACTGCGCCAGCTCGGCCTCGGCGTCGGTCCGGGCCTTCTCGGCCTCGGTGCGCGCGGTCTCGTTCCGGGTCACGGCGGCCTGCTGGGCGGCGATCTCGGCCTCGATGCTCCGGGCCGTCTCGTCGTACTGGGCGGCGGCCTTCGTCAGGCGCTCGAGCTCGAGGTTCGCGCGGACGTGCTCCGTCGCGGCGTTCATGCCCTCGCCCTCGGCACCGGCCAGCTGGGCCGAGAGGTTGTCCACCTCGGCCTTGCGGGCGGCCAATTCCTTTTCCGCCTCGGTGCGTTTCTGCTCGAGCTTCGTCAGCTTGCTGCGCAGCTCGTCCAGCTCCTGCTTGCGGCTGAACACGCCGACGCTGCGGGCGGTGGAGCCGCCGGTGAACGAGCCGCCCGCGTTGATGACCTGGCCGTCCAGCGTGACGATGCGGTTCCGGTAACCGAGGTTCCGCGCCACGGCGGACGCCTCGGTCAGGTCCTCGACCACGATGATGCGGCCCAGCAGATTGTCGATGATATGCTGATATTTCGGGTCTGTCCTGACCAAGTCGGCGGCGACCTCCGCCGTGCCGGTCAGGCGGCCCGTGAAGCGGGAGCCCTGCACGGTGTCCAGCGGCAAAAACGTAGCGCGGCCTGCACGCTCGTCCTTCAAAAAGCCGATGGCGGCGCGGGCACAGCCCTGGTCCTCGACGACGATGTTCTGCAGCGCAAAGCCGAGCGCTGTCTCAATGGCGGTCTCGTAGCCCTTTTCGACGGTGATGATGCCCGCCACGGGGCCGATGATGCCCCGCAGCCGCCCGCCGCCCGCCGCGCGCATGACGGCCTTGACGCTCTGCTGGTAGCCGTCCATGTTGCGCTCCAGATCTTCCAGAATGTGGATGCGCTGGGCGGCGGCGGACCTTTCTCGGTCCGCCTTCTGCAGGTTGTCGGCAGCCTCGGCCTGCTGACGGCGGCGGCTGTCCAATTTCAGCTTCAGGCCCGCCTTGATGTTGTCGTTGCGGGTCACGGCCTCCTCGGCGTCCTTAAAGCGGCGCTCGGCGCGGCGGCGTTCCTCGTCGGTGGCGGCGGCGGCGGCTTTCAGTTCCTCGGCCTGGCGCTGTGCCTCGGCCAGGCGGTTGGCCGCAGCCTCCCCTGCCGACTGCGCCGACGCGGCGCTGACCCTGGCGGCGGTGGCGGTGTCCTGCAGGCGGGCCATGGCGGCGTCAATGACGTCGCGGCGCTCGCCGCTGGCAGCGGCCTTTTCCTCAAGGGCACGCAGGGCCTCGCGCAGCTCGGCCACGCGGGCGTCCAGCCCGGCCATGCCGCTTTTCAGCGTCTCGATGGCGGCGCGGTGGTCCGCGGCCTCGCGCTCGATGCTCTCGCGGCCCTGCCCGGCGCGCTCCAATTCGGACGTAGCATCGTCGATGCGGAACCGGCTGTGCTCGCTCTCGTTTTTCAGGACGGCGATCTCGCTCACGCTGCCGGCGTTTGCTTCGGTGATGGCGCGGATGTCGGCGTTGGCCTGCTCGACGGCCAGCACCAGCTGCTGGGCCTCGGCACGCAGGGACGCGCTTTTTGCGTCGAACTCGTCCAGCTGGCGGCTCAGGCGGTCATAGTCGGCCTGGGCGGCCTCGTACTTGCGCTGCTGGTCGCGCAGCGAGTCGTTGGCACGGCGGATGGCATCGACCCAGAGTGTGATCTCCAGCGTCTTGCGCTTCTCGCTCAATTCCAGAAACTGCTGGGCCTTCTCGCTGTCGCGTTTCAGGGGGCCGACGCGCTTTTCCAACTCGCCCAGAATGTCCCGCAGGCGCTCTAAGTTGCCCTCGGCGGCGTCCAGGCGGCGCTCGGCCTCGTTTTTGCGGTAGCGGTACTTGGCGATGCCGGACGCTTCCTCAAAAATTTCGCGGCGCTCCGCGGATTTTGCACCGACGATCTCGGCAATGCGGCCCTGACCGACGATGGCATAGCCGTCGCGGCCAATGCCGGTGTCGAGCAGCAGCTCGTACACGTCCTTTAAGCGGACGTTCTGGCCGTTGATGGAGTATTCACTCTCGCCGCTGCGGTAGTACCGGCGGCCGATCGTGACCTCGTCGGCGTCCATGTCCAGACCGTGGTCGCTGTTGTCGATGGTCAGCGCGACGGAGGCATAGCCCATGGCACCGCGGGACTGGGTGCCGCCGAAGATGACGTCCTCCATCTTGCCGCTGCCGCGCAGCTGCTTGGAGCTGGTCTCGCCCAGCACCCAGCGGATGGAGTCGGAGATGTTCGACTTGCCCGAGCCGTTCGGCCCGACAACGCCGGTAATGCCCTCGCCGATTTCGATCTTTGTCTTATCGGGGAAGGATTTGAAGCCTTGGATTTCCAGTTCTTTCAGGCGCATTCCATGGGTACCTTTCAAAATTCTTAAAATGGTCGTAGGGGCCGGGCATGCCCGGCCCTCAACCTCGCCTTATGTACCCGTAAACGGGTCGCGATTTTTATGCCGCGGGCCGGGCATGCCCGGCCCCTACAGGGCGTCACTTATTGCAATTTTTCCAGCGCCACCTTTGCTGCGTGCTGCTCGGCGGCTTTTTTGCTGCGGCCACGGCCCTCGGCCAGCAGCTCGCCGTTGCGCCAGACGCAGACCGTAAACTGCTTGTTGTGGTCGGGGCCGGTCTCGCCGGTGACCTCGTATTTCAGCACGGCGGACGGGTCCTGCTGGACGACCTCCTGCAGACGGGTCTTGTAGTCGTCCTCGGCGGTCTTGCCCTCGGTGATGAAGGGCAGGATGAAATTGCGCGCGGCCTCCATGCCGCCGTCCAGATACAGCGCGGCAATGACCGCCTCGAACGCATCAGAGACGACGCTCGGGCGGCTGCGCCCGCCGCCAAGGTCCTCGCCGTGGCCAAGGCGCAGATACTCACCCAGCTGAATTTCCTGTGCGAACTGGAACAGTGCATCCTCGCTGACGAGGCTGGCGCGCATACGGGTCAGCTCGCCCTCGGGGCGGCCCGACTGGTGGAACAGGTAGTCCGCTACAACGACGGACAGCACGCTGTCGCCCAGAAATTCCAGCCGCTCGTTGTGGGTCGTGGCGACCTTGCTCTCGTTGGCATAGCTGGTATGGGTCAGCGCAATGCGCAGCAGCGCAGGATTTTTGAATGTATAGTGCAGGACCTCCTGCAGTTCTTCCGGTTTGTGAGCCATATTCTTTCACCTTTCCGGCTAGTCCGTAGGGGCCGGGCATACCCGGCCCTCAACCTTATCTCGATTGCCCTTTTACGGGCGGTATTTTTTATGCCGCGGGCCGGACATGTCCGGCCCCTACAGGGCAGCTTTCCTTTTAAGCGTCTGCTTATTCCTTCTGTGCGGCCACCTCTGCCAGCGCCTTCTCCATCGTGCCGCACAGGTCGTTGGCGACGCAGAGCTTGGCCTGACGGATGGCGTTCTTGATGCCCTTGGCGTGGCTGGAGCCGTGCGCCTTGATGACCGGCTTCGCGGCGCCCAGCAGCGGTGCGCCGCCGACCTCCTCGGAGTCCATCATACGTTTCAGCTCGCCCAGACCACCCTTGATGCCCAGATAGCTGAGCTTGGTGATCAGGTTCTGCAAGAAGATTTTTTTCAGCATCCCCAGCAGCGTTTTGGCGACGCCCTCGGTCAATTTCAGCACGACGTTGCCGACAAAGCCGTCGCAGACGACGACGTCCACGTCACCGTCCATGATGTAGCGCGGCTCGATGTTGCCCGTAAAGTGGATGCAGGGGTTTGCCTTCAGCAGCTTGTGGGCCTCGCGGTAGGTCGGCGTGCCCTTCGTGTCCTCCGCGCCGTTGTTGACAAGCGCGACCTTCGGCGTTTCGCGGCCCATGACCTTCTCGGCGTAGACGCTGCCCATCGTGCCGAAGGCGTTCAGCATTTCGGGGCGGCACTCGACGTTCGCACCGCAGTCCAGCAGCAGGAAATTCTGCTTGGCACCGGGCATCGGGGTGGCCAGCGCCGGGCGCTTGACACCCTTGACCGTGCGCACGATGAGACTGGTGCCGACGTGCAGCGCACCGGTGGAGCCGGCACTGACAAAGGCATCGGCCTCGCCGTTCTTCAGCATGGTCAGACCCTTCACAAGGCTGGAATCCTTTTTGTGGCGCACAGCCTTGACCGGGTCATCGTGCATGTCGATGGTCTCGGTGCAGTTGAGGATCTCAAACGGTGCAAGGTCGATTTTATTCTCTTTTGCGCAGTCGCGGATGGCTTTTTCCTCACCCAGCAGCACCAACTCCATGCCGTCGCCGAACTCCGCCGCGGCCTGGCTCACGCCCTGCAAAACGCACAGCGGGGCGTTGTCGCCGCCCATGGCATCCACTAAAATTTTCATGCTTCGTACTCCTTTACCCACGCCTGCATGGCGTCCTGCGCGGCCTGCGAAAGCGCCATGTAGCGCTCCCGCTTGTCGCGGATGATGTTGATCTCCTCGGTGCGGGGCAGGATGCCCATGTTCGCACCCATCGGCTGGAAGTCCTTGTTCGGTGTCGTGATGTAGTCCAGCAGCGCACCGCACATCGTTGCCGCCGGGGGCGGCGGCAGCTCGCGGTCCTTGAGCCGTGCAAGCATCTGATGCGCCGCCAGCAAGCCGGACGCCGCGCTCTCCATATAGCCCTCAAAGCCGGTGATCTGCCCTGCAAAAAACACGTTGGGATGTTCTTTCAAGAACTGCTGCTTCGTCAAAACTTTCGGGCTCTCCAAAAATGTGTTGCGGTGCATGACGCCGTAACGCACAAATTCGGCGTGCTCCAGGCCGGGGATCATGCTGAACACCCGTTTCTGTTCGCCCCATTTCAGGTTGGTCTGGAAGCCGACGAGGTTATAGAGCGTGCGGGCCGTGTTCTCGGCGCGCAGCTGGACGGCGGCCCAGGGGCGGTGGCCGGTGCGCGGGTCGCGCAGACCGACGGGGCGCAGGGGGCCGAACCGGATCGTATCCGCGCCGCGGGCGGCCATGACCTCAATGGGCATACAGCCCTCGTAGACAGTCAGGTCGCCGTCAAAGTCGTGGAGCGGCGCGCGTTCGGCGGCAATGAGCGCCGCGTGGAACGCCTCGTATTCCTCTTTATTGAACGGGCAGTTCAGGTAGTCCGCCTCGCCGCGGCCATAGCGGGACGCGGCAAAAACCTTGTCATAGTCAAGGCTCTCGGCGGTCACGATGGGCGCGACAGCGTCATAAAAGCTCAGCCGATGGTCGCCGGTCAGCGCGGCGACGGCCTGTGCCAGTGCGCCCTCGGTCAGCGGGCCGCTGGCGACGAGCACGGGTGCGCTCTCGTCCAGCGCCGTGACCTCCTCGCGCCGGACCGTGATGTTGGGGTGGTTTTCCACCATTTCGGTCACGGCGGTGGAAAACGCATCGCGGTCCACGGCCAGCGCACCGCCTGCCGCCACGCGGGCGGTCTCGGCGGCGTCCAACAGATGGCTGCCCATCATCTTCATCTCAATTTTCAAAAGGCCCGACGCGGAGTCGGGGCGCTCGGCCTTGAGCGAGTTGGAGCAGATCAGCTCCGCGAAGCCCGCGCTTTTATGGGCCGGGGAATATTTTGCGGGCTTCTGCTCGTACAGTTCGACCTGCACGCCGCGGTCCGCCAGCCAAAGCGCCGCCTCGCAGCCGGCCAGACCGGCACCGATGATTTTCACTTGCATAGTTTCTCCGTAACGTCTCTGTTTTCCGCAGGTTGTAGGGGCGGATACGCGCATCCGCCCGCAAGTCGGCAGCCTGTCCGCGGGTCGATGCAGGCATCGACCCCTACAGAAGTGCCGAAAGCGGTCATTTCTTCTCAATCGCCTTCACAAACCCGCACCCCTCTTTGGCGCAGTACAGCTGGCCCTTCTTTTTAAAGAGGGTGCTGCCGCACTGGGGGCACTTTTCGGGCACCGGCTCGTCCCAGGTCATATAGTTGCACTTGGGGTAGTTGCTGCAGCCGTAGTAGACGCGGCCCTTGGCGCTCTTGCGCACCAGCATGTGGCCGCCGTCCAGCGGGCAGAGGCCGCCCGTGTCCTTGACCAGCGGGTGGGCGTTGCGGCACTCCGGGAAGCCCGAGCATGCCACAAACTTGCCGTAGCGGCCCGACTTGATGACCATGGGCCGCCCGCATTTTTCGCAGATCTCATCCGTGGGGATGTCCTCGACCTTGATGCGCTTGCCCTCCATATTCTTCTCGGCCTGCTCCAGGCTCTTTTCAAAGCCCTGGTAAAAGTCGTCGATGGTCTTGACCCAGTCCGCCTGGCCGGCTTCGACAACGTCGAGCTTTTTCTCCATGTCAGCGCTGAATTTCACGTTGACGATGTCGGGGAACTGCTCCATCATGACCGTGTTGACGGCCTGGCCGAGCGGGGTGGTTTTCAGCTTCTTCTGGTCCTTCTCCACATAGCCGCGGTCCACGATGGTCGTGATGATGGGCGCATAGGTGGACGGGCGTCCGATGCCGTTTTCCTCCAGCGCGTGGATCAGCGTGGCCTCGGTGTAAAGCGGCGGCGGCTGGGTGAACTTCTGGTCCGCCGTCAGCTTTTTGAGTTTGAGGGTCTGGCCCTCCTCCAGCGGGGGCAGGGCGGTCTCCTTCTTTTTGGCGTCGTCGGTGGATTCCTCGTACAGCGCGGTGAAGCCGTCGAACGAGACGCGGAAGCCCGACGCACGGAACAGGTAGTCCCCTGCCGTGATGGACGCGGAGACGGTGTCCTGAATGCAGTCGGCCATCTGGCTGGCCATAAAGCGGCTCCAGATCAGGCGGTAGAGCTTTGCGGTGTCGCCGCTGATGCTCTGCTCGACCTCGTCGGGGGTCAGCTCGGGCATAGACGGGCGGATGGCCTCGTGGGCGTCCTGCGCGGCGGTGGCGGAGCGGCTTTTCCACTTGCGGGCGGTCTTGCAGACGTAGTTGTCGCCCCAGCGCTCCGCAATAAAGGTCTTGGCCGCGGCCTGAGCCTCGGCGGCAATGCGCAGCGAGTCGGTACGCATGTAGGTGATAAGACCCACCGTGCCGTGGCCCGCAATGTCCACGCCTTCATACAGCGTCTGGGCGGCGCGCATCGTGCGGGTGGCCGAGAAGCCGAACGCGCGGCTCGCGTCCTGCTGCAAGGTGGACGTGATGAAGGGCGGCGAGGGCTGGCGGCGGCGCTTGCCCTTTTCGATCTTCGTGATGGTATAGTCCCTGCCGTCCAACGCGGCCAGGATGCCGTCGGCCTGCTGCTTATTGGTGACGGTCAGCTTTTTGCCGTCGGCGGTGGCGGCCAGGCGGGCCGTGAACTCGCCCTTCTCGCCCTGCGGGTTCAGCAGCGCGTCGATGTTCCAGTATTCGTCGGGCTTGAAGTTTTCAATTTCCAGCTCACGGTCCCGGATCAGCCGCACGGCCACGCTCTGCACGCGGCCCGCGGACAGGCCGCGGCGGACCTTTTTCCACAGGAACGGGCTCAATTTGTAGCCGACCAGACGGTCCAGCTCGCGCCGGGCCTGCTGGGCGTTGAACAGGTCGATATTGATGGCGCGCGGGTGGGCCATGCCCTCCTTGACGCCCTTCTTCGTGATCTCGTCAAAGGTCACGCGGTTGGGTGCGCTGGGGTCCAGCCCCAGAATGTTCGCCAGATGCCAGCTGATGGCCTCGCCCTCGCGGTCCGGGTCGGTTGCCAGCAGGACGCCGTCGCACTTTTTGGCCTCGGCCTTCAGCTCCTTGACGAGCTTCTGCTTGCCCTTGATGGTGATATATTTCGGTGTATAGCCATTTTCGACATCAATGCCCAGCGTGCTGGCGGGCAGGTCGCGCACATGGCCCATACTGGCCGTGACCTTGTAGCCGCGGCCCAGATACTTGCCAATGGTCTTGGCCTTGGCAGGGGATTCCACGATGACTAATTTTGGCATAAGTTACCTCAATGTTTAAATTTAGATGACACGCATACTTCCGAGCGTTGCCTGTAGGGGCGAACATTGTTCGCCCGCCAGCTTATCGCCGCCACAAACGCCCCGGGTCGTCGAGGACGCCGACCCCTACAGCCGTAGGGGCGGATTCCATATCCGCCCGGGCACCTTGCCACTGCCTTCATCTATTATCTTATAATGCAATGTACCGCCTTCCCGGCTGCACCTGTGCGCCGCCCATCAGCTCCAGCTCGGTACACGCCGCCAGCACCCGTCCGGCGGGCAGGCTTGCGGCGGCGCACAGGGCGTCGATGCTTTGGGGCGTGGGCTTTAACACGGCGTAGACGGCCTGCGCATCGGCGCTGACTGTGGCCGGGTCAAACCGCTGCTGCGCCGGGGCGGCGGTCTCCGCGCCAATACCCAGTATATCCAGCGCGTCCGCGGCTTTGCAGAGCGGCTCGGCGCGGTGGGTGCGCAGCAGCTCGTTTGTGCCCTCGCTCAAAGCGCTGTAGATGCTGCCCGGCACGGCCAGCACGGGGCGGCCCAGCCGCTCGGCGTGGCCGACGGTGTTCAGCGTGCCGCTGCGGGTGCGGGCCTCGGCGACGCAGAGCGCCTCGCTCTGCGCGGCAATGAGCCGGTTGCGGGCCAGAAAAGTGCCCGTCGTGCGCCCGCTGTAGCCGGGCGGATACTCGCTGCAGACCGCGCCGCCGCCCTTCTCAATGGCGGTGCGCAGCTTCGCGTTGGAGGCCGGGTAGGTCTTGTCGATGGCCGTGCCCAGAAAGGCCACCGTCGGCACATCAGCCTGCACGGCGGCGCGGTGTGCCTCGCTGTCCAGTCCGTCGGCCAGGCCGCTGACGAGCACGACGCCCGCCCGCGCCATCGCCAGTGACAGGTCAAACGCGGCCTGCCGCCCGTAGGTGCTGGGCCGCCGCGTGCCCACCATGCCCGCGTACCGCCGCCCGTTCAGGCAGGCGATGTCGCCGGTCACGTAGAGCGCAAGCGGCAGGTCGGGCAGGTCCCGCAAACGGTCCGGGTATACGCCCTCGTCGGGCGTCAGCACGTCGATGCCCGACAGCAGGCAGTGGTCGAGCCGTTCCTCATAATCAAAGGGCGTCGTGTCCTGCAGCTGTGCCAGCGCGTGGGGCGTCAGGCAGGCGGGCGGGGCCTCGGTCCCGGCACACAGGGCGTCGTACAGCTCCGCCGGGTCGGGGTAGAGCGTCAGCAGCTCCTGCGCATATTGGCAGCCCGAGCCGACGGCATCCGCCAGCCAGAGCCAGGCAAGTGTTTTGTCCATGGGCAGCTCCTTGGCTCCCTCTGCGAGGGAGCTGTCGCCCGCAGGCGACTGAGGGAGAGAACTTCATCTCAACCCGAAATTTTCCGGCAATGGCAGGGTTCTCTCCCCCCTCCCGGAGGGGGCCGGGAATGCGTTACACACCCCTGAAATGCCACAGCAGCACGCTGCCCGCCACTGCCGCGTTCAAACTCTCGACGCGGTCTGTCATCGGGATGCGGACGGCCATGTCGCAGGCCTCGACGGTCCTGTCCGTCAGGCCCTGCCCCTCGCTGCCGATGACAACGCACAGCCCGCCCGGGAAATCGTTCCCGGCCTCGTCCAGCGGACGCGAACGGTAGAGTGCCGTCGCCAGCGTCGTCACGCCGCGGGCACGCAGGGCGGCCAGCGCGGCGGGCAGATCGTCGCTGTGCAGCGTCGGCAGCCGCCCCGCCGCGCCCATCGAGGACCGCAGCGTCTTGGGCGACAGCGGCGACGCGCAGCCCGGCCCCAGCACGACGGCATCAAAGCCGAACGCGGCAGCGCTGCGCAGCAGCGTACCCACGTTGCCGGGGTCCTGCACGCCCTCCAGCATCAAAATGCGGCGGGCCGTGTCCAGCGTGTCCGCGGGCGGCACGGGCGTTTCAAACAGGGCAAACACGCCCTGATTGGATTTGGTGCCGCTTAATTTTTCGGCCACATGGGGCGCGATCTCGGCGGGGTCGAATCGGGCCAGCTCGGGCGTTTTTGCCAGCGCCGCCGCCGTGGCGTACATCGCACGCGGCGTGCAGCTTTTGGCCAGCTCCAGGCAGAGCTTCGGCCCCTCGGCAAAGAAAAGCCCGTCGGCGGCGCGCTGCTTTTCTGAGTCGCGCACCGCGCAGGCGTATTTGATCTTAGCGTTTTCGCGGCTTGTGATCGTTTCCATTGTAGCGCCCCTTTTGGATAAAATCAACTGATTTGTATGAATAAAGGGAAACGGCAGTCTGCCGGAAGGCCGTCCCTCATCCGTCGGCGGTCGGGGCCGCCGACACCTTCCCCCGAAGGGGAAGGCTCCACAGCCTCAAGCCTTCTCCCCTTGGGGGAGAAGGTGGCCCGCAGGCCGGATGAGGGGAGAGCTTTCCTTGGTTGCCCGCTTTTTTGCCATTTTCCCCTTTAAACACAAAAGGACTCGCGCGTGTGCGCGAGTCTTTTATGCAAGCTATTACAGAGCCTTCTTGGCGGTCTCGACCAGAGCGTTGAAGCTGGCGGGATCGTGGATGGCCATCTCAGACAGCATCTTGCGGTTCAGCTCGACGCCGGCCTTCTTCAGGCCGTTCATGAAGGTGGAGTAGTTCATACCCTGAGCACGAACAGCGTTGTTGATGCGGGTGATCCACAGGTTGCGGAACTGGCGCTTCTTCTGCTTACGGCCGACGAAAGCGTAGTTGCCGCTCTTCATAACGGCCTGCTTGGCCATGCGGAAGTGCTTGGACTTAGCACCGTAGTAACCCTTTGCGAGCTTGAGAGTCTTAGCACGACGCTTGTGCGTCATGGTAGCGCCTTTAATACGAGCCATGTTTTATATCTCCTTTGTCTGTAACTGGTAGTAACTGACCTTTAAATGTCTTAGTGATTAGCCACCGTAGGGCATCATTTTCTTGACGGCAGCCTCGTTGGTCTTGTCGACGTACTTGGGCATACGCAGGCCGCGGGTGAGCTTGGTGGTCTTTTTGGTCAGGATGTGACGGCGCTTGGACGCATTGCGCTTGATCTTGCCGGAAGCAGTCATCTTGAAGCGCTTCTTGGCGCCGGAAAGGGTCTTGAGCTTCATTTTAGCCATTGTTGTTTCCTCCTAGAGAGTTTACTTTCTTACTTGTTGGGAACGGGGGACATGAACATCATCATGCTGCGGCCCTCAAGCTTGGGCTGCTTGTCGATGACGGCCTTGCCCTCCAACGCCTCGGCAAAACGCTTGTGGACATCCAGACCCAGGCTGGTATGTGCCATCTCACGGCCGCGGAACCGGATGCTCACCTTGAGCTTGTGACCCTGCTGCAGGAACTTGGCAGCCTGGTTCACCTTGGTGTTGAAGTCGTTGGTGTCGATGTTCAGGGAAAGGCGGATCTCCTTGAGTTCAACCACTTTCTGGTTCTTCTTGGCTTCCTTTTCCTTTTTCTGCATCTCGAACCGGTATTTACCGTAATCAAGAATTTTGCACACCGGCGGCTTGGCCTGCGGCGCGACCTTGACGAGGTCAAGGTCCTTGTCGATAGCCATCTTCAGTGCGTCGCGCGGGCTCATAATGCCCATCTGCGCGCCATCTGCCCCGATCAGGCGGATTTCTTTGTCGCGGATCTGCTCATTGATCTCCAGTTCGTTGGATTTGCTGTTGCTGGCGATTGTAACACACCTCCCACAAGTGTATGATAATGACAAAAGCGGCTGCCATTGAAAGCAGCCGCCGAACATACGAAGTTGCGCACCTGTTGTGCGTAATCATGGTATGACCCGGGGCTTTTGCAAACCCTCAAGGTGAGCCGACGGCCTACTGCCGGTTGCTGCTTTTTTTACAAGGGATAGTTTATCATAAAAGCAAGTGCCTGTCAATAGGGTTTTTGCAGATTTTTCCGTCGAGCGGCTTCCCCCGCGGGGGAAGCTGTCAGCGGCCCCGCCCGCTGACTGATGAGGGGCGGGCTTGCGCTTGCTGCCCGTGAACGGGTTGTCGCCGTAAGGCTGTCCCTCATCCGGCCCTGCGGGGCCACCTTCCCCCGCGGGGGAAGGCTTTGGGGCTGCTACATCCGCGCCAGATCAAACAGAATTTTTGCAATCATCATCCAGCTGTACCCGGCGCGGCGCAGCATGGCGGGCAAAGCCTCCGGTACGCCTTTGCATTTGGCTACCCACAGCTCCGCGTCGGCCTCACCGGCGGGGGCAATCTTCCCCCACTCCCCCGCCGGGTCGGGGTCGTCGGCGGGGCCGCGGCGGTCATTCATGCCGAGCCAGCCGTCCTGCAGATAGCGCTGCACCCAGCGGTAGATCTGGTGGTAGGCTATCGCGTATTTCTGCGCCATAGCGCCGTAATTTTTCCGGTTTTCCAGACAGTCCAGCACCATGACCATCCGCTGCATCGGTGGCACGGTGCGGGCGCGGCCCTTAGCGCGGCTTGTGCCCTCGCTGCTGTGGCGGGCATCGTGCAGGGCCGCGCCCGCACGGTACTGCCCCACCCAATGCACCAGCGCCTTGTAATCGACGTTATATTTTAACGCAGCTGCGCCGTAATCGCAGCCGTCGGCCAGGCATTCCCGCACGATCTTTTCCCGGTCCGCGGCGGTGGTGTACGCGCCGCCCCTGTGGCGGGACGCACCGTGGTAGCCGCGCAGCTCGCCGCCCGCCTGGGCCTTTTCCACGAGCTTTTGCAGGTTTTGCGGGCTGCGGATGCCGTACTTTTTGCAGACGTCAAACAGCGAGACCCCGCCCGCGAGGTACTCCGCCACGGCGGCCTGCTTTTCGGCGGCAGTAAGGTGGCGGGACTTTTCCCGGGGTGCAAGGCCGTCTGCACCCTCGGATTCATAGATGCGCAGCCATTGGCGCACGGTGGTGTTGCTGACGCCGACGCTTTGCGCCGCGGCCTGGCGGCTGATCTCGCCTGCTTTGATTTTTTCCACAAGCGCGACCTTTTGTTGTGGAGACAGCTTTGGAGTTTGGGGCATGGTGAGCACCTGAAAAGAGTGAGGAGTTAGGAGTGAAAGGCGTTAAGGCATACAGAGGCGTAGGGGCCGGGCATTGCGGGGTTGTGAGCGTGGAGCGAACAATGTTTGCCCCTGCGGGGCAAACAACCGCACGAGCGAGTTTGCTTGCAAACTGGCGGCGCTCGTTGTGCGCCGCCAAGCGCCCGGCCCGCAGCTTTGCCTCTTGTGCGCAAGGGCGGGATTTATCTGTCCCGGGCACGGTTCCTTTGCTGCGGATTTTTCCTTTTGCCCTGTAGGGAGGGGTCTTGACCCCTCCGCGGAACTGCCGAAAAACGCTTGTAGGGGCGAGCATTGCTCGCCCGTGCCCGTTTGCCCTGCAAGAAAACCGTCCCGGAAAATGCGTTGCGGCGGTAAGTGGGCGGGCGACCAATGGTCGCCCCTACACACGCAATAAGGCAGGGATGCAATTTTTTGACGGCCTGCGGAGCGGTCAAGACCGCTCCCTACAACTCTCCCGGCAGCGCTGCGGCGGGTATAATAAGGTAGGCGGCAACAAAAAATCCCACCACGGGAGGTGGTGGGAGAAATTCCGACTTTGTTTAAGTTTAATTATTTGGCAACTTCATACATTTCTTTGCCATCAGCAGGCGTTGCCGTGTAAGTGCAAGTTTTGCCCTTTACCGTGTAGGTAAGCGTAGCAATTTTGCTCTTGTTTGTTGCGTCAAAAGTAACTGTGCCAATCGTTCCCTTAGCTTCTGCCAGCGCCAAAATGTCTGCGGACTTAACATCGCCTGTATCACCATAGATAAGCGTTGCGCCCACATCCTTCTTCGCATAGGCCTCATCCGCCAACGTCTGTGCTGCCATAACCACCTGACGAGTCTCAGAAATAATGGACTGGTTCTTGGCCTTGTCAATGTAGCCAGTCAGAGCCGGAACCAGCAGGGCGGCCAGGATGGCCAGGATGACCAGAACGACGATCAGCTCGACGAGGGTGAAGCCCTTTTTGTCTTTCAGTTTTTTGAACATCTTGTTTTCCTCCAGTTATTTGTCTTTGTGCCGACACTTCAAGACCTCATCGGCATTTCATATCGTCATTTTATAACACAGTTCGTGTTTTGTCAAGCCAAAACGTGCTGTAAAAACCCGTTTTGTGTTTTTTTGCTATTCTCTAGCTTAGAATTTATAGGAAATCGGGCACTTTTTATGAACTTTAACGAAAGATTACGCTATCTAATTGATTGCGAAGAAATCAAGCTCAAAGACCTTGCACCCAAGCTGTGCCTTAGTGCGTCCACGTTGAGCAACTACACACAGGGCATCCGTGAGCCGGACTATGACACGCTGCGGCGGATCGCGGATTATTTTGGCGTGAGCATTGACTATCTGCTGGGGCACGAGACCCCCGCCGTCGATGACGAGCGCCAGCTTTTGACATGTTACCGCAGCTTCACCCCCAGCCAGAAGCGTTTTTTGCTGGACCAGGCCGCGTTGATCAAGCGTTATAAAATCAGGTTGGACGACTGACCGACCCGCCGGGTGTGGCGGGCCGGTTTTTTGTTTTTTGGGTGAGAGTTGCGGCGGGGTGAGGGCCCCCCGCCCTACAAACTGTGATAAAGTGGGATGTAGGGCGGCCTGCCCCCAGGCCGCCGGGGAGGTTGGCGGCAATGAGAAGCCTTACGGATCGCCGCTGTAGGGGGCGGCGTCCCCGACGCCCCGCGGAGGTTGGCGGCGGCGGAAGGTTCGCGGGAAGGATGAATTTCTCCCCTACGGGTTATCCGTTAGCGGTAGTTTGCCGGGAGGCGGCGGAGGGGTCAAGACCCCTCCCTACGATGTAAAAGATAAATTGGTGGCAATGGCAAGGCTGCGGGCCGGGCATGCCCGGCCCCTACGGACTGCCACAAATGGGTTGCGAACGAGAGGGGC
>ENA-ORIC01001499-ORIC01001499.1-human-gut-metagenome-genome-assembly--contig:-NODE-1499-length-22150-cov-3.061704_pt1 | contig 22150 bp, 18 predicted proteins | sample MGYA00243023_ERZ508732 | MGnify/ENA primary metagenome ERZ508732 (study PRJEB26277, sample SAMN04329767) | human gut metagenome | biome: human-associated habitat | host: Homo sapiens | place: USA...
ATTGACCACTATATCGAAGACCAGAACTTAAACAAATACATTGACATGGTAGAAGAATTTGTAAATGAGAAAGACTACACAGCAATGGACGTTGCCGCAGCTTTCCTTGCAGAGATTCTTGGAACTGCAGACGGCAAAGACGCTGGAAGTAATAAAGAAGACTTTGGAGATACCGGTGCAGAAGAAGGAATGGTTCGTCTGTTTATCAACATCGGAAAGAAACAGGGAATCCGTCCAGGTGATATCTTAGGTGCGATTGCTGGAGAATCCGGAATTTCAGGTAATTTAGTAGGAACAATTGACTTGTACGATAAATATACTTTTGTAGAAGTACCACGTGAAGTTGCATCTGATGTATTAGAAGCAATGAAAAACGTAAAGATTAAAGGTAAATCAATTAACGTAGAACCGGCAAATAGAAAGTAAAAAACAAAGATTCAAAGTCTGTTCGTGAGAGTGCAATTAAGATATTCATTTTTATGAATACTTTCGGTATTGTAAGTTTTGGCGATATAGCTCATAAAGTATACTTGGAAAATTTGCTTTTGCGAATAGAAATTTGAATTATTATAATAAATGTGTAAGTAGACAGAAATGAAAAAACAAACAGCAGAGGGGTAGTTATTATGGAGATGGTTCAAAATCTAATACGAAATCTTTCCGCAGCAGAGAAATTGCAATTTTACAGCTATCATACGAAACCAGTATTGAATTTCCAGGCGTTATTTACAGATGGAAGCAGCAACTATATGAATCCAGTCGAGCCAAAGACAGGAGACGAAGTTACTGTTCGTTTCCGTACCGCAAGAGAGAATGCAGAGCATGTATTCTTGTGTGTAAATGGTGAGAAAAAGGAGATGCAGATTGCTTCTAAAACAGAGCGATTCGATTTCTATGAGAGCAGCTTTTTTATGGGGACAGAGATAGCGGATTACTATTTTGAGATTCATTCCGGAGGTACCTGCTGTTATTTCAACAAGAAAGGCCCTGCAAGAGATTTAGAGCCTTTCTTTAATTACAAAGTCACACCGGGATTTTCTACACCAGACTGGGCGAAAGGTGCGATTTTCTATCAGATCTATGTAGATAGATTTGCCAATGGTGATACGTCTAACGATGTTTTAAACAGAGAGTATATTTATATCAATCAGCCATCGAAAAAGATAGATGACTGGTATCGCTACCCGGAAGAAATGGATGTGCGCAACTTCTACGGTGGAGACTTGCAGGGTGTTCTTGACCATATGGATTATTTAAAAGGACTCGGAGTCGATGTCATTTATTTAAATCCAATCTTTGTGTCACCATCCAATCATAAATATGATATTCAAGATTACGATTATATTGACCCTCATTATGGAAAAATTGTTGTGGACGAGGGAAATACACTTCCAGACTGGGAAAATAATAACATGAACGCAAGTAAATATATTTCCCGTGTCACAGACAAACGCAATCTTGAGGCAAGTAACGAGTTTTTCATTCATTTCGTAGAAGAAGTGCATAAAAAAGGGATGCGAGTTATCCTTGACGGTGTATTTAATCACTGCGGTTCCTTTAATAAATGGATGGACGCAGAACGTATCTATGAGAATCAATATGGCTATGAAAAAGGTGCATTTGTCGATGCAAACAGCCCATACCGCCATTTCTTTAAATTCTATAATCAGAATGCGTGGCCGTATAACGATGACTACGATGGCTGGTGGGGACACAAAACCCTGCCAAAATTGAACTATGAGGAATCCAGACAGCTTTATGACTATATTTTAAATGTAGGAAGAAAATGGGTTTCCCCTCCGTATAATGCGGATGGATGGCGTCTTGACGTAGCGGCAGACTTAGGACAGAGCGAGGACTTCAATCACCAGTTCTGGAGAGACTTCAGAACGGCAGTAAAAGAAGCCAATCCTGAAGCTATCATTTTAGCAGAGCATTATGAGGATGCCGGTTCCTGGCTTATGGGTGACCAGTGGGATACCATTATGAACTACAGTGCATTTATGGAACCAGTTACCTGGTTTTTAACCGGAATGGAAAAGCATAGCGATGAACGGCGGGGAGATCTTCTTGGTAATACGCAGGCATTTGTAGATGCAATGGTATATCATATGTCAAGATTCCAGTATCCGTCACTCATGGTTTCCATGAATGAGCTTTCTAACCACGACCATTCCCGTTTCTTAACAAGAACGAACCAGACTGTGGGACGTACTGCAAGTATGGGAGCGGAAGCCGCCAACCAGAATGTTAACAAAGGTATTATGCGTGCTGCTGTCATGATTCAGATGACCTGGCCGGGTGCGCCAACCCTTTACTACGGTGATGAAGCTGGACTGTGCGGCTGGACTGACCCGGATAACCGAAGAACCTATCCGTGGGGAAGAGAAGACCAGAATCTCATTCAGTACCACAGAGATATTATCGCCATCCATAAGGAAGAAGAAGCTTTAATGAAAGGCTCCCTCAAATATCTTTATGGCGGCTTCAAAGTTCTCGGTTACGGACGTTTCACCGACACCGAGAAAATGGTTGTCTTAATCAACTCTGGTTTTGACGAAGCAAGAGTCAAAGTCTCCGTATGGGAGGTTGGAGTTACAGATGACGAAGAGATGGTAGAAGTCATCATGAGTAATGAGGAAGGATACACAATGGAGAAGAAAGTACATCCCGTAACATCGGGAGTGCTGGATATCACACTGCCTAGAGTATCGGCGATTCTTCTTAAAGCAGTAGAGATAGAAAAATAGTAATTTGCCGCAGGCAAGGGAGACGCCCCCGAAGAGAGTCTACCCCCTATATTTGTGACTTTAGTCGCGGCGGTTTGAATGTTCGCTTTAAGCACTCGCATCCAACCTTTGCTCCGAGGCCACAAATATAGGGTATCGGCTCTCTTAGGGTGCGTCTGTTCTGCAAACAAATCAAAATTTAATCAAAAACCTCTTGATTTTTGAAACAAGATGGTATATAATACGATATTGTCAGGCGCAGTAATGCGACTTGAATGGGTGGATTCCCGAGTGGCCAAAGGGGACAGACTGTAAATCTGCTGCAAATTGCTTCGGTGGTTCGAATCCACCTCCGCCCATTTAAAAATTAATAATTATTATCGCGGGGTAGAGCAGTCTGGTAGCTCGTCGGGCTCATAACCCGGAGGTCGTTGGTTCAAATCCTTCCCCCGCAACTCATGCCCAGATAGCTCAGTTGGTAGAGCAGAGGACTGAAAATCCTCGTGTCACTGGTTCGATTCCGGTTCTGGGCATATGGGATATTAGCTCAGTTGGTAGAGCACTTGACTTTTAATCAAGTTGTCCGGGGTTCGAATCCCCGATGTCTCATGAAGGCTCAGTAAATGTTTTATTTACTGAGCTATTTTTTTTGTCTAATAAGCTTATTAATAGTCGGCTGGTAAGTGGTAATAAATTTAAAAAGCATAAATTCTAAGAAGAGTTAAAAGGATGAAGAGATAAAAAATAAGTTATGAATACACCAATCTATAATAAATTAAGAGAATTAGAGTCAGAAAAAAGAATTCCTTTTCATATGCCAGGTCATAAAAGAGCTGATTTTGGGGCTTTTTTTGGTGTAGAAAAAATGGATATTACAGAGATAACAGATTACGATAATCTTCATGAACCAGAGGGCATTATTCGTGAATCCATGAATCTTGTAAGAGATATATTTAAAAGTAAGGAATCATGGTATCTTGTTGGAGGGAGTACCCTTGGGATTCTGGTATCCATTTCTTCGGTCTGTAGACAGGGAGATAAGATTTTAATAGGGCGAAACTGTCATAAGGCGGTCTATAACTGTATCAGGCTATTACAGTTGGAGGCCGTCTATTGCTATGCAGATGTTTCTGCCGAGTATGATATATGCGAGGATATGAAGCCAGAAGCCGTAGCAAGGGAATTAAGAGCGAATCCAGATATAAAGGCAGTTGTACTGACTTCACCTACTTATGAAGGCGTTGTGAGCGACATAGCAGGGATTAAAGAAGTAACTCGACCGTATGCCATTCCTTTGATTGTAGATGAGGCACACGGGGCGCATCTCATATTTCATAAGTATTTTCCAGACAGTGCCGTTCAGGAAGGTGCTGACTTGGTGATTCAAAGTACGCATAAAACATTGCCTTCCTTTACGCAGACAGCAGTTCTTCATCTTTGCTCAGACATCGTGACAAAAGAGCAGGTGGAGGAAATCATCGATATTTATGAAACCTCAAGTCCATCGTATCTTTTGATGGCTTCTGCTGAGTACGGAATCATGTATATGAAAGAAAATCAGGGACAACTCGCCGAATATGTGGATAACCTTAAAAATTTTCGCCGAAAATGTGAACAACTCCAAAAAATAAGCCTGCTCAATCAGAAAAAGTTAAATTGTTTTGCATATGATAACGGGAAATTGGTCTTTTCAGTAAAGGGCTGCGGAATAAATGGAAAGGAGCTGTTTCAGTTATTATATGAAAAATATCACATTGAACTGGAGATGGAGAACCTGACTTATGGGATTGCCATGACTTCTATCTGTGATAAAAAGGAAGATTTTGATGAGCTTTGGAAGGCAATTTCTGAGATTGATAAAATGTGTGAAGAGAAAGAAAAGAAAAATCGTAGTTTAAATAAGGCTGTAAATGAGATAAAAATTGCCATCCAAAACCAAGATAAAGTTGAAATAGAAATTTGTGATAAAAACAAACCCAAAATAGAAACAAAAATTCATAACCACTATAAGGTTATACAAGAAAAAGAAAATGAGCAGACAATATATCCTCCCAAAATCATAGAATCCTGGCAGTGCCGGGGAAAAGCCATGGAGACAGTTGAGTTAGCTGATTCTACTGGCAGAGTTTCAGGAAAATATGTCATGATTTATCCGCCGGGAGTACCAATATTAGTTCCTGGAGAAAAAATACTCAAAGAAACAGTGGAAAATATCAGTCAATATTTATATAATGGATATAATGTACTTGGATTGTCCTGTAATAAGATTATCGTTCTAAAAGATTTATAGATAGTATAGCAAAAGCAGTATGATAAAAATATTGTACCAGAGCATGTTTGAAAGTACTATGACTAAAATACGATGAAGAAGTCAGATAACATTCAGATAATAAAAGTGCATGTACTTCTGAAGGGAGATTTTATTAGATGAAGGGATTATTTATTGTGATGGAGGGACCGGATGGTTCAGGAAAGACCACACAAATAAATTTATTAAAAGAATACTTAGAGGAAGCAGGCTATGAATGTCTCATAACAAGAGAACCGGGGGGAACAGTGATCGGAGAGGAAGTAAGACAGCTTATTCTGAATCCAGAACACAAAGAAATGTCTCCAGTAACAGAAATGCTTCTCTATGCGGCATCAAGAGCGCAGTTAGTACATGAAGTAATCGGACCAGCATTAGAAGAGGGCAAAATCGTTATAAGCGATCGTTTTGTAGATTCTTCTATCGTTTATCAGGGAATTGCAAGAAAACTTGGTATTTCTACAGTTTCGGCTGTAAATGCACCGGGAATCGGCATTTATCGTCCCGATGGAATCTTTTTTATTGATTTATCAGAGGCAGAAGGACTTCGTAGAAAGAAAGAGCAGAAGAATCTTGATCGTATGGAGCAGGAAGGTATAGATTTTCATCATATGGTATCGGAAGGATATCGAAAAGTCCTTTCAGGCAGGCCGGAAGTTATGAAGATTGATGGTGGAAGATCCATTGATACGATTCAGAAAAAGATTCGGAATCATGTGGATGAATTATTGAAGAAGAAGAATCGATAAACATGAATTCATTGAGAAAAAACAATAAAAGAATAGGTACCAATAGAAAATTAGCAGAAGAATTAAGATGATTAACAGAAAGATTTTGAGGGAAAGTCATGGCTGAATTAAATGAGATTTTAGGAAATGAAAGAATAAAAGAGCATTTTATTACTGCTGTGCATCATAAAAAGATTTCTCATGCCTATATTATGGAGGGGGATAAGGGAAGTGGGAAAAAAATGCTTGCCGAGGCTTTCTCTAAAATATTGCAGTGTGAAGGCCGGGAAACTACGGGTTTGGTGGAATCCTGTGGAAAGTGTGAATCTTGTATACAGATGGAACACCATGATCATCCGGATGTAATTTGGGTTTCTCATGAAAAGCCCAATGTGATTAGTGTTGGTGAGATAAGGGAGCAGATTGTTAATACGGTAGAAATTATGCCATATAAGGGGCCTTATAAAATATATATCGTAGATGAAGCGGAAAAGATGAATGCTGCAGCGCAGAATGCCATCTTAAAGACGATTGAGGAACCGCCGGAATATGCAGTTATTTTCTTACTTACTACGAACAGAGGAGCATTTTTAGACACAATTCTTTCAAGATGTATTCTTCTTGCCACAAGACCGGTACCCGGAACAGCTGTTGAGAAATACTTGGTGGAAAAATGTAGCGTTTCTAAGGAAGAAGCAGAATTTGCAGCAGGATTTTCTCTTGGAAATATAGGAAAGGCAGAAGCAATCGTTTCTTCAGAAGAATTTCAGGATTTAAAGGAGTTGACTCTGTCCATTTTGCGGTATATCCATGAGATAGAGAGTTACGAGATTGCAGATAAAGTAAAGGAATATAAAAAGTATAAAAACAGAATTGAGGACTTTTTCGATATTTTTCTGATGTGGTTTCGGGATATTATGTTACTGAAAGCAGATAATTCAGTGAATGCTGAAGCTGCCAAAAAGAAAATTATTTTTAAAAATGAGTATGCGTATCTGAAAAAGCAGGTAGATAAATTAGATTTAGAGGCAATTGATTATGTTATAGGCAAAATTCATCGTGCCAGAGTCCGCATAAAGTCTAATGTGAATTTTGACGCAACTTTAGAGTTGCTTATTGTAGAAGCGAGAAGAGAGTTTTAAGAAGAACTGGAGGTAGAAATGGCCAGAGTAATAGGAGTCCGTTTTAGAGATAATGGTAAAATATATTATTTTGCCTCAGAGCAGTTTGAGGTAGAAGTTGGACAGAATGTTATCGTGGAGACTGCGCGTGGAGTAGAATACGGCAGAGTTGTTTTAGGAAATCGTGAGATTCACGATGAGAAGATTATTGCAACTTTAAAGCCAGTTATCCGAATCGCAACACCAGAAGACGATAAGATTCAGGAAAATAATAAAGAAAAGAGCAAAGAAGCTTATAAAATCTGTATTGAGAAGATAAAAAAACATAAGCTTGCAATGAAGCTCATTGATTGTGAGTATACATTTGATAATAATAAAGTATTATTTTACTTTACGGCGGATGGACGAATTGATTTCCGTGAGCTGGTAAAAGATTTAGCCTCAGTTTTTAAGACAAGAATTGAATTAAGACAGATTGGTGTAAGAGATGAGACAAAAATTAAAGGTGGTATCGGTATTTGTGGAAGAAGCCTTTGCTGTAATACATTTTTATCTGAGTTTGTGCCAGTATCAATTAAAATGGCGAAGGAGCAGAATCTTTCTCTGAATCCTACAAAGATTTCAGGAGTTTGTGGAAGATTGATGTGCTGCCTGAAAAATGAGCAGGATACTTATGAGTATCTGAACAGTAAACTTCCGAATGTTGGTGATGAAGTAAAGACGAATACGGGAGTAAAAGGTGTTGTTCACGAAGTCAGCGTGTTAAGACAGAGAGTGAAGCTCGTAGTTACTGACGAAAAAGGAGAAAAGGAGCTCGTAGATTATAAAGTGGATGATTTGATTTTCCGTCCTCGGAAGCGCAGAGAAAAAGTAAAAATGGATGATGAGCTTAAAAAATTAGAGGCGATGGAGAAGAAGGAAAGAAAGTCTAAGCTTTAATGAAACGAGGAGAATAAGGGAAGGGAATTTGAATAATAACAATTACTGTTATTATTATTGTTTTATTCCTCATAATTTTTTATAATACTCAAATTTTGGTTTTGTTGATATAAGAAGTTTGAAAAATTAAGAAGAGTTCTTCGGTAGTTTAATTGCTAGGTTCTTCACTTAATTGTAGTTGAAAATGAAGATTTAAAATAGGATACTTATATGGAGAATGTACAAATTAAAGAAAATGAGCGTATTGATGATCTCCAGATAAAGGATTACCGTATTATCCAGAAAACAGATGGTTTTTGCTTCGGGATTGATGCGGTACTGCTTTCTGATTATGCCAGAGTTAAAAAGAAAAGTAAAGGGATTGATTTGTGTAGCGGTACAGGAATTATTCCAATACTGATGGAGGGTAAATATCCGCTTGCTCATGTAGAAGGTTTAGAGTATCAGGAAGAGTTTGCCAAGATGGCAGAGCGTTCTGTGAAGATGAATGGTCAGGAAGAAAAAGTGCATATTGTACAGGGGGATGTTCGTAATATAAAGACAGACTATGAGAGGGAGAGTTTTGACTGGGTGACCTGTAACCCTCCGTATATGACAGGAGAACATGGTCTGACGAATCCAGATTATGCAAAGGCAATTGCAAGACATGAGATTACCTGTTCCCTTGAAGATGTAGTAAAGGCAGCAAAATGGCTGTTGAAAACAGGCGGCCATTTTTATATGGTGCACAGACCTTTTCGCTTAGCGGAGATTATTTATACATTAAAACAGCATAAATTAGAGCCGAAGAGGATGCGTCTCGTACATCCTTATGTAGATAAAGAGCCAAATATGGTTTTGATTGATGCTGTAAAAGGTGGTAAGCAGAGGATTACGGTAGAACCCCCATTAATTGTATACAATAAGGATGGTTCTTATACCGATGAGATTTATCAGATATATGGAGAAATGAAGAATTAAAATGGCAGGAACATTATATTTATGTGCGACACCGATTGGAAATCTCGAAGATATGACCTATCGGGCAGTACGAATTTTAAAAGAAGTGGATTTGATAGCGGCAGAAGATACGAGAAACAGTATCAAGCTTCTCAATCATTTTGAGATAAAAACAAAGATGACGAGCTATCATGAGTACAACAAAGTCGATAAGGCAGTTTATCTTGTAAATAAATTAAGAGAAGGACTGGATATCGCAGTAATCACAGATGCGGGAACACCGGGAATCTCTGACCCAGGAGAGGAACTTGTAAGACAGTGCTATGAAGCGGGAATTAATGTTACATCACTTCCGGGAGCTTGTGCCTGCATTACGGCACTTACTATGTCCGGACAGCCGACAAGGAGATTCGCATTCGAAGCATTTTTACCGTATGACAAGAAGGAAAGAGCACAGATTTTGGAGAATCTTCGCAATGAGACAAGAACGATTATTATTTACGAAGCGCCGCATCATTTAAAGAAGACTTTGAAAGAGTGCAGGGAATATCTTGGTAACCGAAATATGACGGTATGTAAAGAACTGACGAAGCGATATGAGCAGAAGCGCAAGTCAACTCTCGATGAAATGATTGCTTATTATGAGGAGAACGAGCCAAGAGGGGAGTATGTTTTAATTTTTGAGGGAAAGAGTTTACAAGAACTGAAAGAAGAAAAACAACAGGAGTGGAATCAGCTTACTGTGCAGGAACATATGGAACATTATCTTGAAAAAGGGATGGATAAAAAGAGTGCGATGAAACAGGTAGCAAAAGACCGCGGAGTAAGTAAGAGGGATATTTATCAGGAATTGTTAAAAGAGTAATCCTTTTTTCTAAAAATTAAATAAATGAATTCTTAAGAATTCTATAGTTGAGAAATGTTATCAACTGTAGAATTGACATGGAATATAAAAACAGGTAGTCTTTTAAATAAACTAACTAATGTTAGAATTAAGTAACATAAATTAGTTTTAAGTGGCAACCTGTTTTTTTTATTAAGTTTATTTGAGAGAGAGAAAGGGAGAGAAACAAATGAGAAAAATTAGTTCATTCATTATGGCATGCGCTATGTGCCTGTCAATGACAGTAGTGGGAACAGTTGCACCACAGGTAGCAGTACAGGCTGAGGAGACAGCAGCGGTAGAATTGAAGGAAGCACCAACGGAAACTCCAACACTTCAGAAAGATCTTGGTTATGAATGGTATTTTATTCAATATTCTGAATATACTGCAAATTCAGAAAATACAAAAAGTTGGATGGAAAAGATTACATCTATTAAAGTAAATGATGCAGAACCTTATACTAAAGTAGATAATACATTTTTTATGAAAGAAGATACATTTAGAGCAAATGTGAACATGGTTAATATAACAATAGGAAATAAGGAATTTACAAAAGATACTAACAAAGTTGTTATTTCTGCAGAAGGATATAAAGACTTAGTATTAGAAGTAGGTAAAGATTATAAAAAAGTTGCCATACACACAAACCATACAGGCGGAACAGCTACTTGTACGAAGAAAGCAGTCTGCGATTTCTGTGGAGAAGAATACGGAGAGTGCGCATCTCATAACTATGGAGATGAATATGAGTCTGACGGAACTTATCACTGGAAGAAATGTCAGAATGAAGGTTGTGATGCTACGACTGAAAAAGAAGCACATAAAGGTGGCGAAGCTACAACAACAAAGAGAGCAGTCTGTGAAGTATGTGGAGCAGAATATGGAGATTTAAAGAAAGAAGCTCCTAAGCCAGCAGACAAAACAACAGAAGGTAAAAAAGATGATACAAAACCAGCAGAAAAGCCAGATAAGAAAACTGTAAAAGCAAAAAAAGTTGTTGTTAACAAAAAGCGTATTGTGTTAAAGAAAGGCAAAAAAGTTAAACTTAAAGTAAAATTAAAACCAGCCAATGCGACAGAAAAAGTTACCTTTAAGTCTTCTAACAAGAAGGTTGCCAAAGTAACAAAGAACGGTGTTGTAAAAGCTGTTAAAAAAGGTAAATGCAAGATTACTGTTAAGACAGCAAGTGGAAAGAAAGCAGTTGTTAAAGTAACTGTAAAATAGGAGAAACCGGATATGAATAGGAAGGTTAGAAAGTTATTAGCCAGTGTTGTTTTGGGAGTGTGTTTATTTACATTATCCTTTATTCCTTCATTTGCGGCAAACTCTGCAAATTCTGCCAGTGTCGGCAATGTAGAAGCAATGAAAGAAAATGTAGTTTATGATTTTCAGAGTCTTTCTTTTGCGGATGCACCTGACTATGTCAAAGGAATAAAAAGTGTTTCTGTAAATAAAACAAAGTGGGAAGAAGCAAGTTCTCGTTTATCTTTAATGAGACGAGAAGCATACTACAGAAATACAGATGAAAATAAACTTTATTTTGATGGTTCTTCTGATGGTATGTTAAAGAGTGGAAATATTCTCACGATTGAAAGTGAAGGCTATGAAACGCTGTACTTACGTGTGATAAAGGCAACAGCAGATACATTTACTGTTAAAAAGACAGATTCAGATGCAGAGACTCCTTCAGGACCTTCTGATGGAATGAATACGCTTCATGTAAGAATACGAGGAAGCTTTGAAAGTGCTTTAGAAGGACAGAAGAAATATGATGCAATCAGTGGAGCTTCTACTTCTGTTACGACAAATAAAAATAGTGATGTGATTGTTGAAGCAGCAGTTCTTCCTGATGGACAGGAGCCGAAGAACAGCGACTGGAAGCCGTTAAGTGAAGTAATCACAGTAAATAAGAACAGAACAAAGATAAATATTGATACAGAAGCCTGCGGAATGGAAGGTGTTTATTCTGTCCACGACAGTTCTCTTTCTTTATCAGGGGAACCGTTAAAAGCCGGCTCTTATCCAATTAGTGTAACAGTAACGGATGAGAGCGGTCGTACTGCAACAAGTAATGAGCTGAATTTTAAAGTTTATACTCGTACAGAAGTACTTGCAAAGCAGCTTAAACTTGAGAATTGTAAGCAGACAGCGGATGGAAAGTATATGTATGATATGGAGCCATGGGCAATTGCTTCTTTTGGCGGAGAGAACGAAACAGTTACGGTACCAAAGGATATTAAGGCATGGTACGGTTCTCATACAAGTGGAACTTATGGAGAACTTGGTTATGCTGTAGATGGTAGTCCAGTACAGACATTGATTGTTCCAGATGGCTGTAATCTTACTCTTGTAAATATGAAAGTTTTCAGCAGCGTAAATATTGTTGTAGAGAATGGTGGCAAGCTTGTTCTTCGTGATTCTTCTATTCATGGAAATATTGAAGTGAAAAATGGCGGTAAGTTCTCATCAAACTATGATGATTATGGCAGTCAGTTTCTCACAGGTTCTTCAATTAATGGACAGTTGATTTTAAATGATGGAGCAATTTTAGAAAATTCATCTATTTATTCTAACACCAATTTTATATCAAATGGACATATGATTAGACAGAATACGAATCCTGTTATTGTTGTAAAAGGAAAGGTTACCGTAGATGGGCAGGTATTTGTAAAGGGAGATGAAGCAGCAACCGGACAGGATGAAACAACAGGAAAAAGTCTTTCCGGTCAGCCGGCGATCCGTATTGAGAATGGTTCCTTAGATATTAAAAAAGATTCCGTAGTAGCGGTATTTGGTGGAGGATATATCGCAACAACATCTGTTGGCGGCAGCGGAATTATTTTAGATAATGGAAGTATTTCCGGTGAGGGAACATTAATTGCATTTGGCGGTAACGGTACATATGATGATGGCGCAGATGCTATCAGCGGTAATGGTACTGTTTCTGTAAAAAATGTTTATGCACAAGGTGGCTGCAGCAGTATACCAAAAACAGGTTCTACTGCGGGAAAAGCAATCGCAGATGGGGTAACGCTTGCTAAGACATCCAATCGGACATTACTAAACGGCAAGGAAATCAAGGATAACTATGGAACAATTTCTGAGTTGTACTGGTCAAGTATTACAAAAGTTCCAGATGTGAGCAAGTATGTGATAGAAGTAAATGGTTCTGATGAAGAGGATAATACGAAACCAGGCAGCTCTGAAGATAAGCCAGACACAAAGCCGGGAGCATCCGAGAATAAGCCAAATACGAAGCCGGGAACATCCGAAAAGAAGCCAGAGACGAAGCCAGCTTCAGGTTCTACAGTTAAGAAAACAATAAAAACAAAGTCTTTAAAAGTGAAGAAAACAAAAGTTACTTTAAAGAAGGGAAAGAAATATAAAATACAAGCCAAGAAGATTCCGGCATCTTCTACTGCTAAGATTATGTATCGCTCTTCCAATAAGAGGATTGCCAAAGTAATAAAAAAAGGTGTTATTAAGGCATTGAAAAAAGGTAAATGTAAAATTACTGTAAAGACCAGTGATGGAAAAAAGAAAGTAATTATAGTAAAAGTAAAATAATAAAAGCAAAATAATTGAAAAATTCGGGAGATACTATATTTCCCGAATTTTTTACATATAAAAAACTTCACAATAGGAAAAAATGTGGTAGAATTTATTTGTTTATAGACTTTTTTATAAGGGGTGTTTTGCGCCCATTTATAAGTATACCAAATGTGACATAATATAGATATGTACAGTAACCTGAGTAAAGTATGATTTTACAGGATTACTGTAGAAGTAAGGGAAAGAGGACAAACATAATGGAAGAATACTTGCGTACCTATTGTGAAATTGATTTAAAAGCAATCAGGGAGAATTATATAAATATCAAAAAGAAAACAGGAGATAATGCGATGACTATGGCTGTCATAAAGGCTGACGGTTATGGACATGGTGCAGTGGAAGTAGCACATTATTTAAATGATATTGCAGATTATTTTGGTGTTGCTACAATTGATGAGGGAGTAGAACTGAGAAAGGCTGGATTAAAACAGCCAATTTTGCTTCTTGGCTATAATTCCCCCTCTCTTTATTATAAGAATTTAGAGTATGGTGTAGATCAGACGATTTACTGCTATGATACGGCTAAGGCAATGTCTGAAGCTGCCGTAAAGGCAGAAAAGACGGCGAGAATTCACATCGCATTAGATACCGGAATGACAAGAATCGGTTTATCTCCAGATGAGAAAGGGCTTGCGATTGTAAAGCAGATTGCAGAGCTGCCCAATATAAAGATTGAGGGGTTATTTACCCATTTATCCTGTGCAGATATGACAGATAAGGCATACACAGAAAGTCAGATGGAGAGATATGATTATTTTGTTCAGTTACTTGATGAAGCGGGAATTGAAATTCCAGTAAAACATATCTGTAATAGTGCCGCTATCATGGAATATGAAGACCATCGTTATGATATGGCAAGGGCGGGTATTATTCTTTATGGAATGTATCCTTCTGATGAAGTGGATTTCTCTAATTTAGATCTGACACCGGCCATGAGCTGGTATTCTCATGTAGTAAATATTATGGAGCCAGAGATGGAACGAGGTGTAAGTTATGGAGCGACTTATATTGTTGAACATCCATGCCGTCTTGCTACAGTATCTGTTGGATATGCGGATGGATATGCAAGAAGTCTTTCTAACAAAGGCTGGGTATTGATTCACGGACAGAAGGCACCGATTGTCGGAAGAGTGTGCATGGATCAGATGATGGTAGATATTACAGATATTCCAGATGTGAAGCTTGAAGATACCGTTACCTTGATTGGAAAAGACGGGGATAATTATATCAGTGTTGAAGATATGGCGAACCTTGCCGGAAGCTTTAACTATGAATTTGTTTGTGATGTAGGAAAGAGAGTTCCTAGAGTGTATAAAAGATAGATAATGGACATTCATACAGGATACGACAGACAGCAAGATATTTATGCAGTATGCGGATTTTGCGATGTATCAGATTAAACATACCGTTAAGAATCAGTTTGGTTACTTTGATATGGAAGCATACCGTACAAGCCAGGAACAATATAATGAAGAAAAAGGTTGAGAGAGTTTGAGTGGTTTATGCTGAATATATTGTGGGTGATTATGATTGCCGGAGGAATCTTCTTTGCGGCATTTCATGGCACAATGGGGCAGATAACAGAAAGTTTTATTTCATCTTCAACAGAGGCGGTGAATTTATGTATTTTTATGCTTGGAGTTATCGGTGTCTGGAACGGCATGATGGAAATAGCGGTAAAGAGTGGTCTTATGAAAAAGATTGCAAAGACAATGTATCCCTTTATCCACTGGTTATTTCCAGACATACCACCCCGCCATAAAGCTAATGAATATATAGCGGCTAATATGGCAGCTAATATTCTTGGGCTAGGCTGGGCGGCGACCCCGGCTGGGCTTAAGGCGATGCGAGAGCTGCAGAAGCTGGAGGAAGGCGGGGGCAGAGCTTCTGATATGATGTGTGCTTTTCTTGTTTTGAATATTTCATCGCTGCAGCTTGTTCCAATTAACATGATTGCCTATCGAAGCCAGTACGGTTCCGTGAATCCAGCCGCGGTTGTACTTCCAGCAATCTGTGCGACAATGATTTCTACTATGGCAGGAATTGTATTCATTAAAATAATGGAAATAACAAGATACAATGGAAAGAAATGTAATAGAAAAAATAAGAAGAAACGGAGATGGATACAGTGAAGTTTCTTCTTTATTTTTCGGATTTTATCGTGCCATTTACCATGTTCTATATTGTTGTATATGGCTTCTTTAATCGCAATGATGTATATGAAAGCTTTCTAAAGGGAGTAAAAGAGGGGTTTCAGATTGTTATTGAAATCGCGCCGACAATGATAGCACTACTCGTTTCGATAGGAATCTTTCGTGCATCAGGAGCATTAGATTCTTTCTCAGAACTGCTTGCCCCCGCAGGAAAGCTTTTGCACATTCCAGTAGAAGTTATTCCCGTATTTATTGTAAGAATATTTTCTTCATCGGCAGCGGTCAGCTTTGTCCTTGATATTTTTAAAGAATATGGTCCGGATTCAAGGCTTGGAATGATCGTCTCAATCATGATGAGCTGTACAGAGACGGTAATCTATACAATTACGATTTACTACATGAGTGTAAATATTAAAAAAACACGTTGGACTTTACCGGGAGCGATGTTTGCGACGATAGCAGGAGCGGTGGCGAGCGTGGCAATAACGGAATTGATTATGTGATTTAATCAATATAGTATTAAGCGTAATTACTATAATAAAGAATATATGAGAAATAACAAGAAAATATAGAAGTTGGAAAAGTAATAAATGAGGAACACTTTATGAAACAGGAAAAAAATATTGATTATTTTCAGATAGAAGGAACCCCCGGCGGCAATCAGGAATGGTGCACAGACTTCTGGATGTATCTTGGCGGCTGTGGTGCATTAGCTGCCTGCGATTTATCTATTTGCCTGGCGAGAAATTATGGTCTGAAAAAATGTTATCCCGGCGATGCATTAAATCTTACTAGAAAAGAATATGTGGACTTCTCCATGAAAATGAAACCCTATATTCATCCAAGAGTCGGAGGAGTCACAAAACTTTCTATGTTTACAGATGGGTGTGGACAATATTTAAAGGATTGTGGATATCGGGCTGAATTTGAGACTCTAGATGGGGATAAACCATATGAAGAAGCTGAGAAATTTGTGAAAAATGCAATCGAGAGAAATCTTCCGGTAATTTATCTCATGCTTCGTCATCGGGATAAGGAATTTAAGGATCTGAATTGGCATTGGTTTTGTATAACAGGATATAAAACAGAAAAAGAAGAAGTCCAGCAGCGTCAAATAAAAAATTCTTGTATCCACACAGCTTCCATTCAGGCAAATGAAATAAATAAAAATAAAATTAAAGAAGGCGTCAACTTAGAAGAAAGAGTTTACTTAAATTATCATACATATGGAGAAGCTCTGTCTGTTGATTTTAAAAGACTTTGGAATACGGGTATGTATAAGAGAGGCGGAATGGTGGCATTGAAGAATATTAAATAGTAATTTGTTAAGGACAGGAATCGAAAGAAGGCATTATGTAATAATACGCTCTAGCAAGCGATAGATGCGGTTGAGCATTTATCGTGCAGTGATACGAAGCAGTTTTACATAATGCCTTCTTTCGGTTCCGTTTCCTTTAATAAAACTAAACGACTCTTACAGAAGATAATCAGGTAAGTCAACGCCGAATCCGTGATGAACAAAACCGATATGTTCGAGTGTAATGTGTTCAATAGAAATCTTGTTTAACGTCATATGTTGCATACTGCTTCCCTCCCAACTTAAATTCTGTTATTTTATTATAACAAAAGAAAATCAGTTTGAATAGAGGATAATGCGGTGATTTCGGCTATTTTTCGGGCATAAATAGAAATTTTTTTGACATGAGGTTAAGAAAAAGAAATACAATAAAAATAGATGAAAAGCAGGAATTGAGGGCAATTTTGATAATAAACCTCAATGGAATGTGAAATCGCCTAACAAAAAAGAAGTAAAACTAAATTTTTTTGTGAAGATTGTGAATTGAAAAAAAAGAAAAATATTATATAATAAGAAACGTTGAAAAGAAGAGTTGAGCCATTGCGGTGAGACCTTAAATATAAATCTTAATTTTCCCCTTTAACTGCTTTGCAGATTTTATATGGTGCGTATCGAGTCATATTGATGACGTCGATGCGTTTTTTTTATTTTAAATAAAATTGTAAATATTTTTTTATCATCAAAAGTTCCTCTGGAAACAGACAATACTTTCTATCTCCATCTTTTACTTTTTTGTAGCATTCCTTAAAATCAAGCCAGCATACTTCTTGAACTTCTTCTTTCTGTAAGATTAAATCTTCTATATTAACAGGTTCCTGATACAAATAAACATGACTGATTTCGTGATTTTTAAAAGGCTTGCCATAAAATGTTTCCTCGCAACATCCCTCATGGAGTCCCATAAAATGAAGCTGCTCCGGCTTTGCCTTAATTCCAAGTTCTTCTTCCAGTTCCCTTAATGCAGAAGAAAGATAATCCTGACCTGCTGGTAAATGTCCTGCAGAAGAAATATCATAGCATCCTGGAAATGCATCTTTATTTTCACTACGTTTCTGTAACAGCAAATCATAACTGCCTTTTTCATTTTTCCGCACAATCCATACATGAGAAGTTCCATGAATATCTCCATCGGCATGAACTAAGGAACGTTCTTTTACTTCACCTGTGGGATTCCCATTTTTATCTCTTATATCTAAAAATTCCATCGTTATATTCCTTCTCTCTTTGGGTGCGTCTCCTTTGCCTGCGGCAAATCAGAATTTATCAAGAAACTTTTTCCCAAATTTCCTCTCTGGAAAGTGAAAAATTCTCCGCAACAATCTTAGCAATCTCCATAAAATGATCATTCATCTGATCAATATTCGGATACTTATGGAAAAGATACATCAGCTTCTTAATCCACTCAATTCCCTTATAATCAAATGGGTCTTTCGATAAAATATCACTCATCTGATAAGGAAGAATCTGCATCCAGATACTCATACGAGCCAGAAGATGCATTGTAAAATAAATCTGGCGGGTAGAGCCGTATTCGGCGGTGTTGGTGTAATGCTCGCCGTAATACTGAATATTACTTACTGTTTCTTTATGTAAGATATCAACTTTACTGTTGTTAATGTCGTATTTAACGCGAATACCGTAGCGGTGTTTCAGCCATGCGGCATAGCCCCGGCGTTCTGCGTGATACTCAGACCAGTGCTGGAACAATACTGTTTCCGGGTCATCAAATAACTGTCTGTAGGAAGTCAGGTGATTAAGTCGGGCATAGTCTCTATAATCACAAATATGTGTCAGTTCATGGAAGACAAGACGATATACTTCACAAAGTGGGGAACGTCTTAAATATGGTTCCTTAAAAATCAGTGTAAACGGCTCGTTCATATGCTTTGGATATTTCATACAGGCAGCCACATGCTTCCAGTTTTTGCGGGCAGTTGCCTCATCAAGAGTCTGAGAGTCTTCTTTATTAAATCCATATTTTTTCTGACAGGTATACATATCGTCTGTCAGTACAATCTGAACGTTTAAATTCTTTATTTTAAAGAACTGAATATACGAGTTCATAATTCTGTTAATCGTCTTTTTCATAATATTGCCCCCATAGGCTCTAATAGAGCCGACTTCCCTTTTTATTAATAATCAGTATAGCACAAAAGAAATATAGCGTCAAAATGTATACAGAATTACTATTTAATTCATTAAGAGACAGACGCCCGAGAAGAGAGAAGATATCCTATATTTGTGACTTTAGTCGCGGCGGTTTAAATGCTCGCTTTATGCGCTCGCATCTAAACCTTGCTCCGAGGCCACAAATATAGGATATCTTCTCTCTTCTCGGGCTGTCTTTGGCTGTCTTTTGTTTGAATTAAATAGTGGTTGTGGGGATTTGGGGGAGAGAGTAGAAGTTTTCTGCTTGCTCTCAGAATATTGTAGATAGATATTTTTTTATCCCAGTTTGATTCGTTTATCTTTTATTGTAAGCTGCTAAAAGATTATTCGTAACCTATTATTACTGATTGGATACTATACTAGAGCGTGTTTGAAAAATCATTCCTACAACCTGCACGCCCCAATTTGCGGTATATTTTGCCTTCATTCAGTTGACGTAGCCCGCTACGCCGCCCTCATTCAGGCGAAATCTCCCACAAATTGTAACGCACATCTTGCAGAAAGCATTTTTCAAACACGCTCTAGAAACAACAAAGAATTTGGGAAGTGGGAATTATGCAAGTAATTGAAACACGATTATTATATTATTTTCTTACGGTTGCCAGAGAGCGCAATATTACAAATGCTGCAAAAACACTTCATATCACGCAGCCAACATTAAGCCGTCAGATGGCACTTCTGGAAGAGGAAGTTGGTGCAAAATTATTTATCAGAGACAGCCGTCCGCTTTCGCTGACTGATGAAGGGCTTTTGTTTCGTCGCAGAGCAGAAGAAATTCTGGAATTACTGGAAAAAACACAGGCAGAGATTCGTATTCATGAAGAACAGATAGAAGGAATAATATCGGTTGGATGTGGGGAAATTGCATCTGTAAAACTGTTGACAGAGATGATGGCAGAATTTTCAAGAAAGTATCCCAGGGTGAAATTTGATGTCTATACAGCAACTGCAGATCAAATCAAGCACCGGATGGATAATGGTTTAACGGATATCGGTTTATTGTTAGAGCCGGTGGATATGGAACGCTATGAATATATTCGTCTGCCGATAAAAGAACGCTGGGCGGCAGTCATGCCTTCCGGAGTACCACTTGCAAGACATGAGTATGTAACGGCAAAGGAGCTGGCTGATATTCCGGTTATCATGCCCAGCAGACAAAAGGTTCATGATGAGGTGGCAAGCTGGTTTGGAAACTATTATGAAAAACTGAGCATTATAGGTGCAACAAATTTCAGTACGAATTCGGCACTTATGGTTCAGGCAGGTATGGGATATGCATTGATTATCGAAGGAGGTCTTCCATTTTTGGAAGACAGTAATGTTTGCATGAGGCCACTGTATCCTGAACTTACAGCAACATCTGTATTAGCCTGGAAACGGGAACAGCCTTTTGGAGCAGCAGTCAGACGTTTCTTAGAATATGCAAAATGCTTTTTAGGCATGCAAAAAGCATAGAAAGCAAGTATTGGACATGATTATATAGCGAACATATAATAAGCGTATCGGTAGAACACTTTCGGTATGCTTATTTTTTTGTACAGGCAATGAGCTAAAGTCCATGTATACGAGAAGTTGTTGACTACCGTAATAGGCATAAGAAACCTGTAAAGTGTATTTCTTATGGATGGAAAGTGAGAACAATGATTTGAAGCGTATATTTAGTGGAAAGGATCTTGCAAAACTGATTTTTCCGTTGGTTATTGAACTGATGCTGACTTTACTGGTTGGAATGATTGATTCTGTTATGGTATCAAGCGCAGGAGAAGCGGCTGTTTCGGGAGTATCTCTCGTAGATACGGTTTTCCAGCTGTTGATTTATATCTTTTCAGCATTTGGTACCGGAGGTGCAGTGGTAGCCGGACAATATCTTGGAGCCGGACAGAAAAATAATGCGAAAGAGACTGCACAACAGCTTGTATGGTTTTCTGCCTTTAGTTCTATTGTGATAATGATTCTGATTTATCTGATAAGAGGATTCCTTCTTGGACATGTGTATGGTGCAATTACGCAGGAGGTACACTGGAATGCTAACAGATATTTGATGATCGTAGGGTTATCCATTCCAGCACTTTCTGTTTATGAATCCGGCGCAGCAATTTTCAGAACAATGGGAAATTCAAAGATTACGATGATGCTATCTGCGATTATGAATGTTGTAAATATTTGTGGAAATGCGCTCTTGATTTATGTATTCAAAATGGGAACTGCAGGTGCAGCAACAGCAACAGCAACAGTAGTGGCACGTTATACAGCGGCTGTGATTATGATTTTATTGCTGCTTAGAACGAATCATCCTCTTTATCTGCAAAGGACATTAAAGTATATTCCGGACGGTAATAAGATTAAGCGGATTTTGCAGATTGGAGTCCCCAACGGCATAGAAAACGGTTTGTTCCAGGTAGGAAAGATTATTCTTGCAGGATTATTTACGCACTTTGGAACTTCTGCGATTACTGCAAATGCAGTATGCCTGACAATATCAGGAATACAGGTGATTCCAGGGGCTGCTATTTCTCTTGCGGCAACAACAGTCATTGCACGTTGCGTTGGCGCAGGGGACGAAAAACAGGTTCGATTTTATAATCGGTTATTATTGGGAATCAGCTATGTTTCTATGATTGTATTTTGCGGAGTATTCTGGTTTGGATTTCCGGCTATCCTGCCTTTGTATCATTTGTCCGAACAAACTGCTGTCCTTGCGACAAAAATGATTTTGGTTCATACACTTGGAGCAATTGGTATTTGGCCGCTGACTTTTGTACTGCCTTCTTCCATGAGGGCGGCGGGGGATGTAAGGTTTGCTATGATAACTTCGGTTGCCTCAATGTTTGTTTTTCGACTGGGAGCTGCATATTTGTTTGCATTAACCTTTGGTATGGGAGCTCTGGGAATCTGGTATGCCATGTTATGTGACTGGGGATTCCGTGCGATTGTATTCAGCCTTCGCTGGATTAGCGGAGGATGGAAAAATAAAAGTATTATTTAACAAATTGGCGAAAAGAAAGGAAATGAAAATGAAGATTTTTGAAGAATGTTATACGTTATCCAATGGAGCAAAAATTCCAAAGATGGGACTTGGTACATGGTTTATTCCAGATGAAACGATTTCACAGGCAGTGAAGGATGCGGTAAAGATTGGTTATCGCCACTTTGATACAGCCCAGGCATATGGAAATGAGAGAGGTGTAGGTGAAGGAATCCGCACCTGCGG
>ENA-ORIC01001504-ORIC01001504.1-human-gut-metagenome-genome-assembly--contig:-NODE-1504-length-22111-cov-3.731188_pt1 | contig 22111 bp, 20 predicted proteins | sample MGYA00243023_ERZ508732 | MGnify/ENA primary metagenome ERZ508732 (study PRJEB26277, sample SAMN04329767) | human gut metagenome | biome: human-associated habitat | host: Homo sapiens | place: USA...
CTCGCCGCCGAAAAATGCTTTGATGTTCTTTGCAACCTCGTCGAGGCAGCGCACACGCGCCTCCAGCGCGCCCCACGCCATGTGCGGCGTGAGCAGAACGTTGTCCAGCCCGACCAGGCGCGCAAACGGATGTGCGTCGCCAAACGGCTCGGTCGAATAGACGTCGCAGGCAAAGCCGCCGAGTTTACCGGAGAGTACTGCCTCGGCAACTGCCGCCTCGTCGGTGACTGCGCCGCGCGCCACGTTGATGAGGATCGCATCCGGCTTCATCCGCGCAAGCTCCCGCGCGCCGATCAAACCGCGCGTGCCGTCATTCAGCGGTGTGTGCAGGGAAACAATATCGGATTTTTCAAGCAGTTCGTCGAGCGGCACGCAGCAAAGTGCATCGGTCGGTGTGCGCTTGTAGGCAAGCACACGGCAGCCGAGCGCCTCGGCAACGCGCGCCACCTGTGTGCCGATCGCGCCCGCGCCGACAATGCCCCAGGTCTTGCCGCACAGCTCGTGATAGATGGGCGAGAGCTTGTTGGCAACGCCGCTCTTTTGGTATTCGCCGCTCGTGACGGCGGCGGTGTATGCGCCGAGCTTTTCCGTGAGCGTCAGCGCCATCAGCACCGTGAGCTGCGCGACGCTGTGCGTCGAATAGCCCTTGACGTTGCAGACCGCCACGCCCGCCGCGCGGCAGGCGGCGATGTCCACATTGTCATAGCCGGTGGCAAAAATGCAGATCAGTTTCAGATGCTTTGCCGCGGCAAGGTTGTCCGCGTTGATTTTAATTTTGTTGATGAGCAGAATGTCGGCGTCTGCCATGCGCGTGCGCACTTCGTCCGGCGTGCTGCTTTCGTAGCGCACCACCTCGCCGAAACGGTCGAGCACGCCGAAATCCAGCCCTTCGCCGAGCGTGGCGGCGTCCAGTATCGCAAGCTTCATGCGTTCGGCTCCTTTCGTTTCTGACGGAATAACCAATCATACAGCCCGTCGGTGTCGGCGGTGCGCACCCAGATGCCGTGCCCCGCGCCGCCGAAGGCGGTGAATTTGACCTCGGGATCGCCCGCAGCGATCAGCGCATCGCGCATGCGCACCGCGCTCTCAAACGGCACGGCGCCGTCCGCTGTGCCGTGGAAGATCTGCGCCGGCACGTCCGCGATTGCCGCCGCGCTCGACGGCGAGCCGCAGCCTGCTGCGACGACGGCGGCGGCAAAGGTGTGCGGATAGCGCGCGAGAATGTCCCACACGGCAAAGCCGCCCATCGACATGCCGTAGAGCGACAGCCGTGTGCGGTCGACCGGCAGGTTTGCCAGTGCGTCGGCAAACAGCTCAATCGCCGCCGCCATGCGGCGACTCTGCGGCAGCGCTGCCGCGTCAAATTCGAGGCAGTCCCAGCGATCCACATCCACCCATTTGTCGGTCTTCGGGCAGCAGGGCGCCAGCACGATCACGTCGTTACGGTACGCACTGCGTTCCAGATTGCGCAGAAATTTTGCTTCGCCCGTGTAAATATGCGAGTTGTCGTCGCAGCGGACGCCCGCGCTGTGCATGTAGAGGATCAGCGGGTAGCGCCGTGCGGGATCAAAATTTTCCGGTATGTAGAGCTGATACAGGAGTGCAATGCCGTTTCCGGCAGGGTATGTGAGGCTGTTCCAGCCGGCGGCAGGCTGATCTGGCAGCTTGCTTTCGGCAGGCGCTTTCAGCGTTTGGTTCATCGGGATTTCACCGTCCTTATCCTCTCTATCTTACCACATTTTCGCGGTGCAGAGAAGAGGGACGCGCAATTTTTACGATAAATTTTCGGAAATCCCCATCGCCGAGAGCTTGAGTGTCACCAGGCGCACATCTGCACCGAGCGCCGCCGCGATCTGCTCCGCCGTATACCCTGCGCGCGCCGCGTCAAACATCTCTTTCGTATCCAGCAGCAGCTCCGCCGCAAACAGGTTTGCCTCATATTCGCGCCTGGACGCGGGCGAAAAGACCGAGACCTCTTCAAAGCCGAACGCCGCAAATTGCCGGTGCAGCAGATGATGCCCCAGCTCGTGCGCGCAGACCAGCCTTGCCTCGCCGCGCGTCAGGCGGCGGGACAGAAAGATGAACGGCGTACCGTAGACATCCTTGTAAAAGCCCTTCAGCGTGCCGAGCTCGCGCACCAGGACTTCAATGCGCAGTTCCCGCGCAAGTGCAAACGGGTCGCCCGTGCCGTATTCCCGTTTGATACGCGCGGCAGCGCGGCAGACCTCTCTTGACGCAATCATAGCCATCCCTCCCCTCATCTCTATCATAGCATTTTATCTGTCCGATAAACGGGACAGACGGCAGACACGCTCCCTGTCAAGCAGACATTTTTTGTGGGCACCTGTTATGAAACCTATGATTGCGGCGTGCTATCCGAGCAGTTCCTGGATAAGAACGGAAAGACGATTCTTTGGCGCAGATACAATCGCGATGATTGGGCTATTGACCGCTATAAGAAGCCGTGGAGTGAGCAGCTTCCCGAAAACGACAGACTTACCGTGAACGGTACGACCTATGTTCACTGGTACGATTGCATCACCGATTATATTCTCTGATGAAACCTCGCGGAAAGGGAAAACGGACGCGCAAATAAGAAAAAATCGGCACCTGCCTCCAAAGCAGGTGCCGATTTTTGTTACCCTATAATGCGCTTGAATTTTTGGCGTAAGTTTGGCGTAAATTCGCTTTCACGCACTCCGAAAATCAAGCAATTTCAAGGCTTTGCGGTGTCTCTTAGTACATGCCGCCCATGCCGCCGGCTGCGGGAGCTGCCGGTTCGGGTTCGGGCTGGTTGGCAACGACCGCCTCGGTGGTGAGCACCGTGGCGGCGATAGACGCCGCGTTCTGGAGTGCGCTTCTCGTCACCTTGGTCGGGTCAACGATGCCTGCCTCCATCATGTCGACATAGACTTCGTTGTAAGCGTCAAAGCCGTAGCCGACCTTGCCGCTGTTCTTCACCTTGTCCACAACGACCGCGCCGTCATGACCCGCGTTCTCCGCGATCTGATGCAGCGGCGCTTCGAGCGCCTTAAGGATCAGCTTGACGCCGATGCGCTCGTCGCCCTCGGTCTCGTCCGCCAGCTTTGCGACAGCGGGGATGACGTTGATATATGCCGTGCCGCCGCCTGCGACGATGCCTTCCTCAACGGCAGCCTTGGTTGCGTTGAGCGCATCCTCGATGCGGAGCTTCTTCTCCTTCATCTCGGTCTCGGTCGCAGCGCCGACCTTGATGACGGCAACGCCGCCCGCCAGCTTTGCAAGACGCTCGGAGAGCTTCTCTTTGTCAAATTCGGAGGTCGATGCCGCATATTCGCTGCGGATCTGCGCCACTCTTGCCGCGATCGCATCCTTTGCGCCTGCGCCGTCGACGATGATGGTCTTTTCCTTGTTGACCTTGATCTGGCGTGCACGACCGAGCTGCGCAACGGTTGCGTCCTTCAGTTCGAGCCCCAGATCCGAGGTGATGACCTCGCCGCCGGTCAGAATTGCGATATCCTGCAGCATTTCCTTGCGTCTGTCGCCGAAACCGGGCGCCTTGACCGCAACGCAGGTGAACGTGCCGCGCAGACGGTTGAGCACCAGCGTGGTGAGCGCTTCACCCTCAACGTCCTCGGCGATGATGAGCAGCTTCTTGCCCGCCTGTACGATCTGCTCGAGCAGGGGCAGGATCTCCTGAATGTTGGAGATCTTCTTATCCGTGATCAGGACATAGGCGTCGTCGAGAACCGCCTCCATCTTGTCGGTGTCGGTTGCCATGTAGGGCGAGAGATAACCGCGGTCAAACTGCATGCCTTCGACGACCTCGCAGTAGGTCTCTGCCGACTTGGATTCCTCCACGGTAATCACGCCGTCTGCGGTGACCTTCTCCATTGCGTCTGCGATCAGTTTGCCGATGATCTCGTCGCCGGACGAGATCGTGCCGACACGTGCGATGTCGGACGAGCCGTTGACCTTCTTTGAGTTGGCAACCAGCGTCTCGACCGCCTTGTCAACCGCTTTGGAAATGCCCTTGCGGAGCACCATCGGGTTGGCGCCTGCGGTGACGTTTTTCATGCCCTCGTGGATCATTGCCTGTGCCAGCAGGGTAGCGGTCGTCGTGCCGTCGCCTGCCGCATCGTTCGTCTTCGCGGAGACTTCCTTGACAAGCTGAGCGCCGATGTTCTCGGCTGCGTTCTCAAGTTCGATCTCCTTGGCGATGGTCACGCCGTCGTTGGTGATCAGGGGCGTGCCATATTTCTTGTCGAGCACCACGTTTCTGCCCTTGGGGCCGAGTGTGATCTTGACCGTGTTTGCCAGCTTATCCACGCCGCGGACCAGCGCGTCTCTTGCTTCAATTCCGTAATAAATATCCTTAGCCATCGTAGCTTACCTCCCTTAGTCAATGGTGGCGAGAATGTCGCCCTGTCTTACGATCACATATTCGTCATTGCCGAGCTTGACCTCGGTGCCCGAATACTTGCTGGTGATGACTCTGTCGCCGACCTTGACGGTCATGGTGACGTCGTTGCCGTCCACCTTGCCGCCGGGACCTACGGCGACAACCTCCGCAACCTGCGGCTTTTCCTTTGCAGTGCCGGGAAGAATGATCCCACTCTTGGTGGTCTCTTCCAGTTCAACCATCTTGACGACCACACGGTCGGAAAGGGGTCTGAGTGTCATGATGTACCTCCATACATAAAGCCCTGTGCGGGCAAATTTTCAACTTGAGTTTAGCACTCAATGTTCCTGAGTGCTAACTATGGTATATTGTATCATAGAAAAATGAAAAATCAAGTCCTTTTATGAAAAAAATAAAAAATTCGCAGAAACTTCACATAATATCATGATTTTGCCCCTTTTCGGGGGTATCGGCAGTCCATCTCCGGCATATATTTGCCGCGGAGGGTGTCGTCTATGAACGGTCTCATTTTAGCACTTGACGGGGTAAACCAATATTTTTTGTCGATTGCCGCCGCATTGCTCGTGCTTGCGGCGGGGGCTGCATTCACGGTGCGGTTCCGCGCTTTTTACCTGCTGCATCCGTTCCGCACGCTGCGCGCCATGCCGCGCGGCGGTGCCGGGCAGATGCTGCTGTCGCTCGGCGGCACGGTGGGGGTGGGGAACATCTCGGGTGTTGCCGTGGCGCTCACACTCGGCGGCGCGGGCGCGGTTTTCTGGATGTGGGTGGGGGCGTTTGTCACCATGGCGCTCAAATACGCCGAGATCATCCTCGGGATGCTGCATCGGGAGACGCGCGGCGGCAAGACCGTCGGCGGCGCGCCGTATTATATCCGCGACGCGCTCGGGGGCGGTGCGGCGGCGTTTTTTGCGGGGCTGCTGGTGTTTGACAGCGTTGCGGTCGGCGGCGTGATTCAGAGCAGCGCCATTGCCGAGGCGGCGGCGGGGCTCGGCGTCGAGCCGCTTGTCACCGGGCTGCTTTTGTCGCTTGCCGCCGCCTGCATCTTCTTTTTCGGCATCAACCTTTTCGGGTTGTCCGCCGTGGTCGTGCCCGTGATGGCGGTCGGTTATATCGCGGCGAGTGTCGCCGTGATCGTCTTCCATGCGGCAGATCTGCCCGCCGCGCTTGCGTCGATCCTGGATGGCGCGTTCCGCCCCGCGGCGGCGACCGGCGGCTTTGTCGGCTTTCTCCTGTCCCCCGCGCTGCGGCAGGGCATCGTCAAAGGGCTGTTCTCCAACGAGGCGGGCTGTGGCACGGCGGCGGCAGCCCATGCCGAGACAAAGGAAACAGTCCCCGCAAGGCAGGGACTGTTCGGCATATTTGAGGTGTTCTGCGACACGGTGCTGCTCTGTACGCTCACCGCGCTTGCGATCCTGACATCTCTCGGCGACGACCTCACCGCTTACGGCGCGGCGGGCGTCCGCCTGTGTACAGCGGCGTTTGCAACGGTATTCGGAGACCGTGCAGCGCCCGTCATGTTCGCATTTGTCTTTCTGTTTGCATTTGCCACCATCGTGGCATACGGCTATTACGGCATGGCGTCCATGCGGTATTTCGGCGACAGCCGCCGCGCGCGCGGTATATTTCTCGTTTTTTACTGCGTGGCGCAGCTTTGCGGGGCGGTCGCCGCGCCCGCGGCGGTCTGGACGCTGTCGGACACCGTCATCTGCCTGCTGCTCTTTGTCAACATGGCGGCGGTGACGGTCAGCGCAAAGGAGATCTTCGCGGCGCACGATGCGTTCTATGCCCAGATCGGGAAATATGCGCAGAGTGCGTCCAGGATGAAATCCCGCTGTGCGGCATCCGCGAAAAAGGAGAGCGCCATATCGGACAGCGCGATGAACAGCGGAGAAATGCCGTATTTCGTGCAGAACCGCGCAAAGTGAAGCGTCAGCCCGCGGTCACCGCACAGCCCCATGCCGTGAATGGTGAATTTGCAGAGCGGAGAGGGCGGCGCGCCGGGCGCGCCCGGTGCGCAGTCCGCTGCGGCGACGACAAGATCGTCGCCGCACAGCGTAAAGAGGGCGGGCAGCCTGTCGCTTACGGCAAGCCGTTTTGCCGCCGCCTCCGTATCGGCTTTGTCAAACCGATACAGGCGCACGCCCTCCTCTGCGGTAAATCCGCGTATATCGGTCAGATACATGGTAAACCTTTCGGCATCGGCTTTCCCGATGCGCATATTGGGTATGAGCATTCGCTCGATAGCAGTATATGCGGCAGCGTTGATGTGGGTAAAAAGGCGATGTATAAGGCTTCCCCCAAGGGGGAAGGCTTGTTAAGAGCGCCATTGTTTCACGCTACGATAAAAACAGGCAGAAACCCATTTCGGGTTTCTGCCTGTTTTCTTTCGGATTTTACAGCACGCGCAGGGTCGAGATCAGCCCGAGCGTGGGGGTAAGCGCGTCAAACTCCGCCTCGGTATAGGCGCGCGCGGTGATATACGCGCCGCCGTCCAGCGCGGTCAGCGTGCCGAGCTTGGCAGTCAGCGTCGCCTCGGAGAGGGAGGAGCGGACATAGCGGCGGCAGATGAACGCGCCGGACGGAGCACAGTTTGCCGCCGTTCCCGCCGTGAAGACGGGCGCAAAGCTGTCCGCGCCGTCGCGCAGGGTGGCGACCATGTCGGTCACCACGGCGCTTGCGGTCGGCGCCGCACCGGCGCCTCTGCCATAAAACATTGTGTCGCCGAGTGCCGCGCCGCTCACCATAATGCCGTTGAATACATCGTTCACATGGGCAAGCGGGCTTGCGTCCGGGCAGACAAAGGGGGCGACGATCGGGCATGGTTTGTCTTCCACGCGCTGCATTCTGCCCAGCAGCTTTACGGCGCGTCCGCTCTTTGCAAGCAGGGCGACGTCATCCTTTTCAATGCCGCGGATGCCCTCGGTACGCACCGTTTTTGCATCCGGCAGCACGCCGGTGGCAATGCCGGTGAGAATGCAGATCTTGCGGCAAGTGTCGATGCCGTCCACGTCCGCAGTCGGGTCCTTCTCGGCATAGCCCTTCGCCTGGGCATCCGCCAGCGCGTCTGCAAAGCTGCGTCCCTTCGCCGTCATCTCGGTGAGGATATAGTTGGTCGTGCCGTTCAGAATGCCGGAAATGCCGGTGACTTCATTTGACAGAAAATCGTTTGCCAGCGGGCGCACAATCGGGATGCCGCCGCCCACGCTCGCCTCGAAGGCGTAGGCAACACGGTTGGCGCGGGCGATTTGCAGCAGCACCTCGCCGTAAGTGGCAACGACCTCCTTGTTGGAGGTGACCACGCTCTTGCCCGCCGCAAGGGCGGCTTTCGTATAATCATAGGCGGGATGCGCGCCGCCCATCATTTCGGCGACGAGCGTGACCTCGGGGTCGCGCAGGATGATGTCAAAGTCGTGCACGACCTTGCCTGCATAGGGCGTGCCCGGGAAATCGCGCAGATCGAGGATGTATTTGACCTCGATGGTATCGCCGAGGCGGGACGCGAGCAGGTCGCGGTTCTGCTCCAGAAGGTCGAGCGTGCCTTTGCCGACAACGCCCAGACCGAGAAGGGCAATGTGAATCATGAGTTCTCCTTTGGTTTACTTGCAGAACGTGTCCACGTAGTGCGTGATCGCGTCTGAGATGATTTTGACGGCTTCTTCGGGACCGCGCACCTCGTTGACGGCGGTCTCCTTGTTCTCCAGTGCCTTGTAGACACTGAAGAAGTGCCGCATTTCGTCAAAGGTGTGCGTCGGCAGCTCGTCGATGCTCTTGTACTGGTTGTAGGTCGGGTCGCTGAACGGAATGGCGATGATCTTTTCATCATTGCGCCCGTTGTCGATCATCGAGATCACGCCGATGGGGTAGCACCGCACCAGCGTCATCGGCTCGATCGATTCCGAGCAGAGCACCAGCACGTCCAGCGGGTCGTTGTCGTCGCCGTAGGTGCGGGGGATGAAGCCGTAGTTGGCGGGATAATGCGTCGAGGTGTACAGGATGCGGTCAAGACGCAGGAGCCCGCATTCCTTGTCCAGCTCATACTTCTTTTTGGAACCCTTGGTGATCTCGATCACGCATTCAAAGTCGCGCGGCGTGATGCGCTTCGGGTTCATGTCATGCCAAATGTTGCTCATGCAAACCTCCTTGTCGGACAGGTGTCAGATGCTTTCGGGTACCTTTGCGTCGATCGCGGCAAACAGGTCGGCGACGACCTTCTTCACGGCGTCGAGCGCCTCATCCTTCGGGACCTTGATGTCCACGCTCTTGTCGCGGGTCGAGATCTCGACGAGACCGTCCTTCATGTTGCGCGGGCTGACGACCACGCGCACCGGTGTACCGAGCAGGTCGGCGTCCGAGAACATGACGCCTGCGCGCACGTCGCGGTCATCGTACATCACTTCGATGCCGTCCTTCTGCATCGCGGCGTAAAGCCCGTCCGCAAAGGACTTGCAGTCGGCGTCGTCCGCACGGACGCAGCAGAGCTGCACCTGCCAGGGCGCGATCGTGATCGGCCAGATCGGACCGTAGTCGTCATGGCGCGCTTCGCACACCGATGCGGCAAGTCTGCCGACGCCGATGCCGTAGCAGCCCATGATCGGGTTCCTGCTCTCGCCCGCCTCGTCGAGGTAGGTCATGTTCATCGTCTTTGTATACTTCGTGCCGAGCTGGAAGATGTTGCCCACTTCAATGCCGTTTGACACGGTCAGCGTGTGCTTGCCGCAGCTCGGGCAGATGCCGCCCGCGATCGCCTTGGAGAAGTCGTGGTATTCGACCTTGCCGTAGTCGCGCTCGGCGTTGAACCCGGTGTAGTGGTAATCCACCTCGTTTGCGCCGCAGACGAGGTTCTTTGCGCCCTCGAGCGAGCGGTCAAAGTAGAGCTTGGCTTTACCCCCAAAATCGTGCGCGCCGATGAAACCGGCGACAATGCCGGATTCCTCGGTGATCAGCGCGGGGTGGATCTCCTTGCCGAGGAAGTTGCGCAGCTTGGTCTCGTTGATGTCGAGGTCGCCGCGCGTGAAGACGACGATGTAGTCATCGGTCAGGTTCTCCTGGTAGACGACGGCTTTCGCGGTCTTCTCCACGGGGACATGCAGCTGGGCGCAGACCTCTTCGATGGTGTGCGCGCCCGGCGTGTGTACGCGGGTGAGCGGCGCTTCGGTTTCGTCTGCGGGCTTTTCCACGATGCAGTCCGCCGCCTCCATGTTGGCGCTGTAGCCGCACTCGGGGCAGATGACCAGCGTGTCCTCGCCGATCGGCGTGAGCAGCATGAACTCATGTGACACGCTGCCGCCCATCATGCCGGAGTCGGACTTGACCGAGACAACCTCGGGCACGCCCGCGCGGGCGAAAATGCGCTCATAGGCGCGGTGGCAGCGATCGTAGTAGGCTTCGAGGTCGGCTTGCGAGGTGTGGAAGGAGTAGGCGTCCTTCATCGTAAACTCGCGCACGCGGATCATACCCGCGCGCGGGCGCGCCTCGTCGCGGAACTTGGTCTGGATCTGATAAATCATGAAGGGGTACTTCGAGTAGCTCGTCGCATAGTCGCGGACAAGCTGCACGGCTGCCTCCTCATGCGTCATGCCGAGCACCATCGGGGTGTTGTTTCTGTCCTTGAAGCGGAGCAGCTCGGACTGGATGCTCGAATATCTGCCGGATTCCTCCCAGAGCGAGGCGGGCATCGTCACGGGGAAGAGAACCTCCTGCCCGTCGATTTTGTCCATCTCCTCGCGCAGGATCTTCTCGATCTTGGCGGTGATGCGGTAGAGCGGCGGGAACTGCGAGAAAATGCCGCTGCCCACAAACTTCATGTAGCCGCCGCGCAGCATCAGCGCATGGCTGTCGATGACGGCGCCGGCGGGCTTTTCCTTAAAGCGGTCGCCGACAAGTTGACTGAGTTTCATAGTGTTGCCTCCGATGTATATCAAAAATTCAAATAAGACTGCTAAAAATAAAAAATTCCCGAGCCGTAAAGGCTCGGGACGAAAAACTCCGTGTTACCACCCGAATTCGGAGAAAACCTCCGCACTCATCGCGGCAGATGCCGCACACGCGATAACGGGCGCACCGTGCGGCTCGTCGCCGCAGACTCGGAAAACGGGTTCGACAGTCTCCCGCCAAAGCCTTGCACCCTCCGGCTTCTCTCTGCGGCGTTTTGCTGTCTACTGTTTTTTCGTCATTGTCTTTCCCTCATGGTAGCACACGGCAAAGGCTTTGTCAAGGTTTTCGGCGAAAAATCGCGTGGATTGACAGCAGGCGCGCCGCGGCGTATAATCATTTCGGACAGTCTTTTTCGCTATTTTTGCAATTTGTTGTTTTTACAACCGAATTTGCATGTGCAGTGTTCTATAATAAAAGCACAACAGAGAAAGCGAGGACTTACAAATGATCCGAAAAATCATTCATATAAATGAAGAAAAATGCAACGGCTGCGGCGCCTGCGCCTCCGCCTGTCACGAGGGCGCCATCGGCATGGTCAACGGCAAGGCAAAGCTGCTGCGCGACGATTATTGCGATGGGCTTGGTGACTGCCTGCCCGCCTGCCCGACGGGGGCGATCACCTTTGTCGAGCGGGAGGCGGCTGCCTACGACGAGGCGGCAGTGCTTGCCGCCAAGGCGAAGAAGGGCGCGGCACCTGCCGCACATGCGCACGGCGGCTGCCCCGGCAAACGGCTTGTCCGCTTTGACCGGAGCGGGGACGCACCCGCGGCGGCACCGCAGGGCACGGCGGTCTCCCGCCTTGCGCAGTGGCCCTGTCAGCTACAGCTGGTTCCGGTCAATGCGCCGTATTTCGACGGGGCAAAGCTGCTGATTGCCGCCGACTGCGCTGCCTATGCCTATGCGCGGCTGCACGAGGACTTCATGCGCGGCAAGATCACGCTGATCGGCTGCCCGAAACTCGACGAGGCTGATTATGCCGCCAAACTTACGGATATAATCAAGGCAAACAACATCGTGAGCGTGACGGTCGTGCGCATGGAGGTGCCCTGCTGCGGCGGGCTGGAACAGGCGGCAAAGACGGCGCTCCAAAACAGCGGCAAGTTCCTGCCCTGGCAGGTCGTGACCCTCTCGACCGACGGCAGAATTTTAGATTGAATCAGACAAGGAGACGATTTGATGTGCACGGCTGCAACGTATAAGACCAAGGATTTTTACTTCGGGCGGACGCTCGACTACGAATTTTCCTACGGGGATGAGATCGTGCTCACCCCGCGCGCCTTTCCGCTTGACTTCCGGCACACGGCGCGGCGCGACACGCATTATGCCATCCTCGGCATGGCGCATGTGGCGGACGGTTATCCGCTCTATTATGACGCGATGAACGAGAAGGGGCTCTGCGCGGCGGGGCTCAACTTTGTCGGCAACGCGGTGTACACGGCGGTGCTGCCGGGCAGGGAGAATATCGCGCAGTTTGAGCTGATCCCTTGGCTGCTCGGCAGTGCGGCAAGCGTCGCCGAGGCGCGCACGCTGCTTGCCGGTGCAACCATCACCTATACGCCGTTCTCCGACAAGTTTCCGCCCGCGCAGCTCCACTGGCTGATTGCGGACCGAAACGAGGCGATCACGGTGGAATCCACGGCGACGGGGCTGCACATCTATGACAACCCGGCGGGCGTGCTCACCAACAATCCGCCCTTCGACATGCAGATGTTCCGCCTGAACGACTATATGCAGCTTTCGCCGAAGCAGCCGGAGAACCGCTTCTCGGATGCGCTTGCCCTGCGCACCTACAGCCGCGGCATGGGCGCGCTCGGGTTGCCCGGCGACCTTTCATCGGGATCCCGCTTCGTCCGTGCGGCATTTGTGCGTGCGCATGCGGTATCGGGCGAGGATGAGAATGCGAGTGTGAGCCAGTTCTTTCATATTCTCGGCGCGGTAGAGCAGCCGCGCGGTTGTTGTGAGGTCGCCGAGGGGAAGTATGAGATCACGATCTACACTTCCTGCTGCAATGCGGATCGCGGCATCTATTATTACACCACCTATGACAATTCCCGCATCAGCGCAGTGGACATGCACGCGGAAAATCTCGACGCAAAAACGCTTGCCCGTTTTGCGCCCGTGACCGAATCGCAGATACTCTATCAGAACAGACATTCAAGCAAATGAGGATACAGTACAAAATGAAAGAAATCATGAAGAACATCGAAAAGGCACAGGTGATCACCCTGCGCGATCAGGTCGCCTACGGCGAGGGACAGGTCGTCAGCAAGACGCTGGCGCAGAACGATGCCGTCAGCATCACGCTGTTCGCCTTTGACAAGGGTGAGGAGATCAGCTCACACAAGTCGGGTGGCGATGCATTTGTCACCTGCCTTGACGGCGAGGGCGAGATCACGATCGACGGCGTGAACTACACGCTCACCGAGGGGCAGTCGATCGTCATGCCCGCCGGGCACCCGCACGCCGTCCGCGGCAAGGAGCGCTTCAAGATGCTGCTTGTGGTGGTGTTCTGAAAGCAAAAAAGGTTCCGACAGAAAGGTCGGAACCTTTTTTGCTTTCGGGCAAATCTACAGAAGTAAAGCGGAACAAAGAGGCGTGCATCCTTACAGTAGGGCGGGGGCTTGCTCCTGCCGCATGCGCCGTTCTATCTAAGCGGCGCAAAGAAGCCTGCTTTTTCACAGTTTGTATGCGGCGCAGAAATCGCGGACAGCACTTTTGATGGAAAAATCGATCTTCATGGAGCAGAACTGTCGGATCGAATCAGGAATCTCCCCATAATACGCCTCGGCGATGCCGCCGGCGATACAGGCTTGCGTGTCGGCATCGCCGCCGAGCGAGATTGCGCCGCGGATGGCGCTCTCATAGTCGTTGGATTCCAGAAAGGCAATCAGCGCAGGCGGCACGCTGTAGGACGCGCGGCTGTCAAAAACGTAGGACGGGCGGATGGCAGCCAGTGTCGGCGACAGGTCATAGTGAAAGTGCTTTTCGACAAAGGATCGGATTTCTGCTTTGTCTGTACCGTGCCGCGCAAGATATACCGCTGCGGCGACCGCTTGGGCGCCCGTGATGGCTTCGCGGTTGTTGTGCGTGGGCAGGCAGCTGGCTTTGGCTTGCAGCAGCGTCTGCTCCATGGTGTCGTAGGCATAGCCGATCGGGATCACGCGCATGGCGGCGCCGTTCCCGTAGCTGTGGCCGTTTCGCGTGCCCGGGTGGCTTGCCCAGGCGGCAAAGAGGTTGCCGAATCCGGCATGCGGAAAATAGGCGTAATACTGGCGGTATTTTGAGGCATAGACGCATGCGCGCTTGCCGAGCCCGAGACGAGAGATTGGCTGCGGGTCGTCGAGAATAGCGCGGCAGACCGCGGCGATCAGCACGCTGTCATCCGTGAAGCTGCTTTCCGCCATCAAGGGAAAGTCATATGCCTTGGTACAGTGCACTTCATAGTAAGACCCGATCACGTCGCCGTAAATTGCGCCGAACATGGCGTCACCCCGCTTTCCGTCTTTCATTATACGGAGTCTTGCGCGTTTTTGCAAGAAAAACATCGCCGGAACAAAATCAATTGTCGATCTCTTTTTCGGCTTTCAGAATTTTACCGGTTGCAGCGTCGATTTCATACTCGTATTTCGTGCTGCTGACCCGAAAATCCAACTCATAGACGGTTTTTCCATCGTCCGTGTCGACCTTGAATTCGTAATCGGTCACATCGGCGGCAGATACGCCCGCATGTGCAAAAGCAGTTGTCTTTGCTTTGCTTTCACCGATCATTTCCGGGGTCGGGACGAAAGGCTTTTCGGAAGATGCGGCTGCATCATCGTCGATCTCTTTTTCGGCTTTCAGGACTTTGCCGGTTGCAGCATCAATCTCATACTCGTATTCAAAGCGTCCTGCTTCAAAGTCAACGTCATAGACCATGATGCCGCCTTCTGTATCCATTTCGGTTTTGCAGGACAGAACCGCTGCTGCATCCACACCAGCATGTGCCAAGGCGATTGCTTTTGCTTTTTTCGTGCCGATATAGGCTTTTTCACTGGCGGTGCCGATCGCTTCAATCTTCGTTTCCGCCGAAGATACGTCCCGCCGCAGCAGGTTCAGTTCGTTGATGGAGAGGGAAGCCAGCTCGTCGAAGGTATGCCGCCCGTCATCGTCTAAAATGTCCCGGATCAGCTGTGCTTTTCCGACGGTAATGCCGTAGGCTTCTGCCAACTGTTTCAGCGCGTCGTCTTTTGTAACGGTCTGACTCAGCACAGCGCCGCTGAATGTTTCGGTTTGCAGCAACTGATTGACCGCATCTGTGAGCTGCGCCTGCATGGCTGCGCCGCGTTCGGTATTGTTGTTGTCAACGCTGATGAGGACGGAATTCGCAAGCTCACTCAGATAACCGTTCTGCACCATGGAGCCGATGATTGCGTTGACTGCCACCCGAAGGTCGCTGCCGCGAAAGTCCATATCGCCGACGATGATCTCACCGTCTGCATTCAACGGCGTGACTTGCAGCACCCGCTCTTTCCGGTTGACTGTAATTTCTACGCTCGGATTGACATCCAGCGAAACCGTGGCATCCACGGCATAGTTGATCTGATACCGCAGATAGCCGAAGATGCAGCCTGCCGCAAGGCACAGGCATGCAGCAAGCGCGGCGAGACGCGCAAACGGACGTTTTACCTTTTTTGTTGTTGTCATACATACACCGCCTTTCGATTCTGTGCAGTCGGCGCGCACGGCGGGCAAAACATCCGGTGCAGCGTGCGCATAAGCATCCCGCAGCTTTTTGTTGATTTCATGTTCTGTCATGACCGATACCTCCTGCTTGTAAATGTTGTTTCAGTTTTTTAATGGCACGATTGTATTTTGAAAGAACTGTGGCGAGCGGCATCTGCAGAATTGCCGCAATTTCCCGATGCTTGAAACCGGCGACGGCGTGCAGCGTCACGATTTGCCGCTCCCCGTCGGACAGCTGCCGCATACATGCTGACAGTACGGTGCGGTCCTCGACGGACATGCCGGCGGAATCCGCCGGTAAAAATGCATGCATATCCTCCGGCATGTCTGCCGTTTTGCGCTGCGCGCGCAGCTGCTGAAGGCACAGATTCTTCGCAATCGTAATCAGCCATGCCATGGGTTTGCCCCGCGAGTGATACTGCGCGGCACTGTTCCACGCGGCGACATAACAGTCGTGCAGCACATCCTCTGCATCGTGTGCGTTCTTCAAAACAGAAAGGGCAAAACTGTAGACTGCCGTTTGCGTGCGGCGATACAGTGCTTCGAGCGCCGCGGTGTCGCCGATGGCGATCCGCCCGAGCAATGTATCCAGCAGCGTGTTCTCCGTCTCCTGTTGTTTCGTTTTTTCGTAAGAAAAAATCAACATGTCTCACACCTTTCATCCTGTAAATGCGCGGGAAGCGTATTTTATTGCATGCATGCCGGAAAAATTGCAAAAAAGGCATACGCGCAAAAACGTATGCCTTGCTTGATTCAGTCCGCCGTCGATTCCTGCTTTTGGCGGAAGGCTTTTCGGTAGGCATCCGGTGAGACGCCGACATTTTTCTTGAAGGACGCCGAGAAGTGCTGCGACGAGGAAAAGTGCAGGGTGTCCGCGATCTCGGCGATGGTATCACAGTCCTCCTCCAAAAGGGTGCGCGCCGCCTGTATTTTGCGGTCGAGAATATACTGCTTCGGCGTACAGCCGTATTTGGCACCGAAAATGCTGATGATGTAGGACTTATTCAGGTAGAAGTGCCGCACGATGTCGTCCAGCGACATGTCATAGCCCAGTCCCGAGTCGATGAAGTCCTTGATGCGCTCGGCGGTGCTGACTGCGGCACGCTGATGCCGGTACAGCTCGTCCCGCGCGGTCAGCAGCATCTGACAGAGAATGCCCTCGCTGATGCGGATGCGTTCCGCCGCGTTTTCGGCATTGACATCCGCCAGCGTCTCATGCAGCTCCTCAAAGTAGTGCAGTGTGTCCGAGCCGGGCACGACCACCGCGCCGTCGGTGAAGCCGCAGGCGTTGACCACGCCGTCCAGCAGGCGTCCGCCCGCGTTGATCCAGATCTTATGATAGGGGTCGTTTTTGTCCGACCAGTATTTGTGCGAATAGAGGCGGCTCAGAAAATAGAAATCCCCTGCCTTGACCTCATAGTGCCGCCCGCCGCATTCGATATAGCCCTTACCGCTGATGACGTGCTCAAAGACATAGATGCTTTTTCTGTCGTTCTTTTTGCGTTCGCGGTGGAATGTGTAGGCGGGAGAGGGCAGGTTGTCCCCCATGCTTTCAATGAAAAAGAAGTCATTTTCCGCATAGTTCGGACCGCCGATATAGAAAATGCGTCCCGTGTTGTGAAAAATCGGTTCCATGCGCGCCTCCCCGGATGTTCTGTACAGAATAATTATATATGGTGTCACGACGGACTTGTCAATCCGGAGAGGGGACGGCGTGCCGGAATTTATTCGAACAGCTGTGCCTTCCGGAGATTTACCGCGGCGTAAAGCAGCATGCCGCAGATGTAGGCGGAGATCACTTCACCGATGCCGACGGTGAGCATGAAATAGGGGATCGTCCCCTCCACACCGTAGGCAAAGCGCAGGACGGGCGGAATGATGAGCACATTGGCAAGCACGGTCGGCAGCGGCACGAGCCACTTGTTTTTGCGCAGGGCATAGGCGCCGAGCGCGCCGATGAGCGTTGCCAGGCTGCCGAAAATGATGTCGGGCAGCGCACTGCCTGTGAGCAGATTGGCAAGCAGACAGCCGGCAAAAAGACCGGGCACGGCAGCACCCGTGAAGGCGGGCAGCACACAGAGCGCCTCGGAAAGGCGCATCTGGATGACACCCTTGTCCAGACCGACGAGGGAACACAGCCATGTCAGGACGACGTAGAGCGCGGCGATCAGCGCGCCGCGGCAGAGAAAACGAAGATTGCGGTTCATAAAAAATCATCTCCTGGTTTTGTTTTAGGTGAGGAGGGCCGCGAACTCACCATGGTTATTATACGCCTTTTCGCGTCTTTTCGCAAGCCCCGGAATTTGTACAAAAATCGAAAAAATAATTTTGCATTTTTGCATTGGAATGCGGGGCGGGATGTGGTATATTGAATATGGAAATCCAGAAACGGAGGAATGGATATGGGTAATTTCACCAAAAGAAGCGGCATTTACCTGCTGGCGGTTCTGCTGGCGGTTTGCACGCTTTTTTCGCTTGCATTGATTGCCGGAGCGGAGGAGGCGGATGCGGGCGTTCTCGGCAGCACGGCATCGCTCTCCGCGACCGGCGGCGAAACGGTCTGCTATCTGAAGAACGGCGGCACGGGCGACGGCTCGAGCGCGGATGCCGCATGCGGCAGCATCACCGAAGCCTATGGCAAGCTCAAAAACGGCGGTGTCCTCGTCATCAGCGGCATCTATACGCTGGAGGAGCCGCTCAGCGGGCTTTATCACACAAAGAAGATCACCATCACCTCGCTCTACAACGGCGTGGACTACAGAAGAGCCGGTGCAAAGCTCGTGACGAAGGCAAACTTCTATTGCGGCGGCGAGACCGTGTTTGAGAACCTCTCGATTGAGAACCGGAAGTCCTACGGCGGTTTCTTCACCAACCTGAACACGGTTGTATTCGGTGATGGCATCACCTGCACCGTGAAGGGCGGGGTCAGCACGGTTCCCTGCATCATCGGCGGCACCAACACCGACGTTGAGCTGACCGATGCGGAAAAGGCGCACGGCGTGGATCTCACCATCAAGAGCGGTACCTGGCAGCGTGTGCGCGGCGGTTCGTCGGGCACAGGCTACAATACTTGCGACATCAGGCTCACGATCGATGGCGGCACGTTCAAGGAGAAGTTCGTCCTGGCATCGGCGGGCACACACACCGGCAATATCGACGCAACGATCAACGGCGGTGAGTTCCTTGCAGGTATCTATGCCTATGACCTCACGAAAGCAACCCAGACGGCAAGCGGCAATGTGAACCTTACGCTGAACGGCGGTCAGTTCAACACTGTCATTGCCGCAGCATCCAATCCTGCCATCGGCAGCTACGCGGGCAGCTTCAACGTCCGCATCACGGACGGCGACTTCTCGCATCTGACGGCACTGACCGGCGCAGGCGTGCTGGTAAACTCGACGATGACGAGCACGCTGTCCACCGGCAGCCATGTCGATCTCGATGCCGAGATTTCCGGCACGATGACCTTCAAGAACCCGATCCGTACCAACGGCGCGGACCCGTGGCTGTTCTACTATGACGGCTTCTACTACTATATTGCAACCGCAAGCTCCAAGCTTGCCATCTATAAGGCAGCCAACATCGGCGACCTTGCCACCACCCCCGCCACGGTCATCTACACACCCGCGGCAGGCAAGGAGTGGTCGAAGAACCTTTGGTCGCCCGAAGTGCACTACTTCAGTGCGGAGGACGTCGGCGAGGCGGATGCGGGCTGGTACTGCTTCCTCGGCAGTGACAGCGGCACCGGCAAGGAGACCGGCGGCGGCTTCGGCGGTCAGCGCGCTTATGTCATCAAGTGCCTGGATGGCAACAACCTGCTCGGGCGCTGGGGCAACCCGCTCACCGGTGAGGTCAACGTCCCGCAGAAGATCGAGTTCCCGGACAGCGATTTCAACGTGAATGAGCTGTGCGGCGGCTGCTCGGTCATCAACATCAACAATCAGAAGTACATTATGTTCATCAGTGAGGTCGGACGCGAGACCAGCGGCACGGACAGCGTCAACTTCTATCAGACCATCAACATCGCGAAGTTTGACAAGCCGTGGCGCATCAGCGGTCAGCCGCAGGTCATCTGCAGCCCGGACTATGACTGGGAGAAGGTCGGCTCTGAGGACAAGATTCACCCGCAGGTCGTCGAAGGTTCGACGGCAGTCTACGGCAAGGACGGCTCGGTCTTCATCATCTATTCGGGCAGCGGCTATTGGACGAAGTCCTACCAGCTCGGTCAGCTGAAGTATATCGGCGGCGACCCGCTCCAGAAGAGCAGCTGGGAAAAGAGCCCCACCTCGATCTTCTCGCAGTCCGCACAGCTTTCGGGCTGCGGTCACGCCTCCTATGTGACTGACACCGACGGGCAGGGCTGGATCTGCTACCACGCTTATAAGAGCAGCAACACTTCAGCCGGCAGATTTGCCTTTGTGGAGCCCTACACGGCAACGAAGGACGGCGTTGTGATCGGCAACGGCACAAAGAAGCCCGCCGACATCAATACCACCTATACCGTCAACCTCAATCCTCTGCCGCTCGGCAAGAAGATCAGCGGTTTCGGCACGGTCGGCGGCGACAAGGTCGGCTTTGCGTACACGCGTGTCTATGACGACCGCTTCACCGATGTGACGGCAAATGCATGGTTCTATGCATACGTCCGCGACGCTTACCGTGTAGCACTTGCCAACGGCACAAGCGCAACCCAGTTCTCGCCCGACGGCAGCTTTACGGTTGCACAGGCGATCACCGCAGCGGCGAATATCCACACGGCATACACCGGCAAGACGGTGGACACCGCAGGTGCGAAGAACTGGTACGATCCTTATGTGGACTACTGCGTTGCGAACGGCATCATCAAGGCGGATCAGTTCAAGGATTACAATGCACCGATCACGCGCGGCGATATGGCGATTGTCTTTGCAAATATCCTGCCCGACAGTGAATATACGGCAATCCGGGACGGATCGAACCCCGACGTGACGAACAATCTCGCTTGCTACGCGGCGGTGCAGAAGCTCTACAAAGCGGGCATCGTCGGTGGTGATGCCGGAACCGGCAACTACCGCCCGAACGACGGCATCAAACGCTCCGAAGCGTGCGTGATTTTCACCCGCATCGCCATCGCGGAAATGCGCGCAAAGTAAAACAAATGAAAAAAGCACACGGCGGAGCCGTGTGCTTTTTTACATGGTTGCCCACGCCCAATTTATGCCTTCCCCGGTGGGGAGAGGTGTACGAGACGCAAAGCGTCTCGCGGAGTTTTCCCGATGGGAAAACATCCTGCCGGATGAGGGCATGCAGGCAGCCGGCACAGCATGGTGCGATATTTTGCTTTGTACAATCCCTCATCAGTCGCTAACGCGACAGCTTCCCCCAAGGAAAGCCTTAAAAGACGCGCAAACTTTTGCAGGGCCCGGCGTCCTCGACGGTCCACGTCGTGCCGCAGCAAAAACGGGTCGTCGAGGGCGCCGACCCCTACCGGGTTTGCTAAAATATTTTTCCTTGACAGAGACGCATACCTGTGCTATACTCTCCCTGTTATTCCAATCCGAAAGGGGCTGTTCATTATGAAAAACATTGTAATCCGTTCGACCAACCGACAAACGAAAATCAAGGAGAAATTACATGAACAGCATCCAACTGAAACAGATTGACGAAAACAACTTTATCGACGCATTCAACTTAAAGCTCGGCGACGGGCAGGACGCCTTTGTCTCGCATCCGATCCGCAGCCTGGCGCAGGCGTATGTCTACCGCACGCAGTGTATGCCGTTTGGCATCTATGCAGACGACCGCATGGTCGGTTATGTCATGGTCATCTATGACTATGACGAAGAAGTCTACAACATCTGGCATATGATGATCGACCGCGGCGAGCAGGGCAAGGGGTACGGCAAAGCCGCTTTTGCCGCCGTGCTCGACTACATCCGGACAAAGCCGTTCGGCAAGTCGGATCGCATCCTGCTGACCTGCAACCGGGAAAACCCCGCTGCGCTCGGCTTGTACCAATCTTTCGGCTTCTGCCCGACCGGGAACGGGGATGAGGACGAGATCGAACTTGGCTGCACGCTCGAAGAAAAGTAAAAACAAAAGCAAGGCATCCGCCGCGGCGGATGCCTTGCTTTTGTTTAGTCCTGGTTTGACTTGACGGAAAACTCCAGTGTGTTGAGCTTGTCAAGCGGGATGTAGTCGGAGATGGAGCGGTACATCAGATAGATATTCGCCGTATCGGTCATGCTGTGCATGGCGCCGATGCCTTGGTCCTTTCCGTTGACGAAAAACACGGCGTTGCTGTAATCGAAAACCGCGTCCGCGCTGTAGTAGACCGAAAGACCGCAGGAGGAGATCTTGATGCGCTGTACCTTTGCGTCGGCGGGCGCGGTCATCTCGATGACCTTGCCGTCCTTGATCGTGATGCGGAAGGAATCTCCGACCTTCAGGTCCGCGATGTTCGGCGTACATTCATAGTACGGGAGCAGTGGCTGACCGGTCGCGCGGTCGATGGGGCAGATGAGCGTGCCGACGGTGTAGAGGATATAGCGGTAGCAGGGCGAGACGGTCGTCTCGTCAAAGTCGATGCCGAGCAGTTCAACTTCGTTGCCGCTTCGTATCTCTGCATAGTGGAACAAGGATGCATCATAGGCGCCGGTCAGGGGTGCGCCGAAGACGGTCGCGGCAGGCGTGATCGTTCGGTCGGTGTTCTCGATGCTGATGAGCTCATAGCCGTTTGACCAGACAAGCGCCTTGTCAAGGCTGTCGCGTGTCAGCGAAAGGTGCGTCAGTACCTCGTCCAGGGTCAACTCGCGGTCTGCCGCCACATCATAGTAGTAGAAGCAGCGGTTCCTGCTCGACTCGGAATATTGATACCCGGTATATTCATAGACATTGACGGCAAGAATGCCGTCCGCACCCGAGGCCGAGTAGGTGACGGTGTAAAGGCTGCGCCCCTCCTTGCCTGCGGCAAGCGCGTCCAGCTTTTCCTGCTGGTCGGCAAGCATCTTAGCGTTCAGCGCCTCGGCGCCCGGCTTCGTGCTGTCGATCTTCGGGACGGTCAACGAATGCAGG
>ENA-ORIC01001509-ORIC01001509.1-human-gut-metagenome-genome-assembly--contig:-NODE-1509-length-22078-cov-4.310895_pt1 | contig 22078 bp, 22 predicted proteins | sample MGYA00243023_ERZ508732 | MGnify/ENA primary metagenome ERZ508732 (study PRJEB26277, sample SAMN04329767) | human gut metagenome | biome: human-associated habitat | host: Homo sapiens | place: USA...
GTAGGACCTGGTATTCCTCTTTCTCCTTTCTCACCTTGTGGACCAGCATCTCCTTTGGCACCTTTTGGTCCCGTTGGGCCTTGTATAGAGTATATACCAACTTCTTGTAATCTTTTCTTAATTTTCTGATTTTGAACAATTCTTTCGATTTTATCATTGAATTCCATTTTTTCACCTCATTATATATCTTTTTTATCTAGTATTAGTGTATGTTTAAAATTTTTAGAGGGTTATATTTTTAACTATAATTATCAAAATTAAAATCAATCTTTTTATGAAATTGTAATTTTATAGTATAGTATTAATATAGATTATATTGTAGTAAAATCAAAGATATTGAAACTATTGACTTAGAGCTAACTCTAAGTGATATGATATAAATGTAGGAGGTAATATGACAATAAAAGAAGTAAGTGAAAAATATGATATTACTCAAGATACCATTCGTTACTATGAAAAAATAGGTTTACAGCCACCGGTTCCACGAACTAAGTCAGGAATTAGAAAAGACTTTATGGAAGAACCATAATTATAGATAGGATAGGGTAATAATATGATAAAACAAACCACTAGTAGAGATAGTTTAGAGAAATTTGCTCCTAATTTTGCTCATTATAATGATGACATACTATTTGGAGAAAATTGGAATGATGGTTATATTGATTTAAAAAAAAGATGCATAATTACAGTCGTTGCTTTAATGTCATCTGGAATTACAGATAATTCTTTAAAATATCATTTAGAGAATGCTAAAAAAATGGAGTAAAAAAGAAAGAAATGGCTGGGATTATTACACATACAGCCTTTTATGTTGGCTTGCTAAAAGGATGGTCTATATTTAATTTAGCAAAGGAAGTGTATAAAGATGAACAATAAATTAGAAAAGGCACGAGAATTTTGTAGTGAAGTAAAAGAAATCTCTCAAAAATACAATTTACCATTTTTTATGGTTACTGATGGGGCTTCGATTACTAACAATAATGGATGTGAAGCAGTTAAAAATGCAAGAGAAAATCATATGAAATGGGAAGAAAAAAATGGATTTGATTCAAAAGAAGATTGGTCCGATAACCATAAACCAAATATTACTTTTGGATTAGGAGAAGAAAATAAAGCTTTTGAACAATATTTTATTGGAAAAAGTTATTTAAATCCACTTACAAATTCTAATGAAAACATATTTATGACAAATGTAACATTTGAACCAGGTTGCCGTAATAATTGGCACATCCATCACGCTACTAAAGGTGGTGGACAGATACTAATTTGTGTGGATGGAGAAGGTTGGTATCAAGAAGAAGGAAAAAAAGCTATTAGTTTAAAACCAGGAATGGTAGTTACAATACCTGCAAATGTTAAACACTGGCATGGTGCTAAAAAGAGCAGTTGGTTTAGTCATATTACAGTAGAAGTACCAGGTGAAAATACTTCGAATGAATGGTGTGAGCAGGTAACAGATGAAGAATATATGAATTTAAATTGAAAGGAACGAAACATATGGAAAAATCAAAGGTTTATTTTACAAAAGATATCAGTGAAGAAGGACTTATTAAAATATATGAAGCTCTAAATCAAAATTTAAAAGGGAAAGTAGCCATTAAAATATCAACAGGAGAAATGGGAGGACATAACTACCTAGATTCAAATTTAATTAAAGGATTAGTTCAAAAATTAAATGGAACGATTGTAGAATGTAATACAGCATATCCAGGAAAAAGAATGAATTCAAGTGATCACTGGGAAACTATTAAAGCACATGGTTTTACAGAAATTGCTCCATGTGACATCATGGATGAAGATGGAGAAATTGAAATTCCTGTTCATGGCGGAAAACACTTACAGAACAAAAATATTGTAGGAAGCCATATTCAAAACTATGCTTCTATGTTGATACTATCTCATTTTAAAGGACATGCTATGGGTGGATTTGGTGGAGCCTTAAAAAACATGAGTATTTGAGTAGCATCAAGTAATGGAAATGCTTGGATTCATTCAGTAGGAAGAACAAAAGATACCAAAGAAATGTGGAATTTAATAGAAGATCAAGATGGTTTTTTAGAAAGTGTGGCAGAAGCAGACAAAGCTGTTGTTGAATATTTCAAACCAGAAAATATGGCTTATATTAATGTGGCTAATAAGATTTCAATTGATTGTGATTCCAATCCTGCTGATCCAGAAATGAAAGACATTGGAATATTTGCAAGTATTGATCCAGTCGCACTTGATCAATGTTGTTATGATACCATAATTAATTCTAATGATCTTGACAAAGAATCTTTAATTAACAGAATGAAAGAAAAACATGCAATTCATACAGTAGAAAGAGCTTACGAACTAGGAATAGGAAATCGTGAATACGAAATTATTAATATTGATGGAGAATGTTAATGAAACCAATTATTATTTATTTTTCTTATACTAATAATACGAGAAATATTGCTAAAAAAATTGAACAGAAATTAAACTGTGATATATTGGAAATTAAAACAAAAGTCCCTTATTCTAAAGATTATGATGAAGTTGTCAATGATGAACATAATAGTGAAAGTAGTAGTTATTTACCTGAACTAGAACAAATCAATGTTGACTTAAATAATTATGATACTATTATTTTAGGAACACCAGTTTGGTGGTATCGTCCAGTTCCTGCTATTAGGTCATTCTTATCTAAAAATGATCTATCTGGTAAAACAATAATTCCTTTTGCTTGTAATTGTGGGTGGTTAGGAACCACATTCCAAGAAATAAAAAAGATTTTTCCAAATTCTAAGTTTTAGAAAGAAATGAATATAGTATTTGAAAGCTATAGTGATGAACTAAAAACAAATGTAAAAGAAATTGATAATTGGATAAATCAGATTATTTAAAAAATCACTTATGATAAGTGATTTTTTTAAACTTTTGAAACTTTGAAAGTAACTGTTTTAATAGATGATGGTTGTATATCTTCTAAATTTACGGTCAATGTGTGTGTACCCTCTTGATAAATATATTCTGCTGTAGTGGCAGTGGCACCATCAATTGTAACACTACCTGTTACAAATTTGACTAATGTTCCATTTAAAATATCTGTAATAACAGGTTTTTCATAAACCTTTTCAGCTTCATTTTCAATAACAATTGTATAGGTTAAATCTCCATCTGCCCATACTGGTTTATCTGCCGTTTTTGTGATTGTCAAACCATCAACCATTGTTACAACAGAAGCAGTAGAAGTAATTGCCGTTCGAATACTATTATAATTACCGACTGCAGTAGTCGTATTTGTTAATTCAGTTTCCATAACTCCCTCCTTATTTTTATTGTATGTTTTAAAAGAAAAAATGCTTAAAAAAAAGAATATTTATGTAATGATAATATATATTAAAAAGAAAGATTAATCATTGTGATTAACCTTATTGTATAATTATTCTTCTATACTAAAATAAATGGTAGAAAAATATTCTTCATTTGCTTCTAAAGCATCATTTGTAAGGTCTAATAATGGACCTTTTTCTGTTGACCAATTAAGTTCTTCATAATTGACATTTCCCTCATTATTATTTCCTGTAAATATTACTATTGGATTTTTTGTTAAAGTCACAACTTCATCATCAAATTCTTTAAATACTAAAGCATTTTTTAATACAAATCCATTAGAAGAAGTAAGTGGTTGATTTACATAAGCATATAATTTCCAATCAGAGCTTTTTAGTCTACTATCTACGATTCTTGTTTTTAAATCACTAGTTTTCGGAAATATTTGCGTATTATTGATGGGAGTGGGTGAAAATGATATAGAGTTGTTCACATCTAGCAGAGTTAGTTCTCCTGTAAATGGAGTTGTAATTTTTCTTGTTCCATAAAGAAAACTACTAGATACATTGGCTGTTAATTCTACAGTCGTGTTGTCCATTATAGAACTTGGTAAATTATATTCAAAGAATCCATTATCATCTGCATTTACAATTTCTGTATTGCTATTATATTTGATTAATACATCTGCAAAACTATCAGTGTGTCCACTAATGGTATTTTTTGTTGAATTAATTGGATGAACATTCATAAAAACATTTCCTATTGAAAATTGTTTTCTATTTTGAAATGTTAAATTATCAACATCAGGTAAATTTTTTAATTCTTCAGTAGTAATGTTATGATGTGTAATTGTTGTCATTGTTGGTGTAATAATTCCTTCAATTTGTATTAAGCTGTTTTCTTTATACCAAGAATAATCAGGTAAATTATTAATATCCCCTGCTGATGAAATTTCTGTAGAGTTTTGCCACATATTAATTCTGGAACACTTTATATTAAAAGTAAGAGGGTTATTTGTGTATATAACATTGGCATTTTTAGTATATATTGTAAATTTTTTAGGATTATCTAAAATAATTTTACAGTCACTACCTTTGAAATGAATATTATAGTTATCACTAGGTGTATTAGCGTATGAATTTATGATTTGTAATTCAGAATCTTCTTTCATAGTTAAAGAACCAAAGATTGCCCACATTGGAACTCTTTGGTGATTTTTTTCAATAAATATGAAGGATGCTCTTTCATCAATTAAAACATTGTTAGCTCCATGAACTGTTGTAGAACTAAATCCATTTCCTGTTGTTAAATGTACTTTTGTATCGTGAAGAATTGTAAAATTTAATTTATTTGTTCCATTCATAAATTCTCTTGTATCTGTTGATATAATAACATCGCTTTTACATAGAAAAATAACGGAAGGATTAGCAGAGTCACTTCTAAAAGTGAATAGAGGAGGATTAATAGAATTACTTAATATATTCGTTTTTCCACCTATTATAATTCGCTCTGCTTCACATACTTCTTGTGACTCTATTTCATTAGTGTTTTCAATTGTAATATTAGAGTCACTAATTTTAACAGTTCCATATGGATTAAATGATAATTGGGTTCCATTAAATGTAATATTATCATAAATAGTTACTATTTCCTCATAACTATCATCTTCTGGTACACAAATAACACCATATACATTTGTATTTATTATTTTTATATTTTTAACACAGACTTCTTTTGTAAGAGCAGTAGTAACAATAGTATCGGTAGCCTCTGAACTAATCATACCTGTTAAAGTGTGTAAAATATTTTGATAAGTTCCATTGATTGTTATCTTTTTTTTATTAGAATTTACTGCAATTCCACTTTTTAAAGTAATATTATTTTCTAAATAAATATATTCATAACCATTGTTATTTTCTAGAGCTTCTTTTAATTCTTCACTAGTTGATACTGTAACTGTTTTACTATTTATTTTATTCATAAAATCACTTATCCTTTAACATAATATATGAGGATAGTATGATTTGAACAATGATATTTAAAAGGAGAGGTAGGAAATTTTTATAATATTGTAGATATTTTTTTGTAAAAAATTATAAAAATGATTGACTCGTGACTAACACACGGATATATTATGAAAAAGTACATGAAAATATTACAATAATAATAGATTTTTGCATATATCTTTAACAAAGAATGGTGTAATTAGTTTGAATAGAGGAATGAAGATAGAAAGCAAGAAATCTAAGGAAACTACTATAATTATTATAATATTTATGGCAGTTATTATTTTGTTAGGGGGATTTATAATTCATGACAAATTTATTAACTCTCGCACTAACTCACCAACGTCAAATCTAGGTAATATAGAGTCACAAATAAAATCACATAAATCTGGAAATTTATATAAAAATGCAAATGACAATGATGTCATTTGTTCAACAAATAGTAGTACACCATATTTAAAAGGAACCAAATATATTTGTAATAATTTAGGTGATGGAAAATCATATACATTTTATGTTTTGAATGATGCAACAAATTCTGATAAAGTTGATTTGATTATGAATGAAGATTATATAACATCCACTTATTTTGAATTAACTGCTGATGGTAGTATTGATTGGGATGGAACTAATAATTCTGCAAATGGACCTGTTAAAGCAATAAAATCATTACCAACAATAGAGACTTGGTCTAATTTAGAAAGTCCGAAAGATAATAGTGGGTATGATTATAGTCAATTTGCAGCGAGATTGCCTATGGCTAACGAAATCGCAACAGCATGTGAAATCTCTAATTTTGACGAAATGGTAAATAAAAATTATGAGCTCAAAACTAAAGATAATTGTAGTTTCTTATGGGAAAATACTCAAAATGTTGATTCTAATTATAAATATAGTGGTTATCTAACATCAACATATTTAAAAGATTCATATTTATCTTGGATAGTTTATTCAACTAATATGACAAAACAAGAATATGATGATCATGTGGGTTCGTATAGTGAAATTCAATTATATGACAATGTATTATTAATGCCGGTATATGCGGGATCCGTTTTTGGTGTAAGACCTGTCATATGTCTTTCTAAGTAGAGGTTATCAATTTGATAACCTTTTATAATTTTATTGCATGTTCCTCTTGTTTTATCAATATCTTTATTTCAAATTTAGTTTTATTTTTCCAGAAATGTAAATTTTCTTGGTCGTAACATTAATCATAACTCCTATCCTTTCTTTAGGATGATTTCTTTGTAAAACATAAAAAAATCAATCTTTCGATTGATTCTATATATCAAGTTCAAACTAAATAGTTCGAACAGATTCGTCAATGGAGCCATAAAGGTTGAAGTCGGACAACCTTTATTTTTCTATATAATAGGTAGTAATAAACTACTAACTGATATAAGTATACCATGAAAATACGAATATAGTACAAAAAATATAAATACAGTGACATTTACAGTGACATTTGTGGTATATTTTTATTAGTACGAGGAGTGATATAGGTGAAATTATTTGATGAAATAAAACCAGTGTTTTTTATTGACAATAAAATGAATAATATATTAAATGATATAAATGTTAAACTAAAAAAAATAAATGTTAATGATAAGCAAAAAAGAAAATATATGATTTCAAAATCTAAAATAAGGTCAATTCATTCTTCACTTGCAATTGAAGCTAATTCATTATCTTTATTTGATGTAGAAATTATATCAGAAAATAAACTAATATTAGGTAAAAAAGATGAAGTACAAGAAGTAAAAAATGCAATTGAAGCATATAATCATATAAATGAATATAATTATAAAAGTGAAAATGATTTATTAAAGCTACATGAGTTAATGATGAAATACTTTGATGAAGATAATGGTAATTATAGAAATCATGGTGAAGGAGTAAAAAGAAAAGATGAAATAATATATATGGCTCCTGAATCCATTTTAGTTCCATCCTTAATGAAAAGTTTATTTGAATATATAAGTAGTAGTGATTTGAATATTATTATTTTATCCGCAATTTTTCATTATTACTTTGTTTTTATTCATCCTTTTTCAGATGGAAATGGAAGATGTGCTAGATTTTGGGTAACATTAATGCTAATAAATTATGATAAAAATTTTGAATTTATATCGCTAGAAGAGGAAATATATTTAAATCAAGAAAACTACTACTTAGCTATAGCAGAATGTCATAATAATGGAAATGCAAATGTATTTATAAAGTTTATTTTACAGACAATTAATTCATCGTTAGATAAATTGATAAAAAATAGTAATTTTGTTTGTAATGATATTCAAAATAAAATTATAGAACTAATAGCAAATAATAATAGAATTACACAAAATGAAATAGCTAATATAACTAATGTTAATGTAAGAACCATTAAAAGGAATTTTAAAATATTAATAGATAATTTAATAATTGAAAGAATTGGTTCTGACAAAGCAGGATATTGGCAAATACTAAAATAATTATTAAGCAGGATAAGGGAATTGATAGCACCATTATACTTAATGTCTTATAAATAAAGACTTTATAGTGCTATCATTTCTTATTTTGCACTTGCAAAATTGAGTTAAAATATGGAAGAACTCTACCACACTTTCGATTTATCCCTTTTAATTAAAGGACTTGCAAGGTTCTATTTTACTTCCAAATGTTGGATATATACTAGAAATGTTGGATGAATCTTGGATGTTTTAATTTAGTAATAAAATTTACCAAAATAATGGTATAATTATATATTGAAGTGACAGATAAATAGTAATTTGTTGAAACAGAGGTATCATTATGAATGAAGAAATAAAAAAATGACATGCTAAAATTGTAAAACTGGTTTTCTGACCAACAAGGACCTGAAAAACAGTAAAGATTTAATATACAAATTCTTTTGAAGATGAAGATAACATAAAATGTATATTTTTAAATATAAGAAAATATAAACAAAAAATAAGAATTAAGATGCAAAATAAAGATTATATGATACAGAAAATGCATTCGAGATTCAGAAATGTAGGTAAAAAGGGGCAATATAATGTATTCTAAAAATGAAGAGGAAATATTTAAAATTTTAAATAGTAATATTGATGGATTAGATAGTAAAGAAATTGAGAAAAGATTAAAAGACTATGGACAAAATATTATTCTAAATAAAAAGCAAAAGGTTTGGATTTTAAGATTTTTAAAACAATTTAACGATACCATGATCATCATATTATTAGTAGTTGCACTACTTTTATATTTTTATGGATATTTTTATTCTCACGAGTATACTGATACTATTGTCATACTTTTTGTAGTTTTTATAAATGCTATTGTTGGATTTATACAAGAAGAAAAAGCTGCTTTAGTATTAAGAGATTTAAAAAAATATGAAACCAGCACTTGTAAAGTTAAAAGAGATGATAAAATAATAGTAATAAACACTAAAGAATTAGTTCCAGGAGATATAATATATTTAGAATCCGGAGAAACTATTCCTGCTGATATTAGAATACTTTCATGTGAAAGTTTAAAAGTAGATGAATCAGCGCTAACTGGAGAAAGTATTCCAGTTCAAAAAAGTTCAGATGTTTTAAAAAATAACTTAATTCTTCAAGAACAAAAAAATATGTTATTTTTAGGAACAAGCATTACTAATGGGAAAAGTACTGGTATAGTTGTAAGTACAGGAAAAAATACTGAGATAGGTAAGATTGCATTATCACTAAATGAAATTGATAGAATAGAAACACCATTACAATTAAAAATAAAAGAACTTTCTAAAAAAATTACATTTATAGTATTTATTATTTTAATTTTTATATTTATTTTAGCTTTAATTAATAAATACACAATACTTGAAATTATAATGCTATGCTCATCACTCGCAGTGGCTGCTATTCCAGAGGGATTGCCAACTGTAATTACAATAACATTATCCGTTGGAATATCTAATTTAGCAAAGAAGAAAACAGTAGTAAAACAAATGCAAGCTGTAGAAACACTTGGAGCAATAGATATTATTTGTTCTGATAAGACAGGTACTATAACGCAAAATAAAATGACTGTTAAAGAAGAATATGTAATAGATGAGAATATGCTTAATTATATATGTGCTCTTTGTAATGATGGCCTTATTTATGAAGATAAATATGTAGGTGATCCTACAGAAACTTGTTTATATGAATATCTATATAATAAAAAAATCGATTCTCTTAAATTGAGAAAAAAATGCGAGAGAATATTAGATATACCTTTTGATAGTGATAGAAAGATGTTTACTACTTTAAATAAAATTGATAATGATGTATATATATTATGCAAAGGTAGTATGGATTCTTTAATTGAAAAAGTAAATCTATCTAAGATTGAAAAACAACAAATTTTAGATAAAGTTAAGAATTTTTCTAAAAATGCTTTAAGAATTTTAGGGTTTGCTTATAAAAAGTTAGATTATATACCAAAAGATATTAAAGAATTAGAAAAAGAGGAAAATGATTTATCTTTTGCTGGTATTTTAGGAATAATAGATCCACCAAGAGAAAGTGTTAAAAAAAGTGTCATTTTATGTAAAAATGCTGGCATTAGACCAATAATGATTACAGGAGATTCTATAGATACTGCAACTGCTATTGCAAAAAATGTTGGAATTATAGATAATGATAATGAAGCAATACTTGGGAGTGAACTTGATAAATATAATGATGAAGAACTAAAAAATATCGTTAAAAGGTATTCTGTGTATGCAAGAGTAAATCCTGTTCATAAAGAAAGAATTGTTTTTGCACTTCAAAATAGCGGAAAAATTGTAGCAATGACTGGAGATGGAGTAAATGATGCTCCAGCTATTAAAGATGCTCATGTTGGTATTGGAATGGGTATTACTGGTACTGATGTTACAAAGTCTGCATCAGACATAGTCTTGATGGACGATTCTTTTTCAACAATAGTTGTAGCAGTTGAAGAAGGAAGAAGAATATATAATAACATTAGAAATAATATTGTATTTTCATTATCAAGTAATTTTGCTGAAATATTTACTATTATTATAGGACTACTTACTAAAACAACAATTTTATTACCAATTTATATTTTATTTATTGATTTGGTAACTGATTCTATTCCTAGTATATGTTTATCTTTTGAAAAGAGTGAAGATAGCATAATGAATAAAAAACCAAGAGGCATTAATAAACCATTATTTACACCATTTATAAAATCATGTATTGCATCTTCAGCTATCATTGAAACTATATTTGTAGTTCTCACTTACTTTATTAGTTTAAAAATGTATGGGCAAGAAACAGCTATGTCTTTAGCACTCCTTTCAATGGTAGTACAGGAGATAGTTTATTCTATATCTTGTAGAAACTTGAAAGAGTCAGTTGTTAAACAGGGATTATTTTCTAATAAAGCAATGAACTACGGATTACTATTGATACTTTTAATTGAACTCATAGTGTTTGTTACACCTATTGGTAAATTAATAAGTATAACATCAATAGATATTAGTTTGATATTAATAGTATTCTTAATAAACTTTATGGCAATATTTATTTACGAATTAATTAAGCCATTTTTAGTAAAATGGTTTAAAGATTAGAATACATAAAATTGTAATTATGCATTTGAAGTTATAATTACTACTTGTCTTTATAAATAGTAATTTATTAGTTTATTATGTATTAGGAGATGTAGAAAAATTGTACAAAATTGTCGTTATAGAGTATTTTCCAAAGGCGGACACCATGGCAAAAAAAGTAGAAAAAATATCTAATGAGATGCTGTAAGATGAATATGAATTAATAACAATGTCTAAAAATAATATAGAGAAAGATAAATAGTAATTTGAAAGTGAGATGCAATTATGGGATTATTTGATAAATTTAAGAAAAAAATGATGATTGGAAAAATGCTTATATGGGAAACCCAAATTTTTATAAAGGTAAAGCTGGTAAGTCATTTGGTGCATTTACACTAACAGAAAATATCTTAACTTCGCTTTCGAAGAATCCCAAATCATTATATAAAATTGATGATACAGAAGTTGATGGATGGAAATTAATGCTTGTAAGTACAACTAATAATGGAGTTTTATGGGATATAGATTATTATAAGGCAATAAATAAACTAATGAAGTTTGTTATTGATGAAAAGGATAATAATATTTTGATTAGAGGACTATCACTAAAAGAATTAAATGAAGTATTGAAATGATTATAAATTACAATTTATTAGTGAGATTGGTTTGAAATATAACTAGTCTTTTTATTTTAAAAGAAAGAATAAAAACAAATATCACGGGGGATGATTTTGTCCATCAGGGTGTGATGAAAATGCCCATCTAGGGGTGATGATTTTGTCACACATAATATAATATAAAGAATTAATTAATAAGAATATAAATAATAATTTAAATTAGTATAAATATTTATATTAAAAAGCAAATATTAAGTTGGTACTTTACTTGTTTTAAAAATATTTTTATATAACTGTGTTCCATCTGGCTTTCTTATATTTGATAAATTGATAGAAACTATTCCGAGTTTTAATTTGTTACTTTTAAATTTATCATTATCTTTTATAGGTATTATTCTTATTAAATCTCTCCAAGTTTTACCTAAAATATTTTCTTTATTGTAGATGTTTGTAATTTTTTTGTGGCTTTTACCTTCTAAATCTTTAAATGATATTTTGATTTTAAAAGTATTTACATAAGTATCATCACATTCATCAAATATTAGGTATTTATTATTCTTAATGACAATGATATGTGACATAACATAAGCAACATTTGTACCTGTTATATTTTTAACACAACCATTATTTATAATTGGAGTAGTATTGTAAATCTTCCATCCAATATCAAATTTTCTTTTTAATTTATCACTTATTTTTAATTCTTTTGTTTCTATATTTAACATAAAAATGCTCCTTTACATAACAAAAAAACTAACTATTTCTAGTTAGCATTTATTACTCTCAGAAGTTAATTTCCGAGTTTCCTATCAATCTGGAGCCTTAACTTTTCTTATATTCGAAATTTTATACTCCCAAGATGGATTAAATCAACTAAGTAAATTATAGCAGTTTTTCAGATTATTTCAATAGAATTAGATTAATTTCTTGCTATATGCTATAATTATATGAAAGATGAGGTAAATATTATGGAAAAAGAAAAATTAGAACAATATAAAAATTGGATGTGCAATTTATCATTTTTTAATGATCATTCATTTATAATAGATAATATAGAAAACTTGTGGCAATTAACAAATTATATAGGATTCTCATTTTCAAAATATATGGATGATAAATATAAGGTAGAACTTGATTATTCAAGTATTAATTTAGATGAAACAATTAATTTAGCACAGGATTTTTTTAAAAATCACAATTTTAATGTTAATATAAAGCAAATGATTGAAGATAAAATTTTAATTTTAAATAAAAATGTTAATAAAGAAACAAATAGTTATTATGGAACAAAACAAGATGGAATATCGGATTATGATGAAAATCATAATAAAATTGTTACTATAAATTTAGAAGAAACAATATATGATTCAATCATTATTGTTCATGAATTGATGCATTATTTAAATCAACCATTAGATAAAAGAAGTGAAGTTAGTGATTTATTAACAGAAGCTATTTCATATGGCGCTGAATTGATATTTTGTGAAGATTTAAAAAGTAAAAAATATAATCAAGATCAAGAGTTGCATTTTAAATGTTTAGAAAAAATTACATATAGTTATGCATATAATATATACTATATATATAAAATAATTTATTTGTATAAACTTAAAGGTGATATAACAGAAGAAAAATATAATGAATTATATAATGACGATCAATATTTAAATACAATGCAAAAATATGAAGAATATGTTGGGAGACGTGGTTCAATTTTTCACGATACTTGGTACATGATTGGATTACCATTGGCCATTTATTTATTAGAAGAATACAGAAAAAATAGTGATAATATTAAATATATACATCTTTTAAATGAGAATATAAATAATAAAAGTCTAGAAGAATGTCTGAATATGATTGGTATAAATAGCATTGATGTTTTTAAAGAAAAAATCCAAAATTCCGTTGAAAGTTTTAAAAAATTATTAGATGATATTTATTTAAAAGTAGACATTCCCAGAAAAAAATAATCATCGTACTAATTAAGTATAATGATTATTTTTTTCTGTTATAAATATTAAGATTTTTTTGATACTTTTCTAAAACTTTATACAAATCTAAATTCATACACTTTTCAGCCAATTCATTATCATCTTGTATTATGTTATTATCTATTAAATAATCAGAAAGAATATTTGCTAATGGGTATTGTAATAAATAATTTACAATATTATAAGGAACATCATATTTAATTATGGATTTAATTTTTTTTATATCAATATCACTTTCTTCAATCGTTCCTTTTTGTCTAAATAAATTTTCATAATATAATTCATTTTCAACTGCTTCTAACATTTTATTTTCAAAATATATTCTATTATTTGTTTTGGTAGAAATTAAGCCTTTATATTTTTCACTTTTTAACCAAATTTCTAGTTTTTTTTCAATATAAAATGCAAATGTTTCAGATAAAAACCAATATTTATCTGGAATAATTGTAGGATAACTAGTTTTATTAAGAAAATGTGTTAATTCATGAACTATAATATAAAGATCACTATTATTTTCATATAACCTAATGTATTTTCTTCCCTTTTTTGCATCAGTGAAAGATTTACCATTAAATCGATTAATAATAATTTTTTTGTTTTCAATATTTTCTATAATCATATTATAATATTTGGAATTATATTCTTTATAAAATTGAAGAGCTATTTCTAAATAATTTTTTATTTCACTAGAGTAGCTTTGCTTCTCAAATCCAATATTAAAAATGTTCATTAGTTTATAAATTATATCATCTTTAATAAATTTTTTATATGTCGATTCTAATTTAACTTGTTCTATAAACTTTATTATTTGTTTATCCTCATATATATCCCACCATTCAAATTAATTATATATATCATTTTATTACGAATATTTGGCAATGTTTAAATTGTGAATTTAATTTTAATATATATTTTATCATAAATTTCAAAATTATAAAAATCAAAATTTTGCAATTTAACTAATTTAAACTTTATATCAATTTAAAATAAATGAAATAATCAAAATATAAAAAGACAATTAGATTATAATACCTTAGAATTATCTTTTTCTATTTGTATATCTTTATCAAAATTATTAAGGTTATTTTGTATAGATTCTGTTCTTTTAAATATGCCTTTACAATACTTATCATATTTACGAAGTTCTTTTATTTTAGGTTGTATATCATTTATTTCAGTTAATATTTCAGATTTAACTTCTTCTGATTTTGTTCTATGATATCTTTTCCAAAGATTTTCTCTTTTACCCATTAACTTTCTATATTCTTCATAATTAGTTTTAGAAAAATTATTTAAATCTTCTTTAGTTTCAATATTATTGTTTGTCATAAATCTTACTTGTTCTGAATATTCATCTAATTTAGCAATTTCTTTTTTAATTGAATATGGAAGATATTGTTTAGGTTGTTTCTTTGGAAATACACCTAATAAATAGCAATAATATAAAAATAATCCATATATTCCTTTATGAATTTTATTGCTTTTAGAATATTTTTCAAAGATGGTTCTTTGTGGTAGTGGTTTAAATACAATTTGTCTAGATAAATATAATCTTTTATTTATATTATCTATAGAATAGTCATCACCAAATGCTTTTTCAATTCTAACCTTGTCTTTGCCATCTCTATAAATAATCATAATACTATCTTTTATGGTAGTGAAAGGCACCAAAAAAAGGTGTCACATTACAAGGACACCTTTGGTTTAATTGATTATTACACACCAAAAATAATCAATATTGTGGGAGTATCTAAACTCTCAATCAATTTAATGCCTTGCAATGTACTCTGATAATTCAGCCAGAGGGATTTTATTTTGTAGATTCCCTATATAAAAATATTTCTGCTCATTAAAGAACAAATATAATCAGCTATTTATGATAACCTTATGTGGTTCAACATACGCTAAATTTGTATGTTCTATGATTCGTAGGCAACCTTCGTATATTTTATATTTCTGCTTAGCAAATCTGCAAGACCAATCGATTTTGATTTTGAGTTCATTACTCATATTGATTTTTTTCTTTACGACTTTTATCATATCACATCGCACCTTTCTTTGTAATAACGCACAAAAAAATCAACTATTTCTAGTTGATTTAATCATTAACATCGCTTGGTGCGACGATTTTATCTTATGGAGCGGTTGTCGAAGATATCTACAACTTTTCACTTCTTAACGATTTGATACATAAAATATCAATCTCTAATAATATTTTACCACAAAACTTGTTAATTGTGTCAGAAAAATTTAAATTTCATGGTATAATTATCTAAAGGTGGTAGTTATGAAAGGCATTAAAAGCATAATATATGAAATTGATGGTCAAAATTTAGTTATTAATATAGGTGATAAAAATCAAATTAAATATAAAGATATTTCAAGTGTAATAAGTGAAGAAAAAACTTTTGAATATTTAAGAAATCTTTTTTGTATTATTGATAGTTGGGATAAAGAATATATTAATATAAAAATGATTGATGGTAGTAGTTGGAATTTATCTATTATCTATTCTAATGGTAATAAAAAAAATATAGTGGTAAGTCTAGTTATCCTAATAATTTTGAAGCTTTTGAAAGACTTAATCAAAAGTTGATTGATGAGGTTCAAAATGGATAATTTAAGTATTGACTTTAAAAAACTATTGCCATTTGCAGTTGATGCTTTTACTAAAGTATATGGTGATGAATATCGTGATATTATTTTTCAAAGAATTAATAATGCTGTAATAATACCATATCATGATATTGAAGGATTGAGTGATTATATATCTTATATTAAAAGATGTAAAAGACGTGAATATGCTATTAATTTTTTAGACAAAATTGGTGTTGATGTAAAAAAACACATAAAAGATAATTACACACAACCTTTAGATGATGAAATAGAAAAAATGTTAGAATATTATATGTATTCTTCACTTTGGGGATTTAGTAAAGATACTGATTATTGGGTTCCTCTTCAAGCATTTAAACCAAATAATGATACATATCCTAAAACCCTTTTGAAAAATAAAATTAAAATAATTAACTATCTTCTTGATAATAACCATGAACAAATTACAGAAGAAAATTTTGATTTGTTTGTTGGAACAGAAGAATATAATGAAATATTAAAAAAAATAAATGAATTAAATTTAGTTTATGAACAATTACTATTAGAATATAGAAAATGGGAAGAACAACTACAACCTTATGAAGAATTTGTAGAATCTGAAAATAAGAGAAAGTCAGAAATTTTAAAAAGAAAAAAAATAACAACATTTATGGATGTTTATTCTAGATTACCAATCCCTGTAATAAATGCAATTTCTGGTAAATCACTAGAAGAAAAAAGCACCGCTATTTTTGGTGGTTTAGATATTAGTTCAAGTAGTATTATTGAATCATTTAGTTTTAATAATATGGAAAAATTAAAATCTAAAGATGTTGACCTTTGGGATAAATTTTGTATTGTTTTGAGGCAAAGTGATTATTTAAAAAATATAGGTGTTGAAATACCTAATGAGCAAATGCTAAAATGTGATTCGGAGGAAGATGTAAATAATTATTTGTTTTTTTTAAGTCAAGATAATATTAGAAAATACATACCTTCCGACGATTTGATCAGCTATATAACATCTTTGAGAGAAAATAACTATGAAGATGCACTTAGAGAATATTATGTGAACAGAGATGATTTTTTAGATGCAAAAAGAGAATTTGATAATAATGAAGGTAATCTTAAATATATTTATGAACAAATAAAAAATAAAAGGGTATGCATTGCCGGTCAAGGTGGAACTAGAAATAATAATGAATTTATATCTATAATGTTTTATGCAATAAGAACTTGTGGTGGGGGTAGTTTATTTTATAGTTTTATGCATGAATGTGGACATATTATAGACCAAAGTTCAAGTGGTACAGGATTCGAACATTTTAATGATTTTAATGAAAATTCTGAAAAAAATCCTTATGACAATGCTTTCCGTAAATATGAGAAATTTAACGAAACATTAAATGATATTTTTACAATGGAAGCAGTTGAATTACTACATAATCAAGGGATATATTTAATTGAACCTTCAGAATTTACTTTATCAGATATAAGTAATCATAATACTGCATTAATTACTAAAAATTTATTAAAACCATTGTTATTTAAATTTAGGCAACAAGTTATTAGTGCTAAAGTAAAAGCAGATCATAATGAACTTATAAGATACATTGGTAAAGATAATTTTGAAGAATTGGTAGATATAGTAAATAAAGTTGATTACCTATCTCGAAATGGAGTTGTACCTAAAATTGATACATCACCAGATGATGAGATGGTTAAAGAATATTTTGAACAAGTAGAAAGAGCAAAAAAAATATATAATAATATTGATGATTATTATAGTAATAATATAGAAAATTTAATGCCAACACCTAATAGTGAAATAAGAAAAAGTAGATAAAAAGATGATTTTAAGCATTATCGCTCAAAATCATCTTTTCTTTTGTCTTTAGAATAGTTGTTTTTAATATCATCAAACGTTTCTTGGTCTATGGCATTGTGGGTATATAAATCAATGGTAAATTCCTTATATTTGTCTTTATCCTTAGGTCTTAATAATCTATTTTTAATAAAATTAATAATTTTTAAAAATTTGTTTTTCCATTTGGTTAGTTCTGATTTTAAATTATTATTATCACTTGTTAAATTATCTATTTCTTCTTCTTTTTCAGTTAGTTTATTAGTTAAAGCATTTACTCTTAGATTTAATGCTTCATTATTTTCAGTAAGAGTATTAATAATATCACGATTTTCTTTTAGTTCTTTATCTACATTGTTAAGAGTATTAGATAATCTTTTCATATTTTTGTAATCATTATTTGTATCATTAACATTATCAATATAATTTAATAGTTTATCTTTATCATCTTTTGTTAATACATATTTATCTTTACTGCCGAATGAGTTTTTAAGATTTTCAACTATATCTTTAATTTCATTAGAGTTATTATCAAGTTTAATAGACTTTTCATTTGCTTTGTTTAGATTATCTTGGTGTTTGTCTAATTCTTCTACCATTTCTTGATAGTTATCCATTTCAGAAACAAGAAAATCTTTGTTTCTACCTTTCTTTTTATCTTTTAAAATACTGTTTTGATTATACTCTTGGTTAAACGATTCAATACAAAGTATTCTCATTTTATCTTGTAATTTACGAAGAGATACTTTAGTAAAGACATCTGATTTCCCAACTTGTATAGATTGACCATATTTATTTTTATATTTAATTGGTACTCCAACTATGTGCATATGTGGGCTTGTTTCATCATAATGGATAATTGCACTTGCTATTTTAAAGTTAGGGACTAGTAGTTCTAAATCATTAACTTGCTTTATAAAAACATTAGTCATTTTTCTTTTAAACTCTTTGTCTTTAGTATCCCAATACTTTTTATCTCCAAGTTCAATAATAATCTCACAAGCTAAATCATTTTTAGTGTTATTACTAACATTGGTAAAGTAGTCTTTAATTTTTCTGTCTTCTCGAACTTGTTTGTTATTATATTCATCAACTGATTTTTGAAATTCCTGTTTATATAAATTCTTAACATCATCTACTAGAGAAGTAGTGCCTCTTACAATAACAATATCTTCTGCCTTGTTATCATATTTTCTATAATTATGTTTATCAACTCTAGTTAGATGTGATGCATTTTGTATAGCACTATTTGGAAGTGAAGTAGTTCCACTATTATTTGTTTTTGCTTTTTCTCTAGAAATATTCTTTCTATTTTTATCACTACCCAAGTGTAGTGAATATGCTAGTTCACTTATAAAAATCACACTCATTTTTTTTGCTGTATTTTTGTTATGACAAAATATTTAACCCCCTAGGTATTTTGACATACTATCAAAATTACCAGTGGACTAGGGATTTCTCTAGAACCCTAAATTAACTATCTCCACTTTCATTTCTTCGAAACAAAACGTGCCACGTTAATTTATTTGTTTTACAAGAACTAATTATAAATCAGTTCCTGTAAAACTATTTCTTCAGCACAAGACTTATAGTTATTCATAAGACCTACCCAAGATAATTGGTCTTGTTGTTTTTCTTTTTCAGATAGTCTAGAATCATTTTTAATATAATCATCCATAAGTCTATCTACCATTTCTTGTGCTTCATTACCGACTGAAAAAAGAAAATTATTTAGTTCATTCGTCATCAGAAGTTGTTGATACAATGCTTTCTTATTCTTTTTTAGATAGTCTAGTTTTAATAATCCATATTTATTTAATGGCTTATCTTTAGTTTTTTTTATAGTTAAGTTTGGTAATTTGTTATCACCAACTTGTGTATAAGTGATTGGTTTCTTTAGTTCTATGTCTAAATACTTTCTAAATGCTTCAAGTATTGCATCTTGAACATTAGGACCATTTTCATCAAATACACGAATTACTAATTCTTCATTATTTTTCTTCATTTTCTAATTCCTCCTCATCACAATAACGCATTGGTTTAGTTTTAATTGTCATTGGTTCTTTTGAATAAGTAACTGAAGTATAAACATCAGGTATTGCTTTAAATACACCATCTGCATTTTCTAATCTAGCAGTAGTGTTTTCATCAATATATAAAACACCTAAGTTATATACTTCCATTTCTACATTAGGATCTATATTTTTATAGTCTTCTAGTGGGAATATTCTAACTATTGTACTATTGCCTTTAAAATCAAAATAGAATTTTTTATTATTGTTATAGTATTCTGCTTCATAATAACCAACATTATAGAATTGTCTTAATCTCATTATTACTTCACATACTTTATCATCTGGTAAGTATTCACTATATCTAATAGTTCCTTTTACATCTCCATATTTAGCATCATATTTGGTATCTATAAAACCTTTATCAAATAGTTCATTAAATGGTTTAGTAATACTTTCTCTAAAGTTTATCTTGTCAACAATATAATTATCTTTATCTTGTTTTAAAGTAATATTATCAATATAAGTCATAAATAATTTTGCCTTATCTTCTCGTTCATAATCATCTGGAGTAAGATTAAAATCCTTATATTTGTCTGGGTATATTATATTATTAATGAAGTCTATATCACGTTTTACTAATATATCTTCAGGAGTAAATTTTAATTCATCACATATTTCAGTTTCATCAAGTTTACTTTCTAATTCAGTAATCTTTTTATTAACAAAATTTTTCTCAGTATCATATTCTTCTAAACTAAATGTTCCATTAATATAAGCACGTTTAATTCTATCTAATTTTTCTTTTTGAACACTTATTTCTTTAATAATGCTATCTTTAGGATTTTCTATCTTTTGTTTAATCATAGGCAAGAAGAACTGATTAACAACAGAATCATATTCAACTAAATCTTTCATAAAATGACTGACATAATTATCAATAACATTTTCCTTAATATTAACTTTACAATCATTACAATAATAGTAGTAGTAAACATTGCTTTTCTTTTTAGTAGCTTTACCACTTAAGATTCTTCCACATTTAGGACAAATTAGTTTTTGCAAGTAAAGGTAAGTTAAAGTTCTTTGATAACTTTTAGCATTCTTTTTCTTTTGGACCTGGCATTCATCCCATAACTCACGAGATATAATAGGTTCAACTACATTAGCATAATAAGTGGGATGTTCAGTTCTTTTACCATGAACAAAATCACCTTTATAAACTTCATTTTGTAAGATATTAAATATTGTTGAATCTCTCCAGTTATCTTTACCTAAGACTTTTTCTTTATTAAATAGTGTACTTATCTTTTGATAAGATGTTCCATTGTGACATAGTTCAAATATTCTTTTAACAACATCTTTTGTAGTATGGTCTATAACTAATTTCTTATTTTCGTGTTTATATCCGAGTGGTGCTTGATGTGGAATATGTCCTTGTTTAATTGCACCTGCTAGTCCAACTTTAGTTCTTTCTGATGTTCTTTCAATTTCATTTTGAGATACACTCATCATAATACGAGATATCATTTTACCATTAGCAGAAGTAGTATTTATATCATCATTAACACATACAATATCAGCATTATATTTTTCTAGTGTTTTCATAATGTTTTCCCAATCAAAGATACTTCTTGATATTCTATCTAGTTTTAAGGCTACTATTGTGTTAATTTTACCACTTTTGATATCTTCCATTAGTCTAATGAATTCAGGTCTTTCATTGCCTGTTTTAGCACTTATACCAGCATCAGTATAATAGTCTTTAATAACAAAACCTTTGAATTTACAATATGCCTCTAATCTTTCTTTTTGTTCTGGTAAACTAAAACCTTCTCGTGCTTGATCTTCAGTTGATACCCTCATATAAAGACCACAAACTTTTTTTACATCATCCAATTATCATCATCTCATTTACTAAAAAAGAGCGAAGCAGTACAACTAGGCTTATTTGTACTGCTTCGACCATAAATAAATCAGATATAAGTTTTTCTAATTTAATTATAAACTATTTTCGACAAATTTACTAGTTGGTACGCTTTAAATAATTTTCTAATTCATTGATTTTAATTTTATTACCAAAGTTTTTGATATAAACATCATTAGAATAATTAAAAACAAGAAACA
>ENA-ORIC01001514-ORIC01001514.1-human-gut-metagenome-genome-assembly--contig:-NODE-1514-length-22050-cov-3.135393_pt1 | contig 22050 bp, 19 predicted proteins | sample MGYA00243023_ERZ508732 | MGnify/ENA primary metagenome ERZ508732 (study PRJEB26277, sample SAMN04329767) | human gut metagenome | biome: human-associated habitat | host: Homo sapiens | place: USA...
AAGACCCTAAACGAGCTGATGGAAGAATACATGAGCGTCTACGGTGTCAATTCCTGGGCAATGTCAACCTATGAGAGCAAACGAAGTTTGTACCTGAACTACATTGCCCCTATGCTGGGTTCAATGCAAATAAAGGATATTTCCACTCATGTACTGGATAAATACTATCAGAGCCTCCTACGGGTTCGCTCCAAAGCCACCAATCACAGGAAGCCACAAAACGAGTATCTTACCGCCCATACGGTCCGTGAGATTCACAAGCTGCTCCGTAGCTGTTTCAATCAGGCTGTCAAATGGGACCTTCACCAACGAAACCCCTGTGACCGGGCAACGCTCCCAAAACAGGAACACGCCAAACGTGAAATATGGGATATGAAAACGCTGCAACAAGCCCTCTCTCTATGCGACGATGACATTTTAAGATTGGCCATGAACTTGGCTTTCTCCTGCTCCCTTCGTATTGGAGAAATGCTTGCCCTAACCTGGGACTGCGTTGAAATATCCGATACCGCTATCCAAAATGGCGAGGCATTCATATTTGTCAATAAGGAACTGCAACGTGTGAACCGGGATGCGTTATCTGCCCTAAATAAGAGGGATGTGGTTTTCCAGTTTCCTGCCATAATCGGAAAAACTACCACCGCACTTGTCCTCAAAAAACCAAAAACGGAAACAAGTACACGGAAAGTATTCTTGCCGGAAACCGTTGCAAAGATGCTGATTGAGAGAAAGGCTACTGTGGACGAGGAAAAATCATTGTTCGGAGACGAATACAATGACTATAATCTTGTGTTTTGCAGTCCAATTGGGCGGCCTATGGAAAGCCAGGTAATTACCCATATGCTGAAAGGCCTTATAGAAAAACATGATCTTCCCCCTGTCGTCTTTCACAGTTTACGCCATTCCAGCATCACCTACAAGCTCAAATTAAGCGGTGGTGATATTAAGATGGTGCAGGGGGACAGCGGTCATGCACAGGCAACCATGGTCACAGAGCAGTATGCACATGTTCTCGATGATGACAGACGTAAAAACGCCCAAAGACTGGAACAAGCATTTTACCAAAAGAAAGAGACTTTCACACCTTCTCTGCCAAATACAGAACAGCCCACAACACCGGAATCAACAGAGGATCGACTATCCATCATCATGAAACTTCTTTCCGACCCGCAAACTACGGAATTGCTGAAGGTACTTGTAAATAAGGTTTGATATTGCAAAAGCGAGAAGCAGATTGCTTGCTTCTCGCCTTTTTGATTCAAAAACTGTTAGCCTAACCGGAGCCTCACACAGAAGTTTCTACATAAGCAGCCAATCGCTGCTAACACAGGAAATCTACAAGAAAGCAGAACTTTACTAAGGCGAAAATGAACCAAACACTTTTTTTGTTAGCTAGAATAGAACATCTGGTTTGCGTCTTGTTAGCAACATAGGCATTTTTGTTAGCAAAATCGTCCATTTCTAGCTAACACTGTTAGCCAAAAAGCACAAAATTTCTTTCTGGAATCAGATGCCCAAACAACAGCTCCATTGCCCTGTAGAACCAACTTTTCCCTGAAATAAGAAAAAATCAAAAAGTGCCTAATTTTCCTTATTTTTTCGGAAAACTAGGCACTTTTTGGCACCCCAAGGAGGATTCGAACCTCTGACCTATCGCTTAGGAGGCGATCGCTGCTATCCAACTGAGCTATTGGGGCGTATGAAATTGTGACCTCTATTTTGTACTTCCAACCATCCACCTTGAGGTCCGAGGCGGGTGTTCGAGGATAACCTTAGGAGGCGTGTGCTCTATCCAGCTGAGCTACTGAGACATTTTTAAGATTTATGCAATTTTTACTGCTCGAAGGAATCGAACCATCTGCCGCTTAGGAGGCGATCGCTCTATCCAGCTGAGCTACGGAAACATACGGCGGCAGAGCCGCCGATTTTTATTTTGTGAGTTTGCTTTGGCACTTTGCGAGGAATCGGTCGCTGTCCACGATGAAGCGCTCATGCGTGCCCTCGCCGATCAGTCCCGCTTCATCCGATGCTTCGACGCGGAAGACCAGGCGGCGACCGTCGATCTCGGTCAGCGTTGCCGTGCAGGTGATCCGGATGCCGATCGGCGATGCCGATACATGTTTGACATTCAGAAGCGTGCCGACAGAGGTTTTACCATCCTCCAGCTCCGGTGCAACGCAGGCAGATGCGCACTTTTCCATCAGTGCGATCATCGCAGGCGTAGCGTAAACAGGGAGCAGACCGCTGCCCACGGTCGCTGCGGTATTCTGCTCGGTGACGAGTTCGGTTTCCGTATGCTTCATTCCGACTTCCATATGATTATCCTCCGTGCAAATGCTCGATAATAGAACAGTATCAGTATAGCATAACCGCCCGCACAATGCAAGCCTCACCGCATTTTTTTCTTGCAATAGAGTGTGCTGTAGTGTATAATAGCAAGTATAGAAATAAGGGAGGTTCGTTCCCATGACAACAGAAAACTTGGGTGAATCTATCATTCTCCGCACGGTAAAGACGGACAAATTCAAATCGGATTTTCTGTCGGTTTCGTTTGAGCAGCCGCTGAACCGACGCGAGGCAGCCATGAACGCGCTGATTCTGCGAATTCTCAAGCGTGGCACGGAACACTATCCGGATATGATCGCCCTCTCCAAAAAACTCGACTCGCTTTATTCGGCAGATATTTTTACGGACTGCCGCTGCTTCGGCGAGACGCAGATGCTGAATTTTTCACTGGATGCGCTGAGCAACGACTATGCGCTGGACGATACCGATATTCTGACAGAGGGCGCAAAGCTGCTTGCCGAGATCATCTATCACCCCCTCACGGAAAACGGGGGATTCAAGCAGTCCTATTTTGAAAGCGAAAAGCGCAACCAGCTTGCTGACATTGACGCCGAGATCAACAACAAGGCGAAATATGCGCTGTCCAGACTGCGCACACTGATGTTTGAACACGAGCGCTACGGCGCGTCCTCGCTCGGTACGCGCGATGAGGTGGAGGCGCTGACAAACAAAGAGCTGTTTGCGCATTACAGAAAACTGCTCACAACCTCTGCAATGAATATCATCTATGTCGGCAACGCCGATGCGGAAAGGCTGCACACCGCACTTGCGTCGATCCTTACCGATTATCATCCGACCGATGTTGTGCGCTCGACCACCGAGGTCATCCGCCGCTCTGACAAACATCGTTATCTCAACGAAAAATGCGTCGGCAAGCAGGGCAACCTGATCATGGGCTTCCGCACGGGGACGGTACTTGCCGACGGCGACTACCCGAAGATGGCATTGCTCAATGAGCTGCTCGGCGGCTCGGCAACCTCGATGCTGTTCATGAATGTGCGCGAAAAGCTCAGTCTGTGCTACTATTGTTCGTCCTTTGTCGAGGCGATCAAGGGCGTTCTGTTTGTTCGCGCCGGCATCGACAATTCCAATTATCAGGCGGCACGCGATGAGATCCTCAGACAGATTTCGCTGATCCGTCTCGGCAAGTTCACAACCGAAGAACTGAACGCGGCGAAAATGTCGCTCATCAACGCCTATAAGGAGATCGCAGATCAGCCGCAGGCATTGCAGAACTGGTATACCGGACGTGCGCTCTCCGGCATTGAACAGAGCCCGGCAGAGGCAATTGCTGCCGTGCGCGCGGTCACGCGAGATGAGATCATCGAGACGCTCAAGAAGGTTTCACTGGACACGGTCTACTTTCTTGAAGGCGTGCCGGAAGGAGGGAATCTTTGATGGAGATGCAGGAATATACGAGTGAAAAGCTCCGCGAACGCTATGTCGGCTTTACGCACAAAAGCGGTTTGCGCGTGTATGTGTTCCCAAAGAAGATGAGCACATCCTATGCGCTCTTTGCCACTCGTTACGGTTCGCTTGAAAACAGCTTCAAGCTGGCGACGGACGCCGAATTTACCACTGTGCCGGAGGGCATTGCACATTTCCTTGAGCACAAGATGTTTGAAAACGAGGATGGTACCGACACCTTTGAGCGATTCGGCAAGACCGGTGCAAATGCCAATGCGTTTACCTCATTTGACAAAACGGCGTACCTCTTTTCCTCGACGGACAATTTCTATCCGTCGCTTGAGATTCTGCTCGATTTTGTCACGCATCCGTATTTCACGCCCGCAACCGTACAGAAAGAGCAGGGGATCATCGCGCAGGAGATCCGCATGTACGAGGACAACCCGGATACACGTCTGTATTATGAGACACTGCGCGCCATGTATGAGAAGCACGATGTGCGTACCGAGATCGCCGGAACGGTCGAGTCGATTGCCGAGATCACGTCCGACCTGCTTTATAAATGCTACAATACCTTCTACAATCTGCGCAACATGGTGCTCTGCGTATGCGGCGAGGTAAAGGCGGATCGCGTCGTGCGCGTTCTGGACAAGGTGCTGACCGAGGCGCCTGCGCAGGAGATCATCCGCCGTTACCGCGAGGAGGGCAAAGCCGTCTATAAGCCGCATACCGAGATGCACATGCAGGTTGCGCGCCCGCAGTTTGCCATCGGGGTTAAGGACAGCGACATTCCGACCAATCCGCTTGATTTTGCCAAAAAGGATTTCGGCATGAAGATTCTGAACGAGATTCTGTTTGGTTCCTCGACTGCATTCTACAATGACATGTACGAGCGCGGCGTCCTCAATTCCAAGTTTGCCTGTGAGTATGACAGCGCAAAGACCTTCGCCTATGACTATATCTCGGGCGAGACCGATGATCCGGAAGTGTTTTTCGAGGCATTCAAACGCTATATTGAGGACTGCAAGCAAAAGCCGCTTGACAATGATGCTTTTGTGCGCGCAAAGCGCTCGGTCTATGCCGATTTTGTCCGCCTGTTTGACAGCACCGAGGACATAGCCAGCGAGTTGATCTTCAATGCGTTGCTCGACATTGATCTTTTTGACAACGTTGATGTGATCGACGGGATCGACAAGACCTATATTGAAAAGCTGCTGCACGACTGCTTCTGCGAAGAATATTACGCGCTCTCGGTCGTCAGTCCGATCCGATAGGAGGAACCGCTGTGTTTGATATGCTCTTAAAATCGTCGACCCTGTCCTTTCCCGGTCTCGGCATCGGCGAATTCACGATCAACAGTGTCGCATTTACCGTATTCGGGCACGAAATCGCCTGGTACGGCGTAATTATCACATTCGGTATCATTCTGTCCGCAATTTACGGGCTTTCCCGCGCCAAACTGGAAGGCATCAGCAGCGACGACATGCTGGATGTGATCCTTGCCGCGGTGATCTTCAGCGTGATCGGCGCGCGCATTTACTATGTGCTGTTTTACGGCAACTACAAAACCTTTTATGATGTAATTGCCATTTGGAACGGCGGGCTTGCCATCTACGGCGCGGTAATCGCCGGTGCAATTACGCTCTGCGTGATGGCGAAAATCAAAAAGAAGAGTCCGCTTGTCCTCTTGGACATCGGCGCGGCTTCCATTCCGCTTGGGCAAGCCATCGGCAGATGGGGCAACTTCATGAATGCCGAGGCGTACGGGTACGAGACGACGCTGCCGTGGCGCATGGGTATTGCCGAAGCAGGCGGCACCATCTATGTGCACCCGACCTTCTTCTATGAATCGCTCTGGAATTTCATCGGCTTTTTCCTCATCTGGTATCTGTACAAAAAGAAGAAATTCAACGGACAGATTTTCCTCACCTATATCGCGTGGTACGGCTTCGGGAGAATGTTTATCGAGGGGCTGCGCACGGACAGCCTTTGGTTGATCCCGGGCGTGATCCGCGTATCGCAGTTACTCGGCGCAGTCTCTTTTGCGATCGCGGCGGCACCGCTCATCTTCTTCTGCATAAAGTTCAGAAAGAGGACGCCGATTTTAGAGAATCACCCAACGGCTTCCGCAGACGGCGCGGAGAAGGAGTAACCATGGCAATTCGGATAGACGGAAAAGAGACGGCGCAGGCGGTTCGCAGTGAGATCCGCGGCGCGGTTGCCGCATTTACAAAGAAAACCGGCAAGATCCCCGGGCTTGCCGTGGTGATTGTCGGCGACGATCCCGCATCGCAGGTCTATGTGCGCAACAAGCACCGCGCATGCGAGGAGGTCGGCATTCGCTCGGATGTGCACGCGCTCCCCGCCGATACGAGCGAAGCGGAGTTGCTTGCACTGATTGCAAGCCTTAACGCCGACCCGACGGTGAACGGCATTCTCGTGCAGCTGCCGCTGCCGGGACATCTCAATGAAGAAAAGGTTCTTCTCTCCATTGATCCCGCAAAGGATGTGGACGCTTTTCACCCGGTCAATGTCGGCAGGATCATGATCGGCAATTTCACGCTTGCCCCCTGCACGCCTGCGGGCGTTATGGAGCTGCTGCGGCATTATGAGATTTCGGTCGCGGGTAAGCATTGCGTGATTATCGGCAGAAGCAACATCGTCGGCAAGCCGCAGGCGATGCTGATGCTGAAGGAAAACGCCACTGTGACGATCTGCCATTCGCGCACAGTCGAACTTGCCGACATCACGCGCACGGCGGATATTTTGGTTGCCGCAGTCGGACGGCCGGGTTTTGTCACGGCGGATATGGTGCGCGAGGGCGCTGTCGTGATCGACGTCGGCATCAACCGCACGGCGGAAGGCAAACTCTGCGGCGACGTGGATTTTGCCGCCGTCAGCGAAAAGGCAGCTTATATCACCCCTGTCCCCGGCGGTGTCGGACCGATGACCATCACCATGCTGCTGAAGAATACATTGACGGCAGCCGGAGAACAACTGAACAAATAAACATACAAAGAAGCGTTCCGCCTTGGCGGAACGCTTCTTTTATGCAGTTGTTTATTCAGCCTGTTCGACCGGTTCAAATCCTGGCAGCTTTATACGCTGGATCAAACCGATGATCTGTCCGGACAGGACGACAGTCAAGAGGGAATAGCCGATGCGCGACAGCGGAATGTAGCTGAGCGAGACCAAAAGCACGATCAGATCGGAACCGAGGTAGATCCACTCAATGTTCCATTTGGTGAGTTGTGCGATGCTCATGGCAAGCGCATCGTCGCCGCCTGTCGCACCGCCTGCGCGAACGCAGAGCCCCGCGCCGATGCCGACAAAGAGCGCGCCGACCACCGAGGCGAGCAACGGCAATTCGGCAAGCCCCGGCCACAGCGGACCGAAGAACTCGCAGATCTTGTACGACAGGGAAAAGCCGACGGTTCCAATTGCGGAATAGGCAATAAAGCTCTTGCCGAGCAGTCGCCAGCCGAGCGCATAGCAAATCACATTCCGGACCGCGCCGGAAATCGAGGGCGAAATCCTAAACCAATGTTCGAGCAAAAGGGTCAAACCGAGGACGCCTCCTTCGGTTACGCCGGAAAAGGAATGCACGTGATAAAGCCCAAAGCCGAGAAATGCACTGCTGAACAGTGCCACCAGGCAGTTAAACGGCTTTAACGCGCGCAGGGTATCGCGAAACAATATAAAACCTCACAATCTGTTATTCAAATTCTATATGACGCATTTCGGATCAAATGTAATCCGAAATGTAGGGGGATTCATGCAGCAGCACATTGTCAAGCTTGGCAACAGCCTCCGCATCGGCAACGATCCTGCCCATGCGATGCAGCTTTGTCGCGGTTTTGTAGCCTAGCAGTAGCGTCGTCAGCGTAGCGATCGAGAGATGCACCGTGTAGTCCGGCTTCTCGTCTGTTACGCGGCATTTACCGTCCTCAAACCGCACATTGACGGTTTTGTCGTTCCATTCGAGAAAGCCGTCTTCAATGTCAAAAGCAAAGCATACGCTGCTTTCGCTTGAATCGCAGGCATAGGCGGAGAAGAACTGCTCCGCATCCACGATTCTGCCCATGATGTAAGGGCGGATGATCTCGCGGATGTCGCCGTCGTCCATCTCAAAGGCGATCGGCTCTTTGAAATAGGAGTTGCCGTGCACCTCGTCGATCATGGAGTCGTGCGCGCGGATAAATTCCCACAGTCCGTCATGCGCCTCGTGGTTGAGATAGATCATCTCCTTGATGTGCATAATGTCGTCCTTGATGAGATAGACCATGTAGCCGCTCGGTTCACCCGTCACATTGTAGTAGACGGCGACAACGGTGTCGTCCTCGTCCCAGCGCCAGTATTCCTCCCAGGCAAGCGCGTTTCGATAGAGGCAGCCGTGCGTGATCGACGCAAACTTGGCGTGCAGCTCCATAAAGTCGCGGTTCTCCCAGCCGACGCGGCGGACATAACCGGGCGCCTGTGCCTTGGCGGGAATCTGCCTGTCCTTGACGGTGTACGAGATCTTGTTGGAGATGATCTCGTAGCCGAAGCGGCGGTAGAGCGGGATCGAATAAGGAAACAGCATGGCGAAGGACTGCTTTTTCTCGCGCATGTCCTCGAGGCTGCGGCGCATCAGCCGCTTCATGATGCCGTGTCCAGTGTATTCCGGGTATGTGCAGACGCTGGTAACAAAGCCGATGGAGCGGGTTGTGCCATAGATGTTCATATCCAGCGGATAGACCGCGATCTGCGAGACTAAATTTTCCCCGTCAAAGCAGCCGAGCACGTCGGCGCGTTCCAGGACGGGGAATTTGGATTGCTTGATCTCGTCATCCCTCCAACCTGTCTCGGTCAGCTCCTGCTCGGTGACCTGAAACGCATAGCGCAGGAGCGCATTGTACATCTCAAGGTCGTCGGTCGTCAGGTGGCGGATCTCATAATTCGGTTTTTTACTGTTGTCCATGATGTCTTGACCTTCTTATGTGTGCTTCTAATAGTATAGCATAGAAAATGCAGGATGTCAAATCCGAGAAAAAGCGCACAACTGTGCGCTTTTTTTGCGATAGCGTTCGGTTTATCGTTTTTTCAGCGGGACAACCTCAACCTTGCGGATCGCGTTGCCGTCCATGCTGTGGATGCGGAAGATCGCTTCGCCGATGGTCAGCTCTTCGCCCTCGGTCACCGGGCGCTCAAGACGCCGCAGTTCGCCCTCCGCAACCTCGCCGACGGTCGTACCGATATCCGGCAGATCAATGTGCAAGAGATCCTCAATGTCGCAGATGCGCGTGTCGGCGGCAAAGGTGGTGCCGTCCCGCGTCTTGGCGGCATCAAAGTGCAGAAACTTGCGCACGGCAAAGATCGCAGCAATCGCCAATACGCAAAGCAACAAATCAAGACTGCCGAACGAAGTGTCCGCGACGATGCGCTTGGCGACGACGAACAGAACGACTTCCAGTACGCTGTCCGGCGTATGCTTGACGATCATCTTGATCATCTCGATGCCGATGACAATGTAGATGGCGGTGGAAAAAATATCGTTGTACGAGATGGTCGCCTCTTTGCCGAAGCGCCCGGCTCCAAACCCGACAAGGTCAAAAATAAGGAGCACGGCGGAGATCAGCACGGCAAGCAGAATGATGCCGGCGACCAAAATCTCCATGAAACCTGCAAGTGTGGAGATGGCTTTGCGCAATTTGTGTCTGTACAAGGTGAATCCTCCGATATTTTAATACATCCAGTATAACAGATTCGGGATGATTTTACAATATCTATTTTTCTGTGGAATTTCTCCGAAAGATGTAGTATAATAGGGATATATTATAAGATGAAATCATTCCGGCTTCAATTTGTATGAGGAAAATTGCAAATTCCTGCGACTAAGTGAATGAAAGCCGGGATACGGAGGCTTACATGGAGAACGGTGCGTGCCTGTACCGCCGCTATATTGCGGGGGATGACGGCGCATTTGACAGCCTGATGGATCTGTATCACGACGGTTTGATTCTGTTTATCAACAAGCTTGTCGGCAACTATGCGGTTGCGGAGGAGCTTGCCGCCGATACATTTGTCGAGCTGCTCATACATAAAAAGCGGTTTCTCGGAAACAGCGATTTCAAAACCTATCTGTATTCGATCGGGCGACATAAGGCGATCGACTATATCCGCCGCGATGCGAAAAAGAAGACCGTGCCGACCGACGAAATATTAGAGCTTTCGGACGAGGCGCAGCGCATCGAGGAGGACTATATTGCCGATGAGAGCCGTCGCGCGCTGCACAGCGCAATTGACAAGCTGAGTGAGGACGCCCGTGCGGCGGTCTATCTTGTGTTTTTCGAGGAGCTTTCCTATGAAGACGCTGCACGCGTCCTCGGCAAAAACAAAAAACAGATCGACAATCTTGTGTATCGTGCCAAAGCGACACTGAAAAAAATTCTGACGGAGGAGGGGATCAGCCATGCGCAGTAGAGAACAGTTCAAAGCCTATGTCTACGCAAAAGCGGAAGCGGAACAGGCTCGGGGCAGAAAGCGCCACCGCCTGATGTTCAGCGGCATCGCCGCCTGTTCGGTCTGCATCTGCGTGATCAGCGCTGCTTTCCTGATGCCGCACGGATTCTATGACAAAAGCGAGACGATGTCGGATGGCGCGCCAACCCTTGACGCTTTTGCGACGGATGCGACTTATGCGCTAAAGCAGGAATGTGCAGCCGAGACCGGCGCGGCAAACGATGTTTATGAGAATTTCGACTATGCCGCTGCCGGCAGCGCGGACAGCCTCACGGAAGAAAGCGCACCTGCACTGAAAAGTTGTCTGTTCTCGGTCAACACAAGCAATGCAATGGTAAGCAATTCGCTGGTTCGGGCAGCCTATTGCGAGATCCTCGACAGCAAGACCGAGGACACGGAAAAAGCAACGGAAAATACGGAGACAAGTGACAGCGGCAGGGCGGACGTGCGTGTCGCCGTCACGGCATACTACCTGAAGAAACCGGATGTATCAAACATTACGATCAGTTACGTCGGCGACGCCGTGACGATCACGGTCTTTGCCGATGCCGAGCCGATCCCGTTCGGTTCCTACGTCTATTATTTCACGGAGACACTGGACGGCAAAAAGTATTTCGGGCAGCCGATCCAGCTTGACTTCAAGCTCACATCCGAAAAAGATGCCATGAAGAATATAAAATGATCTTCGATTCCGTTCGATCCTCCTGAAAAAAGCAGGCGGTTCAGCATAGGGCTGAACCGCCTGCTTTTTCAGACCAAAACACGGCGCAATCCGTGCGGATTGCGCCGTGTAAGTCTTATCAAATCAGCCGAGTCTCTTTTCGAGAGCATACAGCTCTTCGTACAGCTCCTTCGGCATATGATCGCCGATCACGCCATAGAACTCGCGGATGTTCTTGCAGTCTTCCTTCCAGGAAGCAACATCGACAGAGAGCAGATCTTTGATGGTGTCGATCGTGACGCCGTCAAGACCTTCAATGTTGATGTCCTCAGCCTTCGGAACATAGCCGATCGCCGTCTCAACAGCGCCGACCTTGTCTTCGCAGCGAGCGAGGATCCAAAGCAGGACGCGCATGTTGTCGCCGAAGCCGGGCCAGATGAAGTTGCCTTCATCGTCGGTGCGGAACCAGTTGACGTTGAAGATTTTGGGTGCGTGCGGAATCTTCTTGCCCATCTCCAGCCAGTGTGCGAAATAGTCGCCCATGTTGTAGCCGACGAACGGACGCATTGCCATCGGGTCGCGGCGGACTACGCCGACTGCACCTGCAGCTGCTGCGGTCGTCTCGGAAGCCATGATCGAGCCGACGAAGGTACCGTGCTGCCAGTTGAAGGACTGGTATACCAGCGGAGCGGTCTTTGCGCGGCGACCGCCGAACACGATTGCGCTGATCGGCACGCCTGCGGGATTGTTGAACTCAGCGGAGAGGCAAGGGCAGTTCTTTGCGCTTGCGGTGAAGCGGGAGTTGGGATGTGCACCGCAGGTACTCTTGTCATGCTTGTCATACTTGGTGTAATCCCACTTGTTGCCCTTCCAGTCGATCGCGTTTTTCGGCGGGTTGTTGTTGAGGCCTTCCCACCAAACGGTGTTGTTGTCGAGGTCATGCACAACGTTCGTGAAGATGGTGTCGCGCATCGTCGTGTGCAGCGCATTGGGGTTGGAGTGCTCGTTGGTGCCGGGAGCAACGCCGAAGAAGCCGTTCTCGGGGTTGACTGCCCACAGTCTGCCATCCTTGCCGATACGCAGCCATGCGATATCATCGCCGACGCACCAGGTCTTGTAGCCGAGGTTCTTGTAGATCGTCGGCGGAATCAGCATGGCAAGGTTGGTCTTGCCGCATGCAGACGGGAATGCCGCGGTGATATACTTGATCTCGCCGTTCGGGAATTCGATGCCGAGGATGAGCATGTGCTCAGCCATCCAGCCTTCCTTTCTGCCGAGGTAAGAAGCGATGCGGAGTGCAAAGCACTTCTTGCCGAGCAGAACGTTTCCGCCGTAGCCCGAGTTGACAGACCAAATGGTGTTGTCCTCCGGGAAGTGGCAGATATAGCGGTTCTCTTCATCGAGGTCAGCCTTTGCGTGCAGACCCTTGATGAAGTCGGGGCTGTCACCGAGCGCTTCGAGAACGTTGTTGCCGACTCTCGTCATGATCAGCATGTTGAGAACGACGTAGATCGAGTCGGTCAGCTCAATGCCGTACTTTGCAAAGTCGGAGCCGACGATGCCCATGGAGTAGGGAATGACATACATCGTCTTGCCCTTCATCGAGCCGGTGAACAGCTTGGTCAGCTTTGCATAGCATTCAGCGGGTGCCATCCAGTTGTTGATGTTGCCGGCATCCTCCTGCTTGGTGGTGCAGATAAAGGTGCGGTTCTCAACACGTGCAACGTCGTTGAGTGCGGTTCTGTGCAGATAGCAGTTGGGGAGCAGCTCCTCATTGAGCTTGATAAGCTCGCCGGTGGAGCAAGCCTCTTTGCGAAGCTCTTCCGCCTGTGCTTCGGAACCGTCGATCCAGACGATCTTATCCGGCTGCGTCATGGCAGCCATTTCGTCGATCCACTTTGTGACATGAATGTTTTTGGTCATAACATTTTATCTCCTTTATATAATTATTTTTTTATCATACTTCTTGAACAACAATCTTTCCTGAATATGAATATAGCACAGCTTTGTCAAATTTGCAAGAGAAATTTGCAAGAGAACGTCGAAAAAGAAGGAAAAATATGCGACATATTCTGCATCAATATAATTATAACATGAAAAAGCGATTTTACTATAAAGAATTATTATATCTTCGGTGTGTCTTTCAGTACTTGGCGACCTTATATGTTTGATTCAGCAGTTGCCAGAGCACAGGGGTATCATAGGCAAGCGAACATATACTGATGCCGCACAACCCGTTTTTTTCAACAACCGCAAGTTTTGCGGCAAGCGAACGCGCGTCTTCATAGCAGAGTTTGTGCCCGACCGGGCAGTGATACGCATCTTCCGTATACACGGCAAACGGCGTTTGCGTCGTCTCATCAAAATGCACGTCCGGCGGCGCCGCCAGCGTCCGGCAGATGTGCTCCGCAGAAACGGCGCGCTTGCGATAACCGACTGCCGCCTGCGTGTAGTCAATACCGAAGGTCGGAATGCCGACGAGCAGCTTCTTTGCGAATTTCGGCACAAATTCAGCTGTAAGCGCCGCCTCAATCCGATCAAGCGGCGCGGCAGGTGACGCGTTTTTGCTGTCATCAAAGAGATAATTCCGGATCGGCACAAAATCCGCAATATCCATCATATTCTCGACCACGCTGTCCATCTGCGGCAGATTCGGCAGCCATGGCGCAAGCAAATACAGTCCGCATTCTTCAAAGCGACCGGAAAGTGCGAGCAGCAACTCCGTCAGCCGCCCCTCGTCGTCCGCAGGCACCGGCATAAAAAGGAGCTCCGCCCCGGCAAACCCGCCCGCTTTAACCGCCTCCAGCGTGCTGCGGATAAAACGCTCCGTCAGATTCGGCGAAGACAGAATCTGCACAACGGCGCCTGTGTCGTATCTTCCGTAAGCATCAACGGCTTCAATGCAAAGGATGGGCAAAGTGCGATATTCACGGGCAAGCGCGGCAAGTCGCTGCGCGCTTTCAAGCAGTTGGACACGCCCGCTTTGCAGCAGTGCGGCGTTCTGCACGGACAAAACGGAGACGAGCGGCAGCCGCCTGCGCAAAGTTGATTCCTCTGCGGTGTCGGAATAGGCGTGTACCGGGATGCACCTGCTGTTCTTTCGGTCGTATGCAATATTGAGCGGCTGCGACGGGACGAGTCCCGCAGCCGCAAGGTGCGGATTGTTTTGCAGAAGCGTGAGCACGTCCGTATCATTCCGCTTCGCGATCCGCTCGGGCGTATCGCCGCCGCGCACGCTGTCTGTACGGGTCGGTTCGCCGATGATCAGCGTTTGACCGGGGTAGAGCCTGTGATGCGGATCAAGCTCGTTGTCGAAAAGGATGCGGCTCTCGGGAACACCGTAAAGCTCGGCGACAGAGCGGATGCTCTCGCCGCGTTCAACCGTGTGGATTTTCATAAGAATTGTACCTCGTATGTAAGTTCTATCATTCAGTATATGCAGCCCGACAAAATAATTTCAGACTGCATTTTTTGTGTCGGAACGTTCCATAATAGGAGGGAAGTCTTCGGATTTTCTTATTTCGGTTCGGAGGGATGAATATGGCAAAGGTTTGTATATCCAAAATCTGCGGCAGAGAGGTACTGGATTCGCGTGGGAATCCGACGGTTGAAGCATCGGTCATGTTGAGCGACGGCACGGTCGGCATGGCAAGTGTGCCGTCCGGCGCGTCGACGGGCATTTTCGAGGCGCATGAGCTGCGCGATAAATCAAGCGCGCGATACGGCGGACGTGGCGTGCTGGAAGCTGTCTATAATATCGGCAAGAGGATCTGTCCTGCGCTTGTCGGCGTGTCCGTATATGAGCAGAGTGAAATTGACACGATCATGCGCGAGGTGGACGGCACGGAAAACAAGTCCAAGCTCGGCGCCAACGCGATTCTTGCGGTTTCCATGGCTTGCGCCCGCGCAGGCGCAAATTCTTATCACATGCCGCTGTTCAAATACATCGGCGGCGTCTCGGCACGGAATCTGCCGATTCCGATGATGAACATTCTGAACGGAGGCGCGCATGCCTCCAATAATGTGGATATTCAGGAGTTTATGATCGCGCCGGTCGGGGCGCACAGCTTCGGGGACGCGCTGCGCATCGGCGCCGAGATCTATCACACGCTCGGCAAGCTGCTGAAATCGCGCGGGCTGAGCACGGCAGTCGGTGACGAGGGCGGATATGCGCCGAGCCTTGACGGCGACGAGGATGCGATCCGGCTGATCTGCGAGGCAATCGACGCCGCCGGTTACGACACCGAGACGGTCAAAATTGCGCTGGACGCCGCCAGCAGCGAGTGGTATCAGGATGGCGCATACGTTTTGCCGAAGCGCGGCGCGCGCTTTGATGCGGATGCTCTGATCGGCTATTGGTCCGAGCTTGTCGGCAAATACCCGATCTTCTCGATCGAGGACGGACTTGATCAGACCGACTTCGGCGGCTGGGCTCGCCTCACGCAAAGCATCGGCGACCGTGTGATGCTGGTCGGCGACGACCTGTTTGTGACCAACGTCAAGCGGCTTGCGACCGGTATTGAAATGGGAGCGGCAAACTCTGTGCTGATCAAACCGAATCAGATCGGCACAGTCAGCGAGACGATTGATGTGATCGTCAAGGCGAAGGCAAACGGTTACCGATATATCCTGTCCCACCGTTCCGGTGAAACCGAGGATACGACGATTGCCGATCTTGCCGTCGGTACAAACGCGCCGTATATCAAGACCGGCGCCCCCTGCCGCAGTGAACGCGTCGCCAAGTACAACCGGCTCCTGCGCATTGAAAACGCGCTCGGCGTCGGTGCAAAATACGGGATCTGACCTTGTACCCGCACGGTTCGTGCACAGGCGGTCAAAAGACCGTCTGTGCACATTCCCGCGCGAAACCTTGAAAAAGGGGTTGACAAACTTCGCCTGATATGCTAATATATTGTGGTACAAACAAATGCCCCTGTAGCTCAGCTGGTAGAGCACATGACTTTTAATCATGGTGTCCGGAGTTCGATTCTCCGCAGGAGCACCAAAGAAAAAAGCGCTTGTCAGATCGGCAGGCGCTTTATTAAAATGTGACGGTTGTGTGACGAAGTATCAAAATTTGATACTTGCGCGCCCTTATTATACCGCGGGCGCGCGCGTGATACCACATCTTCAGCAGTTTGTCAAGAGGTTTTGCAAAGAAAAAACTGCACAGCTTTTTCGGCTGTACAGCTTTTCCGTGGTCTCGCGTTTGTGGGTCTGCGGTTGGGTCGCATTCTAACCGCAAAGCCCTATTCAATTGTATATGTCAAAACTTCATGGTGAAGCAGTGACCGAGTAAAAAGTTATTCTGTGCGGGGGCTATTTCGGGGAGCTTTCGCACTCCCCGATCGCCCCACAGCGCAATCCTTGCACAGCTGAACAGTTGTTCTGTAAGGGAAGTTTCCCACATGGAAAAACGCGGAGATTTTCCCACGTGGAAAACTTCGAGGTTTACCACCTGCAAAACGCCTGACGGCGTTTCACACGTGGAAAACCTACGACGACGGCGGCGAAAAAGCGCCTTCGGCGATATATTTATGTGTGTGAGTATATGTAAAATCTCATGTTCGTTAGATTGGAGCGGTTGCTTTATATAGCTTTCCCTTATGTAGATAGAGAAAGCATTATATATGTCCGTTGAGTTGTCACGGAGAATATACACGCATTCGCTTTTCCGTATTCGTTCAGCCTTGCAAACGCCCCAAGGCAAAAAATACGGCTCTGTTACACAAGTAACCGTTTGACCACCAGCAATATTTATTCATCGGTTTTGCTTTTCCGACTGACGGCAGGGCACTGGAATGCGACAATGCAGAGTCCGCCGAGTGCATTTTATGTTTAGGCTACACCAAACCACGGAATAGTTTTTTCGGCTTGCATACCGCTATCGGCAAGCATTATGTAATTGTCAGGACAGATTCAACCCGCTTTATCGTTCAAGTTGTCAAGCGGAGAGAATCGTTCGAAGTCAGCGCACACACGGCTTTGGGATAAATGCAGATACCGCTTGACCATTTCCAAGGATGTATGACCGAGAATAGATTGCAAAGCGTAGATGTTACCGCCGTTTTCAAGGTACCTTGTTGCAAATGTATGGCGGAGCAAATGCGGGTGCAGGCGGGATATGCCACTACTCTTTTTCAGCTTGCGAAAAACGTTCTTCACCGTGTTTCGCGTGAGTGGTTCACCGTCAATAGAGGTGAATACATACGGCGAACAGATGTTTTCAGCAGAGACAAGTTCAAGGTAAGTGCGGAGCAGACCGGCAGAGGTTTTGCGGATCGGGACTGTGCGTTGCTTTTGACATTTGCCATTGACGATGCAATATCCGTCTTCAAGGTGAAGCAGGGATTTTTCAAGGCTGAGGACTTCGAGAAGTCTCAAACCGCTATCGAGCATCAGCGAACACATACACAGGTTGCGAATGCCGCAAAAATCACTGTCAAAGGACAGGTACAACTTTGAAATCTCTTCATCGGTGAGAATGTTCATCTCTTTGCGATAGGCTTTCGGCAATTTGAATTTGCGGCAAATGTTCGTGTTTGTAATTTCACTTTCATAAAGCCAATGCAGGAACGCACGAAGCCCGCGAATATAGGTTTGAACACTGCCAGAGGTCAGACCATAATCGGACAAAAAGAAGTAGTACTGTTTGCACAGGGAGACCGTGATGGTCGATACTTCAATATCTCCAGTGAAGTTTGCAAAGCGTTTCAAGATACATTCGTAATAAGTCAGCGTGTATGCGGAATTGCCTTTGGCGGCTGAATCCGTGAGGAAGTCGGCGACAGCATCATTCAGTTTCATTTGTAGCACCATCCTCAAATTGTTCTAAGAGTTCATCGCATTTACGAAGTATATCGAAGATCTGATTGCAAAGCAAAGTGCATTCCGTGATGTTCTCACTCGTTCGCATCAGAGCGGCGGTCATAACCCATTTGTGAAAGTCATCACTGCATTTGCATTCTTCTGCAAAGTCCAACAATTCAAGGCGTGAGCCGTTGAGCGCGGAAACTGTGTGCACAAGTTCCTGCGTCTTCTCGAAAATGAGGTTGCGCAAATCTACGGAAGTTTCAAAGGGATTGACAAGCATATCGGTGTACCTCTCTTTATTGCCGAATGGTTATAAATGATAATAGCCGAACGGCGTTAAAATGTCAATAGATTTTTACAAAATCATTTTATTATTTTTCAAATCGTCCACAGACACAAAAAAAGAGCCTCTAAGGCTCGGAAAGGATATGGCGGTATGCCGATATACCCGAATATTAAAAAAGCGCGCACGGATAGAAATTTAAGCCAGCAGGCGGTGAGCGATGCTATAGGCATGGTTCAAGCGCAATATACGCGATATGAAACAGGGCAAAGAGAAATGCCGTTGCACTATATAATCACACTTGCAAAATACTACGGCGTGACGGTTGATTATCTACTCGGACTAACCGACGAGCAGGGGAATCCCTCTTAAATGTCAAGTAAAAAAAGGGATAGGGCAAGCTGAAGACTTTTAATCATGGTGTCCGGAGTTCGATTCTCCGCAGGAGCACCAAGAACCAAGCGACCTGCCCGCGGCAGGTCGCTTTTTACTTGCAAAATCTGCTCTTTTTGAATACACTGTCAGCAGAACAACGGTCCGGAGGAAAAACATGATCTGCAAAAATGTTCTGGAAGCAATCGGCGGTACACCGCTTGTGCGGTTGAACCGCATGACAGACGGCGATGCTGCGGAGATTCTGGTCAAATTTGAAGCCGTGAACATCGGCGGCTCCGTCAAGACGCGGACGGCGTACAACATGATCCTCGCTGCTGAGCGGGCAGGACTGCTGAACAAGGACAGCATCATTGTGGAACCGACCAGCGGTAATCAGGGTATCGGGCTTGCGCTGGTTTGTGCCGTGCGCGGTTATCGTGCCGTGATCATCATGCCGGACTCGGTCAGTGAGGAACGCCGCAAGATCGTGCGGCATTACGGCGCCGAGGCCATTCTGATCCACGATGCCGGAGACATCGGGAAGTGCATCCGCGCATGCGCCGCGCGCGCGGCGCAGATGGCAGCGGAAAATCCCCGCGTCTTTGTGCCCGGACAGTTTGAGAACCCGGCAAATCCTGAAGCCCATCTGATGCATACCGCGGTCGAAATTCTCGAACAGGCGGGCAAACCGATCCATGGTTTCTGCTGCGGGATCGGCACAGGCGGCACGATCTCGGGCATCGGAAAAATGCTGAAAAGCGAGAATCCGACAACCGAGATCTGGGCGGTTGAACCGGAAAATGCGGCGATTCTGTCCGGCGGCGCGATCGGCACGCACTTGCAGATGGGCATCGGTGACGGACTCATTCCGCCCGTACTCAATCAAGACATCTACGATGAAGTCTGCGTGATCACAGATAAAGAAGCATTGGAAACGGCGCGGGAACTTGCCAGACGGGAAGGGCTGCTCGTCGGCATTTCAAGCGGCTCCAATGTTGCTGCCGCCATTCGCCTCGCACGCAAGCTCGGGCGCGGCAAAACGGTGGTCACAATTCTGCCGGATACCGCGGAACGTTATTTTTCAACACCTCTTTTTGAAAACGAATAAAGAAAACCGTCTGCATATCGGTGCAGACGGTTATTTCTTATATGTCTTGCCGACGCAGATACTTTCCGGTGCGGCACTGTATGCTGCACAGTCCGGTGCGGCGGATGCCGAGCAGTTCATCCATCTCCGCGGCAGCGCTTTCGTATGTTCCTTTGGTATGATGCACAAGAATGTAGTCGACCGAGCGGATCTGCCCATGGGCTGCCCGGCAGAAGCTGCGCACCGGCGCAGCGAGTGCAAATACCCAGATCGGTGCGCAGATGGTCACATGTTCATATGCCGAAAGATCCGCATGGATCGATTCAATAGGCATATCCCAGCGGTGCATCCCATATCTGCCGCACCACCAGAAGCAGCGTGTACCGGAAGTCCGCTCTGTCGAACGGATTTCATACAGCATGGCGCCTGTACGGTTCGCCGCGGTGTAAGCCTGCTCTTTCACATATCCCATACGCGAAAAATAAACAACCAGCCGCCGCGGGTTTGTCCCAACCTGCGGATAATCGACGGGGGCGACCCGGAATGCCTCCTGCCGTGCAAACACGACGGCAGCCCAGCCGGTTGCCGCCTGACAGAAGCCGAACACAAAGTAGACGGTCGACATAAAGTTCGGCGGAAACATGTAAAACTGGATGCAGATCCACAGCATCAGCGTAATGCCGAATACGCCGCCGAGATAATCCCCGGCTCTTTTGTGCATCAGGAGCAGTACCGCCGCCGTCAGATTGGAAATGCCGTTGACGATCAGCAGCGCGAAGCCCGAAAATACGAAGTTCTGAAACAGGACATCCGCAAACGGGAGCACCTGAAAATAGGGCAGCATTGCGTCCATACCAAGCGCTTTGCCGCTCGGATCGACCAGCATGCCGACAGCGCCAGCGACGGCGCCGAGCCCGATGAACAGCGTCCAGAAGAGCAGTGCGCGATGTGCTGCGCGGTATCTCGATCTTTCAGACATGGCAGTACCTCTCGCATAGTTTCAAAACACACGATGCATATCATGCGCTACGCATTATTTTACGCTTTGCGCCCATCCTTGTCAACCGGTTCCGCAATCTTTCTGCTTTTTCTTGCATGGCGGCATGAAGTATGGTATAATCAGGTATATCTTTGAATGCTGTAAGGAAACTGTCATGAAGTATTTGCGCGTTTTGCTGATTGCCGTGTTTTTTGCCATGCTTTCGACGGCTGCGCACGCGGCGGATGAACAATATATTGTGTATCTGCGCACGGATGATTCCGCGCTGCTTGCAGCCAAGGATGGCATGCCTGCTTTTTCCGTTGTGGATGCAGACACGCTTGCCCGGCTCCAAAGTGAGGATGCCGTCCTGTGGTATGAAGAGGATGTTGAGATCCGTCTCACTGCCGCCGGCTACAGCGACCCGTATTACATTAAAAAATGGGATCTCACCATGATCGACGCGCAGAGTGCGTGGAACATGGGCTATATGGGCGAGGGCATCACGATCGGCGTCATTGACTCCGGTGTGCAGCCGGACCACCCCGACCTTGCGGAGAATCTGCTGCCGACCGTCTGCTATCTGGAAGGTGTGGATGCTTCAACAGATACGATCGGGCACGGCACCTTTGTCACCGGGATGATCGCCGCCGGCATCAACGGCGTCGGCACCATCGGCGCAGCGCCCAAGGCGAAGATCCAGCCGCTTAAGTGTTTTGATGCCAGCGTCCCGAAAACGACGATCAGCATGATGGTGCGTTCTGTATACGACGCGGTTGACCTTTACGGCTGCCGGATCCTGAACATGAGCTGCGGCGCTACGGAAAATTCGCTGACATTGAAAAAGGCGATCGAATATGCAATTGCCAGGGGGTGTATTGTCGTCGCCGCGGTCGGCAATGACGGCAACGATGTGCCGAACTATCCGGCGGCATATTCGGGCGTGATCGGCGTCGGCTCGGTCGGTCAGACCAAAGCAGTCTCGTCAACGTCACAGAAGAATGCAAGTGTCAAGCTGGTTGCCCCGGGTGAACGGGTCTTCAGCACCTTTTCGGGCAGCCGATACGGCACATGGTCCGGCACTTCTTTCGCCGCGCCTTTGGTATCCGCTGCAGCTGCGCTGTTGCTCAATGCAGATCCCACGCTGATACCGACAGAAATGACCGATCTGCTGACCCGTTCTGCCGTCCGGCTCGGCACCGATGCCTACAGTACAAGCTACGGCTACGGGCTTTTGGACATCGGTCGTGCGCTGCGATCGCTTGCCGGTGTCCCGGGGGATATGGACCGAGACGGTGATCTCACCATGCGGGATGTATTGCTGCTCCTGCGAGCCGTTCTGGATGCGGATCATACGGTCGATCCGGTAATTGCCGACTTTGACGGCAACGGCAGTGTCGCACTTGCCGATGTTTTGCTGTTGCTCCGCAACATTACAGCTTAATTGGGCTTGAAATTTGCAAAAAAACGTACTATAATAAGTAAGACTGAATTCTGAAGGGACTTTGAAACATGAAACTTGGTATCGGAGGACCGCTACCTGATTTTATATCTCAATAATCCTCAATAAATACGAATATTACTTGATTTGAAGCGGA
>ENA-ORIC01001526-ORIC01001526.1-human-gut-metagenome-genome-assembly--contig:-NODE-1526-length-21905-cov-3.992349_pt1 | contig 21905 bp, 15 predicted proteins | sample MGYA00243023_ERZ508732 | MGnify/ENA primary metagenome ERZ508732 (study PRJEB26277, sample SAMN04329767) | human gut metagenome | biome: human-associated habitat | host: Homo sapiens | place: USA...
AAGAAAATACTTCTCAGGCTGCAAGTGTGGAATTTGTGCGCCGGCGGCGCACAAATTATGCGCGCAGCAGACTGCAACCCCCCTTGTCAAAAAGTAATACTTTTTGACAGTCTCAAAAACCGCCGCCCCGGCCAGGGCGGCGGTTTTCTGGTCTTCAGTTGGCGTGCGGCTGCAGCGCGCGGCGCGTGACGCGCAGCAGCGTCGGCAGCAGCAGCGCGAGCACGATGCCTTTGCCCGCGCAGATGGCCAGCCGCAGCGGCAGCGTGCCGAACACGAACACCGGCGAATAGTACCCGTAGATGAGGCTGTCGAGATACAGCGACCCGGTGTTGAGCACCGTGATGCCCAGCTCGCCGAGCACGGCCAGCAGCACGAGCTGCCGCGGCGTGCAATCGTAACCGTGCCGCGCCGACACCGCGCCCACGCACAGCCCCAGCAGCACATACGGCGCGATCCAGAGCGCAGTCGTGGCACTCACGCCGTAGCGCAGCAGCTGGTACAGCAGCGTACCCACCCCGCCGATGGCCAGCCCGTCGACCGGGCCGAGCAGCAGCGCACCGAGAAACACCGGCAGCGCCTCGACGGTGATCTTCAGGTTGCCGGTGCTGATCGACACCAGCCCCAGCACCGTGACCATGGCGGCAAACATTGCGTCCGCCGCGAGGCGGCGGGCGGTCCATTTCGTATGCATTTGCAAGACTCCTTTCGTGACAGTTGCCACGGCGGGGGTCTTCCCTTGGTGGCAGCGGAAGCGGCAACAGCACCGCGGGGCGCGCGACCCCTTCGTCGCCGGACAACTTCCCATCCCGGCGCACTTGACGCGCTGTTCCTACTCTGTCCAATGCATTGCTCAGATTTCCGTGTGCATCATAGCACACGCGGCCCAGCTTTGCAAGCCGCAAAAAAAGGACGCCCGGGTGGGCGTCCTTTTCTGCCTTATGTCTTACTTTTTCGCGCGTGTCAGACGGCGCGTGAGCTCTTCGACCAGCCCGTCCACCAGCTCCTGATGGTCGGCCAGGTTCAGCTCGGCCTCGCGCACGATCGTGTAGCCGAACACGTCGTCGTCCATGATCTTGGCATACGACAGCAGCTCCGCCTGCATGCAGCGGATGGCCGCCATGCTCAGATGCACGGCCGCGAGCGCGCTGCACGCGGTCAGGTCGTCGCCCTTGTCCACGACCTCCTTCATGAGCTCGATGCAGCGGCACATGATGTACACGATCTCGTTCGGAATGTCGCTCGCAACGCGCAGCGCGCTGTCGAGATCGGTGCGCGTGACGTTCTCCTCGACCCTGCGCCGGTCGAGCGGCTCGCGCGCGCGCAGCTCCTCGTCGATCTGAAAGATCATGTAGTCGGTCATCTGGCGCAGCTCCTCGGCCGTTTTCTGCAGCGACGCATCGTCCGAGCGCAGCGCGCGCACGGCCAGCGACCCCATCGCCGCCGCCAGCGCCGACACGACCGCGCCGACACTGCCCGCCTGCGGCAGGCCGTCCGGGTCCGCCACCGCAGCCACATAGTCCTTGACCGGCATGGCGCCGAAGGTCTGCTTCGGCTTGTGCTCCCCAACGGAGACCACGTGGTCGCCGTCCGCCGTGTGGATCAGGATCTTTTTCTTCTCTTCCGCCATAAGTGCCTCCATTCCCCGCGCGCATAGCCGCGCGCAGATATACACACATTATTATAATAGGAATATAGCACGGCAGACGGCACATTGTCAAGATTGCGACGGCCGTTCGTTTGTGGAAAAGTCCATATTCTGCACAAAAAACGCCCTGTTTTTTCGTCAAATTTCGTCACACGCAAGTGCAATTCCGGCATTTATCTTTGCACCGCTTTCTGCTATAGTGAGAGGTAAGCGCAAAAATATCACAGAGGGAGCGTGAAGCGTTTTGGGGATCAACAATGTGATCTCTCTGCTTGGCGGCGTGGCCCTGTTCCTGTTCGGCATGACGCTCATGGGCGACGGGCTGAAGAAAGTGGCCGGCAACAAGCTCGAGATCATACTCTATAAACTCACGAGCACCCCGCTCAAGGGCGTCCTGCTCGGCACGGGCGTCACCGCCGTGATCCAGTCGTCCTCGGCCACGTCCGTCATGGTCGTCGGCTTCGTCAACTCCGGCATGATGCAGGTGCGCCAGGCCATCGGCATCGTGCTCGGCTCCATCCTCGGCACGAGCATCACGGGCTGGATCCTCTGCCTGTCGGACATCAGCGGCTCCGGCTGGGTGTCGCTGCTGAGCACCGCAACGCTCACCGGCATCGTCGCCGTGATCGGCATCGTCCTGCACATGTTCTGCAAGGATCAGGCCAAGCGCCACATCGGCGACATCCTGCTCGGCTTCGCCGTGCTGATGTACGGCATGTCCGCAATGAGCGGTGCCGTCGCCCCGCTCAAGGACAGCGCGGCGTTCATCAACCTGCTCACCCGCTTCTCCAACCCCCTGCTCGGCGTGCTCGTCGGCACGGTGTTCACCTGCATTCTGCAGAGCGCCTCCGCTGCCGTCGGCATTTTGCAGGCGCTGGCCATCACGGGCACGATCACGTTCTCGGTCGCCTTCCCCATCACGCTCGGCATCGCCATCGGCGCGGCCGTGCCAGTGCTGCTGTCCTCGCTCGGCGCGAGCGTCAAGGGCAAGCGCACCGCCTACGTCTACCTGCTCATTGACGTCATCGGCGCGCTCGTCTGGGGCGTCGTGTTCTATGTGGTCAATGCCGCGGTGCACTTCCCGTTCATGGACGCCACGATGACCACCGTGTCCATTGCTCTGCTCAACACGGTCTTCCGCTTTGCGACCGTGCTGCTGCTCACGCCGATGATCCCCCTGCTGGAAAAGCTCGTCTCGTTCCTGTTCCCGGACAAAGCGTCCACCGGCGCGCTCGCCGACATCGACCGGCTCGAGGAGCGCTTTCTCGCGCACCCGGCGCTGGCCATCGAGCAGAGCCGCCTGACCATCGACTCCATGGCCCGTCAAGCGCAGGACAACATCCTGTCCGCGTTCTCCCTGCTCGACAAGTTCAGTGACGAGCAGTTCGCCGCCCTGCAGGAAAACGAGGAAGCCATCGACCACTACGAGGACAAGCTCGGCACCTACCTCATCAAGATTACGAGCAAGGAGCTCACGCCGCGCCAGACGGCCGACGTGTCGAAGTACCTGCACACGATCAGCGACCTCGAGCGCATCAGCGACCACTCGCTCAACATCGGCGAGACGGCGCAGGAGCTCTACACGAAGAAGATCGTCTTTTCGCCCACCGGCGCGCGCGAGCTCAAGGTCATGCTCGCGGCCGTGACGCGCATCCTCGAGATCACGATCAACGCTTTCCTCGACAACGACGTCGCCGCGGCCTACCGCGTCGAGCCGCTCGAGGAGCTCATCGACAACCTCTGCGACGAGATGAAGCTGCACCACATCGACCGCCTGCAGACCGGCGAGTGCACGCTCAACCACGGCTTCGCGTTCAACGACCTGCTCACCAACTGCGAGCGCGTGTCCGACCACTGCTCGAACATCGCCGTCGCCATGATCGAGCTCGAGTCCGACTCGTTCGACACCCACGAATATATCAACAGCGTCATGGCCATGCACTCGCACAGCTTTGACGAATACTACTCCGAATACAGCAAAGAATTCCAGATTTAATGCATATATCCGCCGCCTATCCATTTGTAAAAATGGCCGGGCGGCGGTTTTTTGCCCCCGTCGTCCGGCAAATGTCCCAATTTCGCGTGGTCAGGTATGTACATGCTGCACAAGGCATTTTTTCCTCGCTGGGCGTGTTTTTTCAAATTCCACAAATCGCAGTGGATTTTTCATGAATGTCTTGCATATTTATTCGCGTGGTAGTATATTGACCTTATATAAATGGATTTTTATCCGCTTGTGAGGGACGAGATATGCATAACGAAAAAACGACCATTTTCATCGACGGCAGCTCCGGCACGGCCGGCCTGCGCATTTACGACCGGCTGGCCCAGCGCGAAGATATTGACCTGCTGACCCTGCCGCCCGAGCTGCACCACGACATTAAAGCCCAGCGCGAGCTCATCAACCGCGCGGACATCGCGTTTTTGTGCCTGCCGGACGCGGCGGCGATCACGGCGGCAGATCTGGTCGAGAACCCGGACACGGTCGTGCTCGACACCTCGACCGCGCACCGCACGGCCCCCGGCTGGACGTACGGCTTCCCGGAGCTGTCGCCCGAGCGCGAGGCCGCGATCCGTACCGCCAAGCGCATCGCCGTGCCCGGCTGCCACGCCAGCGGCTTCATCGTGCTGGTCTACCCGCTCGTCGAGGCGGGCATCCTGCCGCCGGACGCGCTGCTGACGTGCTACTCGCTCACGGGCTACAGCGGCGGCGGCAAGAAGATGATCGCCGAGTATGAGGCGGACACCCTCGACCCCCTGTACGTTGCCCCCCGGCAGTACAGTCTTGCGCAGCAGCACAAGCACCTGCGCGAGATGTGCGCCATCCCGGGCCTGACGCACGCGCCGGTGTTTGCGCCGATCGTGGCGAATTTCTACAGCGGCATGGAGACGAGTGTCGCGCTCTTCGCCTCCCAGCTCTGCCCCGGCAAGACGGCCGAAGATATCAAGGCCGCCTACGCCGCGAAATATACCGGCCCTGTCGTGACCTACCGCGACCCCGCGTGTGACGACGGCTTCCTGTCCGCCGCCGCCATGTCCGGCAAGGACAGCATGGTCGTGTCCGTCTCCGGCAATGACGAGCGCATCCTGCTCACATCCGTGTTCGACAACCTCGGCAAGGGCGCGTCCGGCGCCGCGCTCGAGTGCCTGAACCTCGTCATGGGCAGGGAAAAGGGCTTCGGCCTCGATCTGTAAGGAGGAACGAACGATGAAGCAAGTCACCGGCGGCGTGTGCGCCGCACAGGGTTTTTCCGCCGCAGGCATCCACTGCGGCATCCGCAGAAATCAGTCCAAGCGCGACCTCGCGCTCATCTACAGCGCCGTCCCGGCCAGCGCCGCGGCGGTCTATACATCGAACCTCGTCAAGGGCGCGCCCCTGACCGTGACGAAGGCGCACCTGGCTGACAGCAAGGCCCAGGCCGTGATCTGCAACAGCGGCAACGCCAACACCTGCAACGCTGACGGCGTCGCCGTCGCCGAGGAGATGAGCGCGCTCACGGCGGCGCAGCTGCACATCGCGCCGCAGGACGTCATCGTTGCGTCCACGGGCGTGATCGGCCAGCCGCTCGATCTCACGCCCATCCGCTCCGGCCTGCCGCAGCTCGCCGCCGCGCTCGGCGACCACTCCGACCAGGCGGCCGAGGGCATCATGACCACCGACACGCACCCGAAGGAGATCGCCGTGCAGTTCACCGCCGGCGGCAGGACCTGCACGATCGGCGGCATCGCCAAGGGCTCGGGCATGATCCACCCGAACCTTGCGACCATGCTCGTCTTCCTCACGACGGACTGCGCCGTCAGCCCCGCCATGCTGCAGGCCGCGCTCTCCGGAGACGTGCAGGACACGTTCAACATGGTCAGCATCGACGGCGACACGTCCACGAACGACATGGTCGCCGTGCTGGCAAACGGCCTCGCCGGCAATGCCGAGATCACCGCGCCCGGCGCGGACTTCACGGCGTTTTGCAGCGCGCTCAACAGCGTGACTGTCTGGCTCTGCCGCCAGATCGCGGGCGACGGCGAGGGCGCGACGCGCCTGCTCGAGTGCTGCGTCACCGGTGCTGCTGACCACTGCACCGCGAAAACCGTGGCCAAGAGCATCATCTGCTCGTCGCTCGTCAAGGCCGCCATGTTCGGCGCGGACGCCAACTGGGGCCGCGTGCTGTGCGCCATCGGCTACAGCGGCGCTCCTGTAAACGTGCACAAGGTGGACGTTGCCTTCCGCTCGGCGGCCGGCACGGTGCGCGTGTGCGTCGACGGCGCGGGCATTCCGTTTTCCGAGGAGGAAGCCAAAAAGGTCCTGCTCGAAAAGGAGATCGAGATCCTCGTCGACCTCAAGTCCGGCGACGAGGGCGCGACCGCCTGGGGCTGCGACCTGACGTATGACTATGTGAAGATCAACGGCGACTACCGCACCTGAACCGGGAGGAACACCATCATGGACATTACGAATCCGCAGCGCGCGAAGGTACTCGTCCACGCGCTGCCCTACATACAGGAATACAGCGGCAAGATCGTCGTCATCAAATACGGCGGCAACGCCATGATCAGCGCCAAGCTCAAAGACTCCGTCATGCGCGACATCGTGCTGCTGTCGCTCATCGGGGTGAAGGTCGTGCTCGTGCACGGCGGCGGGCCCGAGATCACGGAAACGCTCGAAAAACTCGGCAAGCAGACGCAGTTTGTCGACGGCCTGCGCGTCACGGACGCGGAGACGGCCGACGTCGTGCAGATGGTCCTCGCCGGGAAGATCAACAAGACGCTCGTCAACCTCATCGGCCACAAGGGCGGCCGGGCGATCGGCCTGTCCGGCATCGACGGGCAGATGATCCAGGCGCGCGTGCGCGATGAGCGCCTCGGCTACGTGGGCGAGATCACGAAGGTCGACGTGCGCCCCATCCTCGATGTGATCGACAAGGGCTACATCCCCGTCGTGTCCACCGTCGGGTGCGACACGCAGGGCCACGTCTACAACATCAACGCCGACACGGCGGCCGCGCGCATCGCGGGCGAGCTGGGGGCCGAGAGCCTCATCGCCATGACCGACATCAGCGGCATCCTGCGCGACAAGGACGACCCCTCCACGCTCATCCCCGTCATCCACACGGCGGACGCGCTGCAGCTCATCGAGTCCGGCGTCATCAACGGCGGCATGCTGCCGAAAGTGACCTGCTGCATCGACGCCATCCGCTGGGGCGTGCACCGCGTCTTTATCATCGACGGCCGCGTGCCGCACGCCATCCTGATCGAAATGCTGACAAACGAAGGCATCGGCACCATGTTCGTTGCCGGGCAAGGAGGAAAAACAGATGAACATTCCGCAACTTGACAGTACCTATATCGCCAACACTTACGCCCGCTTCCCCGTGACGATCGCGCGCGGCAAGGGCTCGCTCGTCTGGGACGCGGACGACAAGGTCTATATCGACATGGCGACGGGCATCGCCGTCAACAGTTTCGGCATCGCCGACCCCGCGTGGATCCGCGCCGTGACCGAGCAGCTGTGCACCGTGCAGCACGCCTCGAACCTGTACTACACCGCGCCCGACGCGCAGCTGGCGCAGCTGCTGTGCGAGAAGACCGGCATGAAGAAGGTCTTCTTCTCCAACTCCGGCGCGGAGGCCAACGAGTGCGCCATCAAGGCCGCGCGCAAGTACGCCGCCGACCACAAAGGCCCGGAGTACCACACCATCATCACGCTCAAAAACAGCTTCCACGGCCGCACGATCACGACGCTCGCCGCGACCGGGCAGGACGTGTTCCACCACGACTTTCTGCCGCTGACGGAGGGCTTTGCCTACGCCGAGGCGAATAACCTCGACGATCTCAAGGCGCAGGTCGCCGCGCACAAGTGCGCCGCCATCATGATGGAGGTCGTGCAGGGCGAGGGCGGCGTCATCCCGCTGACGCAGGAATTTGTCAAAGGTGCTGCCCAGCTCGCCGCCGAGCAGGACCTGCTGCTCATCTGCGACGAGGTGCAGATCGGCAACGGCCGCAGCGGCAAGCTCTACGGCTACATGCACTACGGCATCACGCCGGACATCGTCTCCACGGCCAAGGGCCTCGGCGGCGGCCTGCCGCTGGGCGCGACGCTGCTCGGCGAGAAGGTGCAGGACGTGCTCACCCCCGGCAGCCACGGCTCTACCTTCGGCGGCAACCCCGTCTGCTGCGCCGGCGCGCTGAGCATTCTGCACCGGCTCGACGGCCCGCTGCTGCAGTCCGTGCAGGAAAAGTCCGACTTCATCGTCAAGGCTCTCACCGGCGCCAAGGGCGTCAGGAGCGTCACGGGCCTGGGCCTGATGCTCGGTGTGGAGACCGAGCGCCCGGTCAAAGACGTCATCAGTGAATGCATGGCGCGCGGCGTGCTCGTCATCTCGGCAAAGAACAAGGTGCGCCTGCTGCCAGCGCTCAACATCCCCAAGGCGCAGCTCGAGCAGGCGGTCAGCGTGCTCAAAGACGTCTGCGCCGGAGAATAAGGAGGAACACCGTCATGAATCTCAAAGGCAACGATTTTCTCAAGCTGCTCGACTACACCCCCGAGCAAATCGACTATCTGCTCCGGCTCGCCGCCCAGCTCAAGGCCGAGAAAAAGGCCGGCATCCCGCACCGCCTGTGCGAGGGCAAAAACGTCGCGCTCATCTTTGAAAAGACGAGCACGCGCACGCGCAGCAGCTTCGAGGTCGCGGCGCACGATCTGGGCATGGGCAGCACGTATCTCGACTCCACCGGCTCGCAGATCGGCAAGAAGGAGAGCATCGCCGACACGGCGCGCGTGCTCTCGGGCATGTTCGACGGCATCGAGTACCGCGGCTTCGGCCAGTGCATCGTCGAGGAACTGGCGCAGTACGCCTCCGTCCCGGTCTGGAACGGTCTGACGGACGAGTTCCACCCGACGCAGATCCTCGCGGACTTTCTGACCATCCGGGAGCACTTCGGCTCGCTGGAGAACATCCACCTCGTCTACATGGGCGACGCGCGCTTCAACATGGGCAACTCCCTCATGGTCGGCTGCGCGAAGATGGGCATGCACTTCACGGCCTGCGCGCCCGAGGGCTACTTCCCCGATGCGCAGCTCGTCGCCGAGTGTCAGGCCATCGCGGCGCAGACGGGCGCGGCGCTCGACTTCATCTCCGACCCCGCCGCGGCCGTGCAGGGCGCGAACGTGATCTATACCGACATCTGGGTCTCCATGGGCGAGCCCGAGAGCGTCTGGGCCGAGCGCATTGCCGCGCTCGCACCGTATCAGGTCAACGCGGCGCTTATGGCCAAGGCCGACCCCAACGCCATCTTCATGCACTGCCTGCCGGCGTATCACGACAAAAAGACCGCCATCGGCAACGAGATGTGCACGCGCTTCGGCCGCGAGGCGATGGAGGTCACGGACGATGTGTTTGAAAGCGCGCAGTCGGTCGTGTTCCAGGAGGCCGAGAACCGCATGCACACCATCAAGGCCGTCATGGCGGCGACGCTTGCGGAGATCGAGCTATGAAGCGCTATCTCGTACTCGAAAACGGCGAGGTCTTTGCGGGCCTCGCTTTCGGCGCACCGTGCGACACGGTTGGCGAACTGGTGTTCACCACCGGCATGAACGGCTACATCGAGACGCTCACCGACCCGAGCTACTGCGGCCAGATCGTGCTGCAGACGTTCCCGCTCATCGGCAACTACGGCATCATCCCGGCCGATTTTGAGGGCAAGTGCTGCGTGCGCGGCTATGTCGTGCGCGAGCAGTGCCAAACGCCGTCGAACTTCCGGTGCGAGGAAACGCTCGACGCGTTTTTGAAGGAAAACAACATCCCCGGCATCGCCGGCATCGACACCCGCGCCGTCACGCGCATCCTGCGCGAGGCCGGCACGATGAACGCCGCCATCTGCGACACGGTGCCGGACGATCTCGCGCCCCTGCGCGCCTACCGCATCACGGACCCCGTGCCGCAGGTGACGACGCCGGAGCCCTACACCCTCCAGCCGGAGGGGAGCGTGCTGCACCGCGTGGCGCTCATCGACTACGGCGCCAAGCGCAACATCGCGCGCGAGCTCTGCCGCCGCGGCTGCGCCGTGACGGTGCTGCCCTGCTCTGCCAAGGCGGAGGACATCCTCGCCGCCGGGTATGACGGCGTCATGCTCTCCAACGGCCCCGGCGACCCGACGGACAACGTTGACCAGATCGCGGAGATCGCCAAACTCTTCGGCCGCATCCCGATGTTCGGCATCTGCCTCGGCCACCAGCTCATGGCGCTGGCGCAGGGCGGCAGCACCGTGAAGCTCAAATACGGCCACCGCGGCGTGAACCAGCCGGCGCGCGACGTGTGCGGCACGCGCACGTTCCTCACCAGCCAGAACCACGGCTACGCCGTCGTGCCCGAGAGCGTGAAGACCGGCGTCATCCGCTACATCAACGCCAACGACGGTACGTGCGAGGGCGTGGACTACCCCGACCTGCGGGCCTTTTCCGTGCAGTTTCACCCCGAGGCGTGCTCGGGCCCGCACGACACGGCCTTTCTCTTCGACCGATTCTGTGACCTGATGGGAGGTGCGCACCATGCCGATTGATTCCAGCATCCGCAAAGTCATGGTCATCGGCTCCGGCCCGATCGTGATCGGTCAGGCGGCGGAGTTTGACTATGCCGGCGCGCAGGCGTGCCGCGTGCTGCACGACGCGGGCGTGAACGTCGTGCTCGTCAACTCCAACCCCGCGACGATCATGACCGACAAGGCCCTCGCGGATGAGATTTATCTTGAGCCGCTCACGCTGACCTCCGTCAAGCGCATCATTGAAAAGGAGCAGCCAGACAGTCTTCTCGCCGGTCTCGGCGGCCAGACGGGTCTGACGCTGGCGATGGAGCTCGACAAGGAGGGCTTTTTGCAGCAGCACAACGTCCGCCTCATCGGCACGAACGCCAAAGCCATCGACAAGGCTGAGGACCGCGAGCTCTTCAAGGAGACCATGGCCGCCATCGGCGAGCCGACCATCCCCTCCGGCATCGCCAACACCGTGGCGGAGGCGCTCGCCGTAGCAGACCGCATCGGCTACCCCGTCATCATCCGCCCGGCGTTCACGCTCGGCGGCGCGGGCGGCGGCGTGGCCTACAGCCCGGAGGAACTCACCGTCGCTGCGCAGACCGGCCTCGACGCGTCCCCGATCACGCAGATCCTCGTCGAGCGCTACATCTACGGCTGGAAAGAGATCGAGTTTGAGACCATGCGCGACGGCGTGGGCAACGTCATCGCCGTGTGCAGCATGGAAAACTTCGACCCCGTCGGCGTGCACACCGGCGACAGCATCGTCGTCGCCCCGGCGCTGACGCTCTCGGACAAGGAGTTTCAGATGCTGCGCAGCGCGGCGCTGAACATCATCTCCGCGCTCGATATCGTCGGCGGCTGCAACTGCCAGTTCGCGCTCAACCCCGACAGCTTTGAGTACGCCGTCATCGAGGTCAACCCCCGCGTGTCGCGCTCGTCGGCGCTCGCGTCGAAGGCGACCGGCTACCCGATCGCCAAGATCACGACGAAGATCGCCCTCGGCTACACGCTCGATGAAATTCAAAATGACATCACCGGCAAGACCTGCGCCTGCTTTGAGCCCGCGCTGGACTACGTCGTCGTGAAGTTCCCCAAGTGGCCGTTTGACAAGTTCGTCGGCGCGTCCCGCCGCCTCGGCACGCAGATGAAGGCCACCGGCGAGGTCATGGCCATCGGCACGAACTTTGAAAGCGCGCTGCTCAAGGCCGTGCGCGGCGCCGAGATCCATCTCGACACGCTGCACGCCAAACCGCTGTCTGACCGCCCGGTGCGCGACCGGCTCGCCGACTGCGACGATCACCGCCTGTTCACCGTCTTTGAGGCGCTGTGCAGCGGCGTGTCCATCGACGAGATCCACGACATCACCCGCATCGACCGCTGGTTTTTGTCCCGGCTGCAAAACCTCGTGGACTACGAGGCGAGCATTCAAAACGGCCTGACGCCGGAGCTTTATCAGCGCGGCAAGTACCTCGGCTATCCGGATGCGGCGCTGCGCCGCCTGTCCGGCAGCGAGACGCTGCCCCCCTTCCGCGCGGGCTACAAGATGGTCGACACCTGCGCCGCCGAATTTGACGCGCAGACGCCGTATTTCTACGCCAGCGCGGACGCGCGCTGCGAGGCGCGCACCTTCCCGCGCAGCGGCAAGCCCGTCGTCATGGTGCTCGGCTCCGGGCCGATCCGTATCGGCCAGGGCATCGAGTTTGACTATTCGTCCGTCCACTGCGTGTGGACGCTCAAGGCCATGGGCTATGACGTCGTCATCGTCAACAACAACCCCGAAACCGTCTCCACGGACTACGACACCGCCGACCGGCTGTATTTCGAGCCGCTCACGGCCGAGGACGTGCTGCAGATCATCGACGTGGAGCAGCCCGTCGGCGTCGTAGTCGCCTTCGGCGGCCAGACCGCCATCGCGCTCACGCAGACGCTCGACCGCCACGGCATCCGCATCCTCGGCACATCGGCCGAGGGCATCGACATCGCCGAGGACCGCGAGCGGTTTGACGAGCTGCTCGAGCGCTTCCACATCTCCCGCCCGAAGGGCATGGGCGTGCAGACGCTGCCCGAGGCCCTGCACGCCGCGCAGACGCTCGGCTACCCCGTGCTGCTGCGCCCGTCGTACGTCATCGGCGGCCAGAACATGAAGATCGTCCACGACGACGCCGAGGTCACGACGTACATGCAGCGCATCCTCGCGCAGGGCATCGACAACCCCGTGCTCGTGGACAAGTACATGATGGGCACGGAGCTGGAGGTGGACGTCATCTCCGACGGCACGGACGTGCTCATTCCCGGCATCATGGAGCACATCGAGCGCGCCGGCGTGCACAGCGGCGACTCCATCGCCGTCTACCCGCCGTACAACCTCAACGACATGATGACAGACAAGATCGTCGACAGCTCGCGCAAGCTCGCCCTCGCGCTCGGCACGAAGGGGCTTGTGAACATCCAGTACCTCATCTGGGAAAACGAGCTCTACGTCATCGAGGTCAACCCCCGCGCCTCGCGCACCGTGCCGTACATCAGCAAGGTCACGGGCGTGCCGATGGTGGACGTGGCATCGCGCGTCATGCTCGGCGCGCCGCTGGCTGGCCTCGGCTACGGCACCGGCCTGCACCCCATCCCGCCGTATTACGCGGTCAAGGTGCCGGTGTTCTCGTTTGAAAAGCTCGGCGACGTCAACGCCTACCTCGGCCCGGAGATGAAGTCCACGGGCGAGGTGCTCGGCCTCGGCAAGACGATGCAGGAGGCGCTGTTCAAGGGCCTGACCTCGGCCGGCATGGTCGTCGGCCAGCACCCGGACGGCCGCCACGGCGTGTTCGTGAGCGTGGACACGCACGACCTCGGCGAGATCGTGTCGCTGGCCAAGAAGCTCGACGACCTGCACTTCGCCCTCTACGCGACCGAGGAGACCGCCGCCGCCATCGCGCGCCTCGGTATCGACGTCGTGACCGTGGACGGCATCCGCGAGAGCGACCACGCCTTCGCCCTGCTCGAGAGCGGCTGCATCGACTACATCGTCTACACCGGCGCGCTCAAGGACGCGACCATGGACGATTACATCGCCCTGCACCGCCGCGCGCTGCAGCTCGGCATCCCGTGCTTCACCTCGCTCGACACGGCCAACGCCCTGGCGGACATCATCGCCAGCCGCTACAACGAGCGCAACACCGAGCTCGTGGACATCAACCACATGCGCACCGAGCGCCAGAGCCTGAAGTTTGCGAAAATGCAGGCCACCGGCGACGACTATATCTACGTCGAGAACTTTGACGGGCACATCACCTGCCCCGAGTCGCTGTGCATCCCGCTCTGCTCGCGCCACCGCGGCATCGGCGGCTACGGCATCGTGCTCATCGAGCACAGCGACGTGGCCGACGCGAAAATGCGCGTCTTTAACCGCGACGGCAGCGCCGGCGGCATGGGCGGCAACGCCATCCGCTGCGTGGCCAAGTACCTGTACGACAACGGCATCGTGCCGCGCGATGATCTCACGATCGAGGCCGGCGGCCTTGTGCACCGGCTGCACCTGTACACGCGCTTCGGCACGGTCGGCCTCGTGACGGTCGACATGGGCAAGCCCGCGTTTGAGCCCGCCAATGTGCCCGTGACGCTCGAGGGCGAGCGCGTGATCGACCGGCCGGTGACGATCGCCGGCGGGGAGTACCGCATCACGTGCCTCTCGATGGGCAACCCCCACTGCGTCGTCTTTGCCGACCGCGTGGATGAGGTGGACGTCGCGCACCTCGGCCCGCAGTTTGAGCACGCGGACATCTTCCCCGCGCGCACGAACACGGAGTTCATCCGCGTCGTCAACCGCACGACGATCAAGATGCGCGTCTGGGAGCGCGGCAACGGCGAGACCCGCGCCTGCGGCACCGGCGCGTGCGCGGCCGTGGTGGCCGCCACGGAAAACGGCCTGTGCCCGAAGGGCGAACCCATCACCGTCAAGGTCAGCGGCGGCGACCTGATCGTCACCTATGACGACGACGGCGTGCGCCTGACCGGCAACGCCGAGCTCGCCTTCACCGGCGTGACCACGTACTGAGACTCCAAAAAGCAAAAAATCACCCGCATCCAGACCGGATGCGGGTGATTTTTTCTGCCGGCCGCTCAGCCGCGCATGGCAGCGGCGAAGGCGTCGATGCGCGCGATGTCGAGTTTCGGCTCGGCATACTGCGCACGGTACTGCGGCGATGTCATCAGCGCGCCGAAGAGCTGCTTGTAGGCATAGCTCATCTTCTCGTACTGCATCTTGCCGCCAAGGATGTCCTTCGCGGTCGCGTGCGCAAGCAGCTCCGGCGAGAAGAAGTGCTCCAGATACCCCTCCGTGCCGGGCGTGGTGTAGCAGCACAGGTACACCCCGAGGCGCTTGCCCATGAGCGTCTTTTCGTTCCGGCGCAGGAAGTGCCGGATGTGCTTATCGAGCTTGAACATGTACACGCAGCTGCCGATGATGACCGTGTCGTACCCGTCGAGCGTGATGCCGCGCTCGCGGATGTTGCGCACCGTCACGTCGCCGCCGACGGCGCTTTTGAGCATATAGGCGATCTCCTCCGTCGCGCCGTAGCGCGAGGCGAACAGGATCAGCGTTTTCATGCAGTGACCTCCTTTGTCCGCCCTGCCGGGCGGCCCCTTCTTTATGTAAGAGTATAGGAAGCCGCCGCGCCGCTGTCAAGCGCTGCGCGCGATTTTTTTACCCGACCGGCACGGGCTCGCCCTGTTTCGGCGCCGGCTCTCTGCGCCGCGCCTTGGGGATGTTGATCGTCAGGATGAGCGCTTCGTCCGTCTCCTGCCGGTGCATGCCGGCGTCGATGCCGCCCTGCTTCATGAGGTCGAGGCTGTGCGAGATCGTGTTGAGAAACACGCGCACGTCCTTGAGGATGAAGGTCTTCTGCTGCTCGCTCTCGGGCGCGGTCTTGGCCTCGAGCAGGCGCTCGATGTAGGCGTCCGTCGCGGCGACGTTCAGGTCGCGGCTGAGGATATAGGCCAGCGCCTCGCGCTGCTCGGCCGGCGTCTCAAGGCGCAGCAGCGCGCGGCCGTGCCGCTCGGTGAGTCCGGCGTTGCGCATGGCGTTGAGCACATCCTCCGGCAGGCGCAGCAGGCGGAGCTTGTTCGCCACGGCCGACTGCGACTTGCCCAGCCGCCGCGCGCACTCCTCCTGGCTTAGGCCGAAGAGCCGGATGAGCTGCGCGATGCCGCGTGCCTCCTCGAGAAAGTCCAGGTCGTTGCGCTGGAGATTTTCCACCAGCGCGATGAAGCTCGCCTCCTCGAGATCCAGCTCCATGATGATGCACGGCACCTCATGGAGCCCCGCCATGCGCGCGGCGCGCAGGCGGCGCTCCCCGGCCACGAGCTCATACCCGCCCTGCCGCGGCCGCACGGTCAGCGGGCTGAGCACGCCGTACTCGGCGATGCTGCGCGAGAGCTCCTCGAGCTGCGCCGGGGAAAAATTCTGCCGCGGCTGGACCGCGCTCGGCGCGATCGCGTCCACTGCCAGATACACGATGCTGCCGCGGGCCGCGCGGCTGCGATGGTTGGAAAACTGCATAGCACACCCTCCATATCTTGTGTTTTACAACACAAAAATAATCCACATATTGCGCAAAACGTGGCGAAATCGGGCGCGCGCAGAAAAAAAGAGGGCGGGCTGAAAACAGTCCGCCAAAAACAGGGTCGTGGGATAAAGATATGAGCCGTGGCTTCCAAACTGCGGAAGTCAATTGGATAAGCTGTAATGGTATTGTAGCGCCGGGCGCGCAAAATGTAAAGAGCGAACGGTGTCGGTCGGACACTTGTTTTGTCGGCGGCGGAATCTTTTTTCGCGCGCCGGGGCATACTGACCGGGAGTACACAGCAAAGGAGATGGAAGCATATGCAGGTGATCGACCGCATCGCGCTGATCCTTGCGATCATCGGCGGGCTCAACTGGGGCAGCATCGGTCTGTTCCGGTTCGATCTCGTGGCGTGGATCTGCGGCGGGCAGGCTTCCGTGGTCGCCCGCGTGATCTACACGCTCGTGGGTCTGGCCGCGATCTGGTGCATTTCCCTGCTCTTCCGCGGCCGCGACGAGATCGACGGCGACACGGAGGAGGCATAATGCCCCGGCAGCAAAAAAACGGCATGGCCGACGCCATGCTGTTTTTTTCTCCAACGAGAACCGCTTCGCTGGGTTCTCGTGAATATGTTTATCCAAGTCTCTGCATCGCCAGTGCGCTGCTGCCCGGGAAGCGGTCGAACGCATCGAGCGGCGGCAGATACGCTTCCAGCGCGTGCACCAGCTCGCCGCCGAGCAGGCCGCCGAGCGTGTTGAGCATCAGGTCGTCCACGTCGCACAGGCGGTACGAGCCGCGGAACACGAAAAACAACCCCGTGAGCTGCCCAAGCTCAATGAACGCCGAAAACGCGAGCGACGCGAGCGCGACCTTGCCGAGATCCAGCCCGCAGACATAGCGCAGGTACATACCAAACGGCAGCAGCATCAAAATGTTGCACACGACCTGCAGCACCGTGCGGTCAAAAAGCGCCGGCAGATACGTGCGCGCATCGGAGAGCACGAGCGGCGTCTCGCGCAGGAAATCGGCCACGAACTGAAACGGCACGAGCTGGATCTCATACCCGCTCAGCCGCGCCGCCTGCGCCGCATCCGGCAGTGGGAAGAACACGAGCGCCAGCACGCACAGCACGTAAAACAAAAACAGACCGCCGAACACGGTGCGCACCCAGTTGAAGCAGCGCGCACGCACCTGCCGGTCGAAAAACGGCACGGCCACCAGCGCCGCGATGAGCGGAAACGCATAGCCCGCCAGCCGGATACTGCCCAGAAGATTTGTCATGATCCTTGCCTCCCATGGGGCGCTCCCGCCCCGGTTTCTGGCATCAGTATAGCCCCGGACGGCATCACATCGCCATCGTTTTGGCTTACAGTTGGCTTACATCTTCGTAAGGCAGCGCGCAGGGCGCAAAAAACCGGGCGCGTCCATTCAGACGCGCCCGGCCGTGCGGACGGATATTTTTCCTCAGGCGATGAGGAAGAACTTCACGAGGAAGATCACCGAGATGACATACGTCAGCACCGAGACCTCCTTGCCCTTGCCCGTGCAGAGTTTGAGCACGGAATAGCTGATCAGACCCAGACCGATGCCGTGGCCGATCGAGCCGGAGATCGGCATGGAGATGAGCATGATGGCTACCGGCAGACTCTGATAGATATCGTCAAAGTCGATCTTCTTGAGACCGCCGAGCATGAGCAGGCCGACGTAGATGAGCGCGGAGCTCGTCGCAGCGGCGGGGATGATGGCGGCGATGGGCGCAAGGAACATGCTCGCAAGGAAGAGCACGCCGGTCGTCAGAGCGGTCAGGCCCGTGCGGCCGCCGGCCTCGACGCCGGAGGCGGACTCGACGAACGTCGTGACGGTGGACGTGCCGGTGCACGCGCCCGCGACGGTGCCGACGGCGTCGGCCAGCAGCGCCTCGCGCATGCGCGGCATGTTGCCGTCCTTGTCGACCATGCCGGCGCGGCTCGCCGTGCCGACGAGCGTGCCGATGGTGTCGAACATGTCAATGATGCAGAACGTGATGACGAGCGTCACGACCGTGAACCAGCCGATCTCGCCGAGGGCGGCAAAGTCGAACTTGAACAGGGTCGTCTCGGCCATGTCGCCGAACGCAGGCACGAACGACGCGCCCTTGAGCGACGCAAACGGGTTCGTGTGCAGGAAGATGGCCTCGCCCGCCCAGTAGATGCCGGACGCGCAGAGCATGCCCAGCAGCACGGAGCCCTTGATCTTCTTGTGCGCGAACAGCACGATCAGGAACAGGCCCACGAACATGGTCACGACCGTGAGCACCATCTGCGGGTAGCCGTCGCCCATGTTGGCCTTGGCAAGGCTGGGCGTGAGCGCGCCGAAGAAATCGCGCATGACGTAAAACGGGCCGCCGTCGCTCGAGTACACACCGGCGTTGGAGCCGATGCCAATGTTGAGCAGCATGAGACCGATGGCCGGCGCGATGCCGAGCCGGATGCCGAGCGGAATGGCCTCGACGATCTTCTCGCGCACCTTGAGCACCGAGAGCACGATGAACACGATGCCCTCGATGAGGATGACGCACAGCGCCGTCTGGAACGACTGCAGGTAGCTCATGCCGGTCAGGGTGACGATGTTGGCCACGACGACGGCGAAAAAGCTGTTGAGACCCATGCCGGGCGCCATGGCAAAGGGCTTGTTGGCCGCGAACGCCATGACGAGCGTGCCGACGGCGGAGGCGATGCAGGTGGCGAGGAACACGCCGTTCCACAGCTGCGAGCCGCCCTGGGCACCGAAGCCGGTCAGCAGGTTCGGGTTGAGCGCGATGATGTACGCCATGGTCATGAACGTCGTCAGACCGGCGACGATCTCCGTGCGCGCGGTGGTGTTGTTTTCTTTCAGGTGAAAGAGCTTTTCCATTGGGATCCCCTCTCCATAAAGTTTTTGCCGGGAACGCAAAACGCCGTCAGTATAACGCGATTTGCCCCGCCTGTCAACGACAAAAACCGGACACGGAATGTCCCGTGTCCAGTCCTGCTGTTTTCGCGTGTTTTACGCCTGCGCGGGGCAGTCGCGCTCGTGGCAGGTGAACAAAATGACCTGCCGGTGCTGCGCGATCTCCCGGAAGAGCGCCATGGCGCGCCCGGCGCGCGCATCGTCGAAATTCACGAGCGTGTCATCGAGCACGAGCGGGCACGGATCATCCGCCGGGCACGTCAGCTCACACAGCGCCAGGCGCACGGACAGGTACAGCAGATCCGCCGTCCCAGCCGAGAGATAGGCCGTGTCGCGCGGCGTCGGGTCGTCGGTGCTGCGCGCCTTGGCCGACAGGTCGCGCGCGAGCACGAGCTCGTCATAGCGTCCGTCGGTGAGGTAGTCCATGTAGTCCGCCGCCTTCTGCGCCAGCTGCGGGGAAAAGCGGCTCTGCAGCTCCGCGTCCGCACGGCCGAGCGTCTCGATCGCAAGCGCGATGGCCGCATACTGCCGCTCGAGCGCGTCGCGCTGTTCGAGCAGCTGCGCGTGTTCGCTTTTCAGCGCCATCGGGTCGCCGATGGCGAGGGCCGCGCCCGTGAGCTGCGCCTGCTGCGTGCGCAGGCGCGTGCACACGCTCTCGAGCGCGCTCCTGCGCTGATAGAGCGCGGCGGCCTCGCCCGTGCCGCTCTCAAAGTCCAGACTCTGCAGCAGCCGCTCGTGCGTCTCGCACTGGTGCTCGCGCGCATCCTCGAGCGCGGCGGCGGCTTTCTGCTCCGCCTGCATGGCGGCCGCGCACGCGCGGTAGGCAGCCCGGTGCACCTCCGCCTGATAGTAGATGCCGTCCGCGTCCTGCGCGCCGTAGCTGCGCAGGAGCTCCCCGAGCGCGGCGGCGGCCTGCTGCGCGCGCTTCTTGCCGTTATTGGCAGCGACCAGCAGCACGACGGCCAGCACCGCGAGCGCGATGGCCGCATAATACAGCGGCTGCGCCACAAGATAACCCAGCACCGCGCACAGCGCCGAGAGCACGAGCGCCGCGATCCAGAAGTACGGCTTGCCGCCGTGGGCTGCCGTGTCAGCAAGGGCCTCCGCCCGCTGCGCGTCGCGCTCGGCGGTCTCGCCCGCCTCGTCCGGCGTCTGCACGCCGAAATGCGTCTGCTCGAGCGCGGTGCGCCTGGCCGCGGCGTCCCGCCGCGCCTGTTCGAGCGTCTGCTCGAGCGTGCGCAGGTTCGATTTTTCCTCGCCCATGCTGCTCAGCGCCGCGCGGCGCTGCCGCTGCCGGGCGGCGTTCATCTGCTCGGTCACGGTCTGCAGCTCCGCGTCCGTCTGCCGGAGCTCGGCGGCGCAGGCCGCCTGCTCCTGCGCGTTGCGCTCGAGCCGGTGCAGCTGCTCTTCTACCTCCGTGATGCGGCCCTCCAGCTCCGGCAGCGCGCCGTGCCGGCCGCTGCGCCGGCGGCGCAGCCATGCGCGTAGCTGCGCGTCGGCCTCGGTGTAGGAGCTCGCCTCCTCGCCGGAGGTCACGATGGCGGAGATGCGCTTTTCCAGCTCCGGCGTACCCGTCACGACGAGGCCGCCCTGCCCGATGAACGCGCTGCGCGCGAACACCTCGGCCGACACGCCCGTGAGCTGCTCGCCCGCGTCCGTCGCCGTCAGCCCCGGCACCGGGATGTCCGTGCCGGTGTACACCGCCGAAAAGCCGCGCAGCGGCGCGCCCGGCGTCTCCGTCCAGCGGCGGATTGTGATGCATTTTCCGCCCTGTTCGAGCTCCAGCTCGCCCGCCATGGGCTTGCCGCTCCAGGGCGCGTATTTCTGCTTGTCGGGCACGAACCCGGCGCGCGCGCGCTGGGACGTGTCGATTCCGTAGAGCATGGCGCGCAGAAACGCGCACCATGTGCTCTTGCCGCTCTCATTCGGCGCGTAGATGATATTCAGGCCCGTGTCGAGCCGCAGCTGCTCGCCGTCGAGCGTGCCGAACGTGCCCTGCATATGCCGGATGATCACAGCGTCACCACCTCCTCGTCGTGGTCCAGTGCCGCAAGCCCCCAGCGCGCGGCCATGACAATGGTCTCACGCGCGCGGTCAGAGTCCGCGACGTCGTATTGTTGCTTCAGTTGGGCCAGAAACTGCCCGCGCAGCGTGCCCTCGCCCGCCCGCGCCCAGAGATCCCGGCGCGCGCGCGTCTCATCGCGCAGCTGCAGCGCGAACACCCGCCCCTCGAGCGCCGCGCGCAGCGCGGCGGGGTTCGGCGCGCGGTCGGTCTCGCCCGTGAGCACGATGCGGTAAATATTGCGCGCAGCCCCCTCCGGCAGCGCCGCAAGCGCCGCCTGCACGGGGTCCGTGTCCGTGACGTCCACGCGCAGGATCTCATACCGCCGCCCGGGCACGGGCAGGAATCGCGCCTGCACGTCGCCCGCAGCGACGTCCACGAGCAGCACGCCCTTTTCCCCCGTCTCGTCAAAGCCGCGACCCTCCATGCAGCCCGGCCAGGCGTACACCGTGCCCCCGGCGCGCTGCACGCCGCCGAAGCGGTGCACGTGGCCGAAGGCGGCGTAGTCCAGCCCGCTGGCGGCCAGCTCCGCAGCCGACACGGGGTCATACGCCGAGGCGGGATTGCCCACCTCGCCGTGCAGGCAGAGCACGTCGAGCAGCCCTGCCTGCTTCGGCACGGAAAAGCCCCGCAGCAGACCGGGGCAGCGGCTGTCGGTGAACGCCGCGCCCCAGACGCGCACGCCCAGCTCCGGCAGCGTGACCGCCTCGATGCGCGGCGAGCGGAAGATATGTACGTTTTCCGGGAACGTCAGGCGCGCATACGGCGCGCCCGCGCTGTAATAGTCGTGGTTGCCGGGCGCGAGAAACACCTCCGAAGCGCAGCCGGCAAACGTCTCGGCGAGCGCCTTGGCCGTCTCGGGATAGGGGCTCGCGCTGTCGAGCAGGTCGCCCGCGAGCAGGATGATCTGCGCCCCGTGCGCCTGCGCCAGCTCCGGCAGAGCGCGCAGCAGGCTGCGCTGCTCCCGGCGGCGCTGCGCCGCCTGCGCGAGCGTGAGCGCCTCAAACGGCGAGTCGAGATGCAGATCCGCCGCGTGCAGGATGCGCACGCTCATCTCAGGCGCACCAGGCGCACGTCGCGGCAGCGGCCGGTGTCGCTGTCGACCTCGAAGATCGCGCCCTCGAGCTTGGCCGCGCCCATGGCGGCCTCATAGCGCCGCGGCGGGTCGCCGAGGAACTTGCCGATCGACTGC
>ENA-ORIC01001532-ORIC01001532.1-human-gut-metagenome-genome-assembly--contig:-NODE-1532-length-21826-cov-3.230815_pt1 | contig 21826 bp, 21 predicted proteins | sample MGYA00243023_ERZ508732 | MGnify/ENA primary metagenome ERZ508732 (study PRJEB26277, sample SAMN04329767) | human gut metagenome | biome: human-associated habitat | host: Homo sapiens | place: USA...
GGCGCCCTGTTCCCTGCAACCCCGGTTCCGTTCATCCGCACCCCAAGTTCCGCGGTCAGGTTTACGTTCTGACTGAAAAAGAGGGCGGTCGTCAGAAGCCGTTCTTCTCCGGCTATCGTCCGCAGTTCTACTTCAGAACCACCGACGTTACCGGCGTCATCAAGCTTCCCGAGGGCGTTGAAATGTGCAAGCCTGGCGATAACGTTGAGATGACCGTTGAGCTCATCACTCCTATCGCTATTGAGAAGGGTCTCCGCCTCGCTATCCGTGAGGGCGGTCGTACCGTTGGTTCCGGCGTCGTTTCCGAAATCATCGAATAATTAAACGAACAGTGTTTTCACGGGGAAGGTTTCCTTCCCTGTGATTCCCACTTCGGCTATGGGTTCTGCCCACAGCTTATCTTCGGGGTTTGGTGAAATTCCATACCGGCGGTGAGGGCGTTTTTGCTCATAGTCCGCGACCCTGTTTTTTGCAGGCTGAACAGGTGCGAATCCTGTACCGACGGTAAAGTCCGGATGAGAGAAGATAGCTATTACCGATGAACTTTCCGATATTTTCGGTTTTGTTCTGAGATATTAGTCGCCCCGAATGGTTTCATTCGGGGCTTTCTTATCTTCTCCTGAATTTTATTAAGGAGAATTATTATGACTGACAATCAGGTTAAAGTTAATGCTGGCAGGAAGAATGTCAATTATATCGTAAAAGTCGCGATTCTCGCGGCTCTTTCAGCGGTTATCATGCTGCTCGAGTTCCCGCTTCCCTTCGCTCCGGGGTTCTATAAGCTCGATCTCTCGGAGGCGGTCATACTTATGGGCGGCTTCGCTATGGGACCGGTCGCGGCGGCTGTTATCGAGCTGATCAAGAATCTGATCAATATACTGCTCAACGGAACAACCACGTCTTTTGTCGGTGAGTTCGCGAATTTTCTCACCGGGTGCGCGCTCGTCGTGCCCGCGGCTGTCATCTATAAATACCATAAAACTCTTAAAGGCGCGATAGTTTCGCTCATTGTCGGAACGCTTTCGCTCGTCGTTGTCGGCAGCGCGTTCAACTATTTCGTGCTGATTCCGGCGTTCTCGACGCTTTACCATATGCCGCTCGACGACATTGTCTCGATGGGCAGCAAGGTGAACCCGCTCGTCTCCGACCTGAAAACACTCGTCATGTTCGCGGTCGCTCCGTTCAATATCGTCAAGGGTGTGCTCTGCTCGCTTATAAATCTGCTGCTCTACAAGAGGGTATCCAAAGTCCTGCACATCTGATGTTGCACGTCGGAAAACTGGATATTACATAAATGATAACACGCCGGGAATAAATTTACAAAAGGTAAATTTTGACTTTCAGGCGTGTTTTCTCTTGAAATCCGGGGAATAATGTGGTATAATAGTTGCAGGATTCAATCAATTCTGAGAGGTTATTATGAATATTCTTGTCAAATACCTGATCGTATTTTTCGTCTCGATGGTGCCGCTCATCGAGCTGCGCGGCGCCGTGCCGATCGGTACCGGGCTCGGACTGCCGTGGCATCTGACGCTGATCGTCGCTATCATCGGCAACTGCGTTCCGATACCGATTATTCTGCTCTTCGTCAAGAAGGTTCTGACGTGGATGCGCGGGTGCAAGGTCGAACTGTTCCGGAAAATATCGAACTGGCTGCACGAGAAGGCAGACAAGAACCGCGTAAAGATCGATAAATACGCCGCGTGGGGGCTTTTCGTGTTCGTCGCGATCCCGCTTCCGGGAACCGGTGCGTGGACCGGAGCGCTCGTCGCTTCCATGTTCGATATGCCGAAGAAGAAGGCGATGCTGTCGATATTCGCTGGTGTCGTTTCGGCGGGGCTCATCATGACATTCGGGTCGCAGCTCGTGAAATTAATTGTAAATCTATTTTGAAGTCTATTGACAAAGCGCGATTTTTGTGCTATAATGTCTATGTTATAAATATCTTATCAAGAGTGGCGGAGGGACTGGCCCTGTGAAGCCCGGCAACCTGTCTGATTTTGTCAGATAAGGTGCCAAATCCTGAGAGATGAGAGCAATAGGCTTTTCCTCGGGATGACCGGGGATTCTCCGGTACCTGCCGGGGATTTTTTTTGCCGTCCCGAGCCTCGATATAAAGATAACAAAGAAAGGAAATTCAAATGTCCAAGTACTTATTCACTTCCGAATCCGTGACCGAAGGTCATCCGGACAAGATCTGCGACCAGGTCTCCGACGCGATCCTCGACGCTATGCTTGAGCAGGATCCGATGTCCCGCGTCGCCTGCGAGACGACCACCACGACCGGTATCGTTTCGGTCATGGGTGAGATAACCACCAAGGCGAACGTCGATATCCACAAAATCATCCGCGAGACCGTCCGCGAGATCGGATATGACCGCGCGAAGTACGGCTTCGACTGCGACACCTGCGCGATCGTCAACATGATCCACGGTCAGTCCCCCGACATCGCTCTCGGCGTTGACAAGTCGCTCGAGGCGAAAGCCGGAGAGATCACCGATGAATTCGACACCGGCGCGGGCGACCAGGGTCTGATGTTTGGTTTCGCGTGCGATGAGACGCCGGAGCTCATGCCGCTCCCGATCTCCCTCGCACACAAGCTCGCGAAGCGCCTCACCGAGGTCCGTAAGAACGGCACTCTTTCATACCTGAGACCCGACGGAAAGACACAGGTCACCGTTGAGTACGACACCGACGCCGACGGAATCAACCGCCCGAAGCGCATCGACACCATCGTCGTTTCAAGCCAGCATGACGCTGACGTTTCGCTCGAGAACATCCGCGAGGGCATTATAGAAAACGTGATCAAACCGATCATCCCCGCTGAACTTATGGACAAGGACACGAAGATATTCGTGAACCCGACCGGACGTTTTGTTGTCGGCGGACCGCACGGCGACTCCGGTCTCACCGGACGCAAGATCATCGTCGACACGTACGGCGGATATTCGCGTCACGGCGGCGGAGCGTTCTCCGGCAAGGACCCGACGAAGGTCGACCGTTCCGCGTCCTACGCCGCGCGCTACATCGCGAAGAACATCGTCGCGGCAGGGCTCGCGTCCAAGTGCGAGGTTCAGATCGCCTACGCTATCGGCGTCGCAAAGCCTGTCTCCGTCATGGTTGACACGTTCGGAACCGGAAAAATCGAAGACGACAAGATCGCGGAGAAAGTCTGTGAGCTCGTCGACCTCCGCCCGGCTGCCATCATCGACCGCTTCAAGCTCCGCCGCCCGATCTACAGGAAGCTCGCGGCATACGGACATATGGGTCGTGAGGACCTCAAGGCTCCGTGGGAGAATCTTGACATCGTTCCCGAGCTCGCGAAACTCGTGAAGTAACTGCTTTGGCTGCCGCAATTTTTCGCGGCAGCCTTTTTCTGTTGATTTTACGAATTAGTTACATCTTTTTTCAAAAAGCCCTTGACAAACGGAAGAAAACGTGGTATAATATATGGGTACTGAGTACGAGCCATTAGCTCAGCAGGCAGAGCATTTGACTTTTAATCAAAGGGTCTGGAGTTCGAATCTCCAATGGCTCACCAGTACTACGGCTGACGTGTTAAACCATGTCAGCTTTTCTTTTTTTCAAAAACACGACCGCCGGTATCATATCACGGTCAATTTTTCTTTCCGTATAACTTGTCGCGCTTATATCGCGATGTACTTTCCTTCGACATACAGAACGCCGTATGCCGACGGGCTTTGGGGTCTCGGCAGAGCGCCTTTTGAGATCAGTTCCTCGACCACGTACCCGACGAGCGTGTTTGCCTCGCAGCCGACCCATTGGTCTGTTTGTCCCGAGAGCCGCTTCGGAACGAAACCGGAAAAGCTGTCCCTGATCCTCGTCAGCATATCCGCAAACACCATGTCAAGGCTGTCGTCATTATCAAATTCCCTCACGAGCTGTCCGAACTCCTCCGCCGTGAAGCGCGGGAAATCAAACATCTTCTCCCTGCCTTTCCGCAGAAGTCCGACGCGGACAAGCTCCGCCGCGTCATCGTCGCCAAGCGTTTTTGCCGCAGTCAGTTCATCCGCCGCGCCGCGCGGGATATTTTTCCTCGCGAGCCTTTTTGTGCCGTTATAGACATCACTGTCAAAGTACTCCGCGATGCCGAGATAATAGATATTTCCACCATCGAGCCCTGAGCAGTTGCAGTATGAAAAGTGCCTGTCAGCGCCGTCCCCTGAGTCCTCAGACTCCTGTACTATATACCAGCCGTATCCGCCGTCCTTCCGCACAGGGACAGCGCCTCCGTGCATATCGCCGCGCGCCCTCCGGAGCTTTTCACGCAGAGCCGCCTGTACCGCGATGTATCCGATCTTTCCCGCGTCGCCGCCAGAACAAACATAACGGGTCCGCTCTATCAGTCCACGCGACATCTCAAGCGTCCGCGCGAACCTGTCCGCGGTCTCCGCGACGAGCGGCATTATCGACCGCGCAATGACATCACGGTCGCGCAGTCTCAGGACTATAAAATCCGTCGCGTAACGGTTCCCGATCTTCGAAATCGCGTCTCCGTATATCAGTCTCGGAAGCTCGTCCTCTATGTAGATTGTCGGAAGCCCGGTCTTCATGCTGATCTCTTCAATACTCAGCGGCTCCTCATAGCAGGCGGCGCAGATCGCCCTCGCCGTCTGCGTCGAAAGATACGCATTCATGTCGAAGTTGCCGTTGCAGGTCGTTGTCTCCCAGTTGATTCTTTTGTAGATCTTGTCCATGTCTTGCCCATCCATCCTTTCACGAATCCGCTCGCGGGCGACATTCAGCCGCCACTTGACCGTCGTCTCAGTAAGCGAATACCGCTCCGCGAGCTGCTTTACTGACATACCGCCGAGATAATAATCAACGGTAATATCACGATAACCGGAGGAAAGCGTATGTAAGGCACGGAAAACTTCTTCCGCCCCCTCGTCTTCCGTCTCGCAGACAGATTCCGCGGCGTCTTCACTATCAGACAGAAGCACCGGGTCGAGACCGGGAGCGAACATTTCTTTCTCCCGCCGCCGCTTGTCCGAGAATCGCGCGTATCTGTTGCGTGCTATCCTCCAGACCCACGCGTCAAGCGAGCCGACCTCATATTTCCGCAGACCCTCAAGCGCATGAAGCATAATCTCCCCCGCGAGGTCCTCCGCGTCAGAGCGTGAGCTTACCCTCGCGAGACAGAACCTCAGGACAGGCTCCACAAATCGTATAAGTTCATTGTCTTCCCGCATTCCGCCACCATACCTTTCAAACGTTTTCCTTTGATTGAAACACTGAATATCAAATCAGTGTTTCCTGAGATCTCGCATATATAGTGCCGGAAATCGCTTTCGGATAGGCAAAGAGCGGAAAATTCTTCCGAATTCCCGCTCTTTTATTTATCAGACGTCAATCGATTCAGCCCAGCCGGCGAGCTCCTTCTCGCTGACATTTGCAGGGAAGCGCATACCGTCGACCAGCTTTGCTCCCTTGCAGCTCGGCGCGAGCGCTTCGTTCGTCCTTCCCATGCCGCTTGAACCGGAGGTCGCGAACGGTATGACCGTCTTTCCTGTGAGATCATAGCTCTCAAGGAAGGTGTTGATGATAGTCGGCGCGACATACCACCATATCGGGAATCCGACAAAGACCTCGTCGTAGACCGACATATCCTTGACCTTCTCCGCGATCGCCGGTCTCGACGCCGGGTTCTTCATCTCGACAGAAGAGCGGGAATTCCCGTCCCGCCAGTCGAGATCCGCGGCGGTGTACGGAATCTCCGGCTTTATCTCGAACAGGTCAGCTCCCAGCGCGTCGGCGAGCTTCCTCGCGACCGCTTCGGTAACGCCCGCGGTCGAAAAATACGCGACAAGCTTTTTCATGATATCATCCATCCTTTCGTTATATGTATTTATATTCTACATCACAGATCGTCAGATGTCAACCGCTTTGATCATTCGCCGAAAAAAAGTTACAATTTCCCGCCTTTTCTGTCCGCCGCCGCTTGACAAAACTGGTGAGCGTATGATATAATGAATTATAAACTACTGAATGAGGTGTTCTTATGATAATCAGAAACACTATTATCACGATGATCATATCGTCGGTTCTTCTGCCATTCCCGGGCATATCCGCCGATATCAGTTACAGTCTGACGCCGGTCAGCTTCGAGGGGGATGAGTATTTTCTTGACCCTGAACAATGGGAAAGCGACGCCGGCTGGGACACCGCGCACATGATGAAAAACGGGTGTATCCTGATAGCTCACTCCCGTTCAAGAGGCATGGGGCTCGACTACCGCGACTACTACATCAAGACCGCGGACGGCAGAGACGCGCTCCCGGACGACGGTCACAACTGCTACCGCGCGGTACTCGAAACCGACGACGGAAGGTGTTTCGTCACCGATATGAACGGAAACACCGACGTCTATGACACTGACCTTGAGGTCATCGGCTCCGGTCTTCACTTTTATCACGCGTACGCGCTCGACGGAGGAAGATATTTCGCGGTCGACGATGAAATCATGAACGACTACAGCTACGGGCGCGGCGTTGACGCCGGACCGCTCGTTGAAAAGTACGCGCTCTACCGATACGGCGAAAAGCTGACCGACTGCGTCTATGATAATATCACCCCGGTACAGGGCGGTTTTCTGTGTTCATTCAGGGACGAAAACGGAGCACTGCGCGCAGAGCTTGTCCGTGCGGACGATATTGTTCCGGTGGAAAAAACGCTCTCCCTGACTTTCGATGAGACAAGCGGCAGATACATCTACACACTCCCGGATGGCGAAAACGCGCTTGACACAACATTCGACAAAGCGTCACCGCTCGTGAACAGTTCCGCTGTTGTCGTACAGGATGGAAGCTTTCTGATTCTCAGGCTTGAGTGACGTTCACCCGATATCTATCACGAGAATATCTGTCACAGGTATCCGCGCGCCGCTCTCCATTATGACGATCCGCCCGACCTCATCAATGTCGCTGACCTTTCCGTTCAGCGTCAGATACGCGCCGCCGGACTTCCTCGCGTCCGGGCGGAAATAGGCCAGCGTCACCGGAAGATCCTCCTCCGACTCCATGATCTCGCGCAGCTTCCGGTCGATCGCGTCCCTTTCGTATTCGTCGAGATCAGGTCTTCCGTCGGTCAGCCGCGCCGTCTCGCTCACCGCGTCCTCGTAACCGTTCAGAGCCGCGAACGGAGAAAACTGCGCCGCCCGCTCGGTCATCGACATATGCTTATGCTTTGCCGAGACATGGTGCGGGAGTCCCATAATGCTGTTGTATTTTCCGGACGTTTTTCTCTCTTCGCTCACGCTTTGTGACCTCCTATCTGGCTGTTTCTGTCCCTCGCGGTCGCGCCCTCCTCGAGGTTCATGCCGCGCAGTATCGCGTTCTTGCCGAATCTCTCACGGATGCCGAGCATCGCTTCCTGCATCCTGCGCTCCCTTTCCCGGAGCGCTTTTTCTTCTTCCGACCTTCTCTCCTCCGCCTCGACGTCGGTGAAGAGCGTCAGCTGTCCTCCGGACGACGGCTTCGGGATGTCCGCCTCATCGATCACGTTGTTCGCGACTACATACAGTCTGCGCACCGTCAGATTCCGGTCGACGATCCGGTCGAACAGCTCCGACACCGCCGCTAAAATCTCCTTCGTCGACGACGTGTAGCCGGAAAGATCATGGCTCCCGTGCGCCTGCTTCGGCACTTCCCTGCCGTAGCGGTCGGTCTCGGTTCTGCCGGAGTAGCCGGATTTCAGATCCTCGGCGTCGTAGCCTATCGTCAGCTCTATCCTGTTCGTGACCTTGCGCTTCCCGACGAGGTCAAGCACGAGAAGATCCGCCATCTCACGGGCGACCAGCTTCGCCTTCGTGAAATCATACGGGCAGGACAGCACCTGTCCGCTGCCCAGACTGTGTGAGCCCGGCTTGTAGCCCTTTATGTCCGCGATACCGCACGGTTCCCATCCCCAGGCGTGATCGATCAGCAGCTCAGCGTTGACGCCGAAAATCTTGTAGAGCAGATCCTCATTGTAAAAATCCCTCTCCCCGCCGACCGAGCACAGCGCGACGTCCCCCATCGTGTACATTCCGACCTTTTCAAGCCGCTTCGCGTATCCCCTTCCGACCCGCCAGAAGTCGGTTATCGGGCGGTGATCCCACAGAAGGCGGCGATAGCTCATCTCGTCGAGCTCGGATATCCTGACGCCGTTCCTGTCCGGCGGGATGTGCTTCGCGACGATATCCATCGCTATCTTCGCGAGATAGAGGTTCGTTCCGATCCCCGCCGTCGCGGTTATTCCCGTCTCTGTGAGTACGTCGAGTATCATACGCATCGCGAGCTCACGGGCTGTCACCCGGTAGGTCTTCAGATAATCGGTCACGTCGATGAACACCTCATCTATCGAGTAGACATGAATGTCCTCCGGCGCCACATATTTCAGATATACCTGATAGACCTTCGTCGACACCTCGATATAGTGCGCCATCCGCGGCTTCGCGATGATGTAACCGAGCCCGAGCTCAGGCGATTCCTTCAGCTTCGCGGCGCTCGTCGAGAGCCCCGAAAAACGCCCGTCCGGCGCGGACTTCTGTCTTACGGCGTTCGCCTGCCGCACCTTTTCGACGACCTCGAACAGCCGCGGGCGACCCGGAACGCCATGCGCCTTCAGCGCCGGTGAGACCGCGAGACATATCGTCTTCTCGGTCCGGCTCTTGTCCGCGACGACGAGCATCGTGTCGAGCGGGTCAAGTCCCCTCGCGACGCACTCGACCGACGCGTAAAAGCTCTTGAGATCTATCGCGATGTAGCTTCTCTCCCCGCCCAACACTCACACCTCCTCTGTTCTCTGCGCGGCGTCGTAATCCTTATCTATCAGTATAAACCCAAGCCCGTGCGCACGGCATTCCGCGAGATTCCTCTCGTTGTCCGCGATGAGCTCCGGTATATCGACCGTATCGTCGGGTCTTTTTTCAATCACGCTCCCGAAGCGGGTGATATCATCCGCATGCGTCAGGATGTAGCTTCTCGTCATTACAAGGCATATGTACTTTATCTCGTCCCGCTGGTCGGCTGTGAAATCATACATGAAATCAAACGGTATGTAACAGCCCTCGACGATGAGATTCTGATTATTCTCGAGCGCGGTTCTGATAATCTCCCGCGCGATACTCCACAGATACGGCGTCAGCTTTTCGTCGTCATACGGTGTCAGCGCGGTGTTCCCGCTCCGTATCAGTCCCATCTTCAGCAGATCAAGCGACAGACATGAATACACACATCCCTGATACACATATTTCTCTATGAGCCGGGACGCCATAAGCGTCTTTCCGGTATGCGACGCGCCGGCTATCAGGATTATCATTTTACTGTCTTCTCATAAGCGATGCGCGGCGAGCCGTCCTCCATATAGACGATTCCGCGCCTTGTGAAGCCGTTTTTCAGTATCTGCTTCTGCATGACCTTATTGTCCGCGTGCGTGTCGATCCGCAGGTGCTTTATGATTCCCTCACAGAACGGAACTATCCTGCCCATCAGCCCGTGCGTCTCGCCGTCGCTCGCGACGCGGTGGATGACGCCGTAAGGCTCGTCCGAGAGCCACTCACCATCGTCAATCCTGCCGTAGGTCGGGTCCTCGAAGACGCGGAACATGAAGCACCCGTGTATCTTCCCGTCCTCCTCGTCAACATAGAACCGCCCACCCGCGATATCGTCGGCGATGAGCTCCCTCGCCGGGTAGTTTCTCGCCCACTGGGTCGGGTTTCCGGTCGCTATCATGAAATCCTGCGCCGTTTTGTATATCTCCATTATCCGATCGAGTTCTTCCGGTCTTGCTTTGCGTATCATATTTTTCTCACTTTCAGACATTTATATCCACCGAGCGCAGGTCATCCCACGCTTTTTCGGCGGAATCCTTTATTATTTTTATCTCGTCCTCCGAGAGCGTCCGGAATGGCGTCACGGTGAGTTTCCCGCCCTTCTTCCGCCATTTTCCGGCAACCTCGCCGCGAAGGAGCACGGCGGGCATCACTATCCCCGCGAGATTGAATATCCCGCGCAGGTGCTCCGGCGGGAGAAAGACGTTCTCCTTTTTCTCGTAACCGAGCATCAGCCCGTCAAAACCGGCGAGAAAAACACAGTCCGGAATGCCGCTCATGTATTTCTTCCCGCCCTCGATATAGAAATACGTCCTCCCGCCGCACTCCGCGCTCTCAACCGGTAGCTTGTCAAGCAGCTTTTTCACCCGGGTCTGCGGGATACCGAAGTAGTACGCGGCGTCCCTCACGGTCGCGGGCGCGTAATTTCTGAAATATCTGTCCGCCATCCTGAGCATCGCGTCATCATCCGGCATCGGCGTGAAATCCGGGCTCAGACGGTATAGCTTCTTCTCACTCACAACACCGTTTATAAATCCGCGCTCGGACAGGTCGCGTATCCCGCCGCCCCACGCGTCAAACATGACCGCCTCCTCAACAGCGCTCATCCCTCGCTCCCGGCAGACCTCTTTCAGCTCATCGCGCGATTTCTCTCCATCAGCGAGCGCTTCAAGTATCGCCTCGGAGAGCTCCCGGTGCCGCTCCGGCGACAGGCTCACAACACGTCTGCACCCGCCGTCGTCATACCAGTTATAGTTCCCGTCCGGTCTTTGCCAAGTGAAACACGGCTCGAAATCCAGCGAGCGGTACCCGTCCGGACAGTGCTTAAACACACCGAGGTCATCCTCCGCGAAGATATGTACGGTTCCGCGGATGGTCCAGTTCTTGACGAGCCCTTCCGCGGCGCTCTCCGCGTCACAGCCGGAGCATCTGAGACGCATCGAATGAAGCGCATTCGACATGAACTGCGCTTGAAAGCCCATCAGGTCATGTATGACCCGGAGCTTTTCGCCCTTTTCTGTCAGATACTGATTCGCGAGCCGCCTTATCTTTATCTCTTCAAGTGTCATATGCCCTCCCGGAACTGCCGTTCAATACTTCTTATATTAATGATACCACAGTTCAGTTCATTTGTCAACCGTTATCCCGAAAATTCGTTCTTTTTGCCTGAAACATTTTTATGAACAAAAAGACAGCCATATCATATGACTGTCTCTTGTGCGTTTATTTTCTGCCGAGTATCGCGTCGAGATCCTGCTCCGGCGCGGTCGTCGGGGTCAGACCGTAGGTGTCGACGAGTATCTTTACGACGCTCTCGGACAGGAACGCGGGCATCGTCGGTCCGAGGTACATATTCTTCACGCCGAGCGAGAGAAGCGTCAGCAGTATGCAGACCGCCTTCTGCTCATACCACGACAGAACGAGCGTCAACGGCAGCTCGTTGATCGTACACCCGAACGCGTCTGCGAGCGCCAGAGCCACCTTTATCGCGCTGTAGGCGTCGTTGCACTGTCCCATATCGAGTATGCGCGGCAATCCTCCGACCTCACCGAGGTCGAGATCATTGAACCTGTATTTGCCGCACGCGAGGGTCAGGATGAGCGAGTCCATCGGCGTCTGCTTCGCGAGCTCCGTATAATAGTTCCGCCCCGGATGCGCGCCGTCACAGCCGCCTATCAGGAAGATATGCTTTATTTCCCCGCGCTTTATCGCGTCGATAACCTCCGGCGCCTTCGACAGCACCGTCTCGTGCGCGAAGCCGGTCATCATCATATGACCGCCGTTTATGCCGCTCATCGAGTGGTCGTGCTCGTAGCCGCCGAGCTCCAGCGCCTGCTCTATGATCGGCGAGAAGTCCTTGTGCCCTTTCTCGTCCGCCTCGATATGGCGCAGACCCTCGTACCCGACGACAGACGTCGTCCAGACGCGGTCACGGTAGCTCGGGCGCGGCGGCATCAGGCAGTTCGTCGTGAACAGAACCGGCGCCGGGATATCGACGAACTCCTTCTGCTGACTCTGCCACGCGGTGCCGAAATTCCCGGCGAGGTGCGGGTACTTGCGGAGCTCCGGATAGCCGTGCGCCGGGAGCATCTCTCCGTGAGTGTAGACATTTACGCCCTTGTCCTTCGTCTGCTCGAGCAGCTGATGGATATCCTCGAGGTCGTGACCGGAGACCACGATAAACGGTCCCTTTCTTATGTCGGTCGTGACCTTCGCCGGGGTCGGATCGCCGAATCTCCCGGTGTTCGCGCTGTCGAGCAGCTCCATGCAGCGGAAGTTCACCTTTCCGAACTCCATGATGAGCGCCAGCCACTCCTCGACCGTGTGCTCCTCGTTAAGGGAACGCAGACCCTTATAGAACCAGTCGGTCACCTCGTTGTCCTCATACCCGAGGTTCATCGCGTGGTGAGCGTATGCCGCCATTCCTTTCATTCCGAAAAGAAGCGTCGAGCGGAGTGACACAATGTCCGTCTCTCCCCTGAAAAGCTCAATAACCGGATAATCGCGCCCTCCGAGGGCGTTCCGCTCATCAATCACACGCCCGGTGAAGCGGTGTATCGCGGCGTTGTCGAAGTTGACGTTCGTCAGGGTCGTGAACAGACCGTCGACGATAAGCCTTGACGCGAGCGGCGTGTGCTCTCCCTTTTCATCCGCGGCGATCGCGAGGCGGATAAGCTCCTTCACAAGGTCATCCTGTAAAGCCGCGGTCTCCGGCTGCTTGCCGCAGACGCCGGTCTTCACGCAGCCTTTGTTGCCCGCGGTCTGTTGGCACTGGAAACAAAACATTTCAGACATAAAAAAACTACCTTTCTTTTCCGGAAACGCGACAGGCGCTTCCGTTAATTCAAAAGGTAGTTTTCCCGATTTCAATATTTAATACTCACAGCTCCGAGAATATCTTCGCCCCGCGGCTGACTATCCATCTGTAGAGGATAATATCGGCGGCGGCGAAGACAACCGACACTATAGCGAGATACAACATCCCGCCGGTAATATCGCCGATGACGAAGTAGACGCCGCACGTCACCGCCGCTATCGCCATTCCGCCGAGCAGCGTTATCGTGACGCTCCCGCTCTGCTTTATCGGCACAATCTCGCTCGTCCATGAGAGGTTCGGCATCTTCAACCCGAGGAACAGACCGAACAGCGCCTGAAACAGCATGAATATGAACGTCACGAGCAGAATCATGACCGATTCCGCCGCGCCCGTCCGAAGCCCGACAATACCGCAGATATCCGCGATGAGAAGCGGCGGAGCCGTCACGACGAGCTGTACCTTCAGCTTCGCTATAAGCGCGTCCTTCGCTCTGACCGGCAGAGAGCCGAGTATCCAGAGGTTCTTTCCCTCAAGCGACACGGATGGCGCCGTGATATCGACCATAGTCAGCATCAGACAGACCGCGCACGCGAAGACGACCGCGATCATCCCATCCGAGATCTCCATCTCAGACAGCGCTTCAAGTAAAGTCCGCGCCTTGACGGCAAAGAATATGCCGCCAACCGGCAGGAACAGCAGCCCGAGCCCGCAGTTCAGCATATAGTTCGGACTCGACGTGAACCGCGCCATCTCCTTCCGGAACAGCGCTCCGCCATATGTACCGGTCTTCGACTCGGCACGGATCTTCGACTTTGTTCCGGAATCGGCGGTCGACGTCGCGATTTTAATGAAGCTTTTCGAGATAACATACATCGTGAGTAAGAACAGCAGCGCGACGATGACGGTGCATCCGAGCATAGCGATGATATTGCCCGTGCCAACCATTCCGAGCGCGTAGACCGGATAAGCGAAGCCCCTGATCTTCTCGCCCCATACCGCCGCGTTCGCGAGGAACGCCGACAGCATCTCCTGCGCCCTGAAATAGAACAGGTAATACGCTCCAAAGAACAGCAGCGAGACTATCACCGTGATGAAGCTCTTGTTTTTTAGCTTCTGACTTATACGCGCTACGACATATCCGAGCAGGCAGGAGAGAATCAGCACGATGACCGAATGCAGCAGCACAAAAAGTATCCCGCCGACGACACGCGAAGCGCTGACGCCCTGCGTGACAAGATAAACGATCGCCGCCGGAACCGACATCACCCCGGAATACATGAGACCCATCAGGTAGACCCCCGCGAGCCTCGACGCCATGATATCCTTGACCGGTATTGGCATCGCGAGCAGCAGGTCGTTGTCCTTCGGCAGATACAGCCCGGAAAACGTGTTGAACACGCTTCCGAACGCGCCGAGCAGCACCGAGAGCAGCCCGATCAGCGCGAAATACAGCCAGTCAAGCCCGATTCCGCAGAGCGGTCCGCAAATCGAAACCGCCAGCGCCGTGAAGAGTCCACCGAGAACTCCCACCATCAGAACTACATACATGATGATGAACGCCACAGTGGCGCCGGTTGAACGCTTCTTATTCTTCTTCGCGTCGTAGAAGTAGGCACGGAATATCTCGGTCATCTGGCGCTTTAACAGGATCTTCAGCATCTTCACTCATCCCCTTCAAGCTCAAGGAAGACGTCCTCGAGCGTATCGTCGCCCTTCACCTCTTCCATCGTTCCGGAGCGGATGAGCTTTCCTTCCTTGATTATCGCGACCTTGTCGCAGAGCTTCTCCGCGACCTCCAGCACATGCGTCGAGAAAAAGATCGCTCCTCCGTTGTCGCACACCTCGCGCATCATGCCTTTGAGGATATGCGCCGCCTTCGGGTCGAGTCCGACGAACGGCTCATCCATGATGATAAGCCTCGGTGAATGCAGCCACGCCGAGATTACAGCGAGCTTCTGCTTCATACCGTGCGAGTACGCCGCGACAGGTTTTCCGAGGTCGCCGGTCATTCCGAACTCCTCCGCGTACTTTCCGACCCGCTCCCGTCTCTCAGCCGCGCCGACGCCGAAGATATCAGCGACGAAATCGAGGAACTTCTGCCCGGTCATAAACTCGTAGAGGTCAGGGTTATCCGGTATGTAGGCGAGGATCTTCTTGCACTCGAGCGGCTCAGTCTTCACGTTGTGCCCGCCGATCGTTATCTCGCCCTCGTCAAAGCTCTGTATCCCGACGACCGATTTCAGCGTCGTCGTCTTTCCCGCGCCGTTATGACCTATGAAGCCATAGATCTCGCCCGGGGCGATGTGAAGCGACAGGTCGTCAACCGCCTTCCTGTCGCCATATTTTTTCGTGAGATGACTTATATCAAGCATTGTTAATTCCTTTCGTACCGTCTTACTTCGTTCTGATCTCCGAACCGATAAGCATACCGACCGCCATTCCGACGCTCATGCCGGACGTCATTCCGATTCCGGTCGACATACCGACGCACATACCTATGCACATTCCGATGCACAGCCCGGCAGTCATATGGTCCTTCCCGGACTCCCCGCCGTTTTGCCTCAATCTTTTCATATTATCCCCCGGATAACATATGTTTCGCAACTTTAGTTTTATTTCCTGCAATATAATTATACACCATTCCGACCTGTTTGTCAAGACCCAGCCGCGAAAAAACGACGACCCGGTATGTTTTTTCCGGATCGTCGTCATATATTTCCTATATATATCGTTTATATCGTTATTTCACGCGTTCTTCGCCGTGGAAGAACACCGAGATCGTACCGGGACCGGTGTGCGACGCGATTATCGTTCCGATGTCGCAGATCTTAATCTCACCCTTGATGTTCGGGAACTGCTCATGAAGCATCGATACAGTGAGCTCCGCGTCGGCAAGGCAGTTCGAGTGGTTCACGAAGCACTTGCCGGAATAGTTCTCGTGGTCGTCACAAAGGCGCTTCATCGTCGCGATCGTCTCCTTTATCGCGTTCTTCTTGCCGCGCACCTTCGTGTAGGCGATTATCTTTCCATCAGAGTTTATGCGCATCATCGGGCAGATATTCAGGATAGCGCCTACGGTCGCCGCCGCTCCGGATATCCTTCCGCCCCTGCGGTAATACTGAAGGTCGGTCGAAAGGAACTGATGGTGTATGCGGTTACGGTTCGCGAGAAGCCATTCCGTGACCTCCTCCATGCTCTTTCCCTCGTCCCTGAGGTCAGCCGCGTCGTCGACGAGCATTCCGTAGCCGGTCGAGCTGCCGAGCGAATCCACGACGGTTATCTTCCTGTCCGGGTACTTCGTTCTCAGCTCTTCCGCCGCCTTCTCGGCATTAGTGACCGACGAGGTCATGCCGGAGCCGAGCGTCACGTGCAGCACGTCGCCCTTCTTCAGGAGCTCGTCGAAATACTCGAGATATTTCGCGTAGTTGACGGCGGAGGTCTTCGGAAGTCCGCCCTCCTTCAGCTTGCGATAAAACTCCGGAAGCGCCTCCGGGTCGCGTCCCATGTCGTCAATGCACTCCTCACCGTTTATCACATAAGTGTAGAAGAGCACCGGTATATCCCTGCCGCTTATATACGAGTACGGCATATCAACCGTCGACTCACAGCTCAGTATGAAATTTCCTGCCATCCTGTCTTTCCTTTCTGATCACTTTACTGCAATATAAGATACATATCGTAGATATCCATCCCGCCGTCGATCTCGCAGATCTCAAGCCCGCCGAGGATATCCGCCGCGAGGGTTCTGAACTCGTTCTTATCATCCTCGCTGATGCTCTTTCCGTAGATGACGATAAGAAACTCGTTCTCGTCCGAATCCATTCTTTCGAGCAGTGAGGACGCCGCGCCGGCGATTGTCGGCTCGTCCGCGAGTATTTTCTTTCCGAGGAATCCGATATAGTCCCCTGCCCTGACGTCAACACCGTCGACCGCCGCGTCGCGCACCGCCCTTGAGACGGTTCCTGTCTTGACGCCGTTCATCGCGTCGCACATCTCGTCAAATATCATGTCGGCGTCGTCCGAGTCGTATGAGAGCATCGACATCACGGCGTAGCCCTCGCCGATGTTCTTTGTCGGCACGACATAAACGTGCGACTCAGTCCAGAGCTCCGCCGCCTGCTTCGCGGCAAGTATTATGTTCGAGTTGTCCGGGAGAACGAAGATATTGTCCGCCGACGCCTCCTCGAAAGCCTTCATGAAATCCTCGGTCGACGGGTTGTTCGACTGCCCGCCGTCCACGATACAGTCGGCTCCGAGCTCGGTGAAGGTCTCCTTTATGCCGTCTCCGGACGCGACCACGACCGCCGCGAACTTCTTTCTTTCCTTCTCCGGCTTCGGCTTTCCGACGATCGTCTCGTGGTGCTGGAGGGTCATGTTCTCGATCTTGACCGTCAGGAACTCGCCGTAGCGGTGCATCAGCTCAAGCACCTTCTCAGGCGTCATCGAGTGGATATGGAGCTTCACAACCGTTCCGTCCATCAGCAGGACCATAGAGTCGCCGAGAGCCTCGAGATCAGAGCGTATCAGCGACAGATCGAACGCCTGAACGTCGGTCTTGAGCGAGCTCAGTCTCAGCAGGCACTCCGTGCAGTAGCCGTACACCATCTCGTCGTCGCTTCCGAACAGATCGAGATCGACCGCCTTCGTCGCCGAGGACGCGCGCACCTCCGGAATCTGCGTCCCGGTGGTGACATCCTCTCCGCGGAGGCCGCGGACGACACCGTCGAGTATCGCGAGCAGCCCCGCTCCGCCGCTGTCGACAACCCCCGCCTGCTTCAGCACCGGAAGGAGCTCCGGAGTGCGTCTCAGCGACGCGTTCATCTCCTCAAGGCAGTCGTCAGCAATGTCGATAAGCCCGCTCTCCTCGCTGAGGTTTCTGAAAATACTCTCCATGGCGTCCCTCGCGACGGTGAGGATCGTGCCCTCGACCGGCTTCGCGACCGCCGTATACGCGCGCTCGACGCCGCATCTTATAGCCGCCGCGACCTGCCCCGGAGTGGCGCTCTCAAGCCCGGAAAAGCCCGCCGCTATCCCCGCGAAGAGCTGTGACAGGATGACGCCGGAATTCCCGCGGGCGCTCATCAGCATCCCGGAAGCGAGCGTTTCAGCCGCCCTCGAGAGCTCATCCGACGGCGATCTCGTGAGCGCGGCATAACCGCCGCTCAGTGTCAGATACATATTTTCGCCCGTGTCCCCGTCGGGTATCGGAAAGACATTGAGCGCGTTTATTTCATCGACCTTAGCAGCGAGCCCCGCGGTTCCGCAGCCGATAAGTTTCGTGAACAGGACGCCGTCAAGCAGCGAAGTCTCCATTTGTATAACCATCTCACTTGACGCGAAAAAGTTTCCGCGCCATATCCTTTCATTTCAAGAAATATGCGGACAGCGCACGCCGCCCATAATAATCCATCATATATATATTGTACACTTTCCGCGGCGATTTTACAAGGGGCAAAAGACATTTTCCGACGCGCGGCGGCAAATTTCAGCACTTGTGCCATATTGAGCCAATTTTGCGGCAAATGTGATGACTATATTAACGAAGCATTTTGGCACGTTTCTGTCACGAAAGGTAGCTTATCAAAGCCGGAAGCTTCTCTTCCGCCGCTTTTCTGCCGAGATCATAGGCTTGGCGCAGCTTTTCCGGGTCCTTCTCTACACGCCTCACCGGGATATCATCCTCCGGACGGATTACGAAAAGTCTGCCCGCCGCCTCTTTTTCCGCGATCAGGTCAAGCTCCCTGTTATACATTATGTGCCGTTCCGCTATCGTTTTTACAAGCTCAGGGTATTTTTTGTATTTTGCGCGGATGAGCGGCATCATGTCGTTCGGTTTCTTGCGGTAGCCCATCGGACGGGTCAGCACCGCGACGTTCCGGTCGTATCCGATGCTCTCGAAATACTCCACCGGTATTGAATCCGCGAGCCCTCCGTCGAGATATTTCTCCCCGTCGATCTCCACCATCCGCGACACGAGCGGCAGGGACGCCGACGCGCGTATCCAGTCGAAGAGATGGTCGTTCCGCCCCGTGTACTCGTGATAGACCGCCTTTCCGGTCGAAACGTCGGTGCAGACGACACAGAACTTCATTCCGCTCTTCTCGTATGTGTCAAAATCAAACGGATCCAGCTCGAGCGGCACCTCTCCGTAACAGAAATCCGTACTGTAGATATTGCCCGTTCGCAGCAGCACGCGGACGCCGCAGTAACGCTTGTCCCGGCAGTATTTCGTGTTGTATCTGAGCACCCGTCCGATCTGCCCGGATTTATAATTACACCCGAACGCCGCGCCCGCTGACACGCCTATCGCGCCGTCGAACGCGACTTTATTCTCCATGAGAACGTCCATGACTCCCGCCGTGAACAGCCCGCGCATGGCTCCGCCCTCGAGTATCAGTCCCTTTTTAATCTTTCCATAACCAATCCTTTCCTCTTCACGATATATGATATCACGCCGCGGGGGCGCGTATCAAGCCGCGATGGTAAATTTTTCGTGAACTGAATTCCCAAAAGTTTATAATTAACATCTACAAATGTCATTTTGCGTATTGACTTTACATTCATAGTATGATATAATGGAAGCAGAACCGGAATCTCACGAAAGGCAGGGCGTAAAATGAAGAAATACGTAATACGCACCCTTCTGCTGATCCTCCTCGCGATCTCCGGCGTGTATCTGATCTACACGCTGTCCGCCGCGGCGTACGCGATGAAAAAGGAGCCGCAGACCCTGTACGCACCCGAATCGGACAACAGCGTCGAAGACCACATCCTGCGCATCCACGCGTGGGTGAACGAGCCGGACGACGCCGGAAGCGAGGTCCGGAAGCCCGCGGAACTTAATGAAAAGGAGCCCGTGTATGTCGGCAGGCTCAAGTGTCTGACCCCTCTCTCAGAGCTCTTTAGAGAGTACCCGAACGAGATATACGACGGCGTCCTCATTTACACGGAATCACATGACAACGCCGATTTTGCTTTTGACGACCCGGTCATCACGCTTGAGTACGACGGGAGAATAGAGTGCAGGTACTCGCTCGACGTCGGCGATGGGCTTCTTTACTACGGGAAGACTAAGAATTATATGCCGGAGAGCCTGTCTTTACGCTCGTCAACTGTTTACGGGAACCGCTCTGTCACGGTAGTGCCGTACGTGCGCGGTCTTAACGGTATCGAGGAGATGGTCTCGCGGGTCCACAGCGAAATGGCGGAGTACAACAGCATCGAAAGGGTAAGTCTCCTCGAGGTCTGCCCCGACCTTCCCGCCACGCTTGATCAAGTAATAGGCGACAGAATAACGCTTCACATACTCGTCAATTGCTACGACAACCTCGACGAGAAAAAGGTAAACGCATCGGCGGACATAAAGATCACGTACTTTCTCCCGCAGAACGTCAATTTCATATCGATCATCCGAAGCGGGCACGGCGAAGCGCTGTCCGTCCGCGACCTATCGACATACATAAAGCTTGAGGTCGTCGATTATCAGCAGATCGCGGCGGAAAACTGAGAACCGAATAGAGGGATGACCGCAGACGGTCATCCCCAAACTTCATCTTTTTTTCCTGACTTCGGGCAGTCCGTCGTACATTTCTGTCACGAGCCGGCGGAGGAACTCGCTGTCATCGACCCGGTCGACGAGCAGCATTTCCTTAGGGATACACTGAATAAATCGGGTTTTCGCGGAAAAAAGGCTTGGATTTATGGGCTTTTTTCCGCGAAAACAACCTTAAATCAGTGTTTCCTTAGCTCCAGGATACGGCGCCTCACGCGCGGCGTCCGGTATCAGCTCCAGCGCGGCGGGTATCGGCTTCACAAGCAGTCTGTCGTCATAAATCCCGCCGAACAGCCTGCCGCCGATGTAGAGAAGGTATTCACCCATCATCGCCCTGTGCTCGATACCCAGTTCCGACAGCTGGTCGAGGATAAAATCGAGATAGCCTTTGCTTGATGGCATTCTTTCACTCCTTCCACTCGATGTTCATGTGAACATTGCAGCTGAACGGCGCGGTCCTTTCCGGAAGTATCGCGGTGAAAAATACCCGCGGCTTATCGTCCTCGATGTAAAGGAACGGTCGCTCCATGCGGTAAAGCAGCTTCTTCCCCTCTCCTTCGAAGTCCATGACTCTCGAGCGGAAGAACATCGGCTCGGCAGGCTTCCAATCAACGCCGTTATCCGACACAAACCGTATCATCGAGCGGAAAATATCGTGAATATAAAAGTTCCCCATATCCTTCAGCAGGCAGTAAATCTTCCCTCCCTGACTGTACACATACGGGTCCTCCGCCGCGAACATCTCTCCGGGGACGTCGAAGATCGGCACGTCCATCCGCTCCCACGGTCCCGCCGGATGATCGGCAAACGCCGCGGCTATACGCACCTTTCCGTCATGCGGGGGAAGATCGGACCAGCACTTGTAGATCATGATGAGCCTTCCGTCCGGGCGCCTGCAAACGCTCGGGTTCGTCGTGCCGGACTCGTCGAACATTCCGGGGCGGCTGCCGAAGAGCGGCTCATCTGATCTCATCCACTCTCCCATCGGGTCGACCGCGGACGCGAGACCGACTCTCTGATTCGACGTATGTACAGAATAATTTCCATCCCCGCAGTTCCCGCTGTAGTAGAGCCAGAATCTGCCGTCGTCGTAAAAAACGTACGGGTTATGCACCGAATCGCGGTCCCAGCCGTTCTCCTTTCCGGAGCCCTCGAAAATGATCCCGCGGAACTCATATTTCCCGTCCGGCTCGTCCGCGACGGCGTAACCGACCTTGGAATGCGTCGCCCAGCCGTACTCGAAGCCCCACTTTTCCTCCCACATCGAGACAAACATATGACACCTGCCGTCAGGCGTCCTGACCATGCTGCCGCACCAGACGAACCATCCGGGCACGCTGACGATCTGCTCTTTTTTTACCGGACTGAAAGAAAAACCTCTCATTTCATCTCACCTCGATATCGGCAAATACAGGGGAATGGTCAGTCGCGTCGAGCGCGTCCTGATCGGTCACAACGATATATCTTTCAGCGGCGGTTCTGTTCTCCGCGCCGATGTGATCTATCGACTTCTCCCACGTGTCGTTTGTCATGCTTCCGTGGAAGAGTCGGTCTTCGCCTCTGACCGGGTCGCCGTGCCATGACGATATTTCAGAGCGCTCGGAGGAAACCTCGCGCACCGGGA
>ENA-ORIC01001539-ORIC01001539.1-human-gut-metagenome-genome-assembly--contig:-NODE-1539-length-21776-cov-2.867183_pt1 | contig 21776 bp, 19 predicted proteins | sample MGYA00243023_ERZ508732 | MGnify/ENA primary metagenome ERZ508732 (study PRJEB26277, sample SAMN04329767) | human gut metagenome | biome: human-associated habitat | host: Homo sapiens | place: USA...
CGTTTTTTCTTTGTAATGCTTTTTTATGATACTATTGTAATACAAGACAGGTGAAAAGTCAAGTGCTTTTCCATTCTTCTCTCTTTTCCACAAAAGCTGTGAAACGAACGGCAAAAAAACTGATTGAAATTCTAATGATTGGTCTTTTAAATACCTGCTAATACCAGCACCACACCCAGAACAACTGCACGCAAGATGGTAAACCAGATTTCATTACCTCTCAGCTTGCCAATTCCGCTGTGGGCATTCTTTTTCGGGCAAATATCCACGCATTTTTGACACTGAAAACACTCGCCATTTACAGACCAGCTGCCTGCTTCCGGAAGGGTTAAATCTGCTGGACAGCAGCGTGTACAAGCAGAACACCCTTTTGCACATTGTTCCTGTTTTCTCCGTACGGAGAAAATCGGCAGCATGGGCAACAAAGAGAAAACTGCTCCCATCGGGCACAAAAACCGGCAGAAAAACCGCTCACAAAGTGCCATGCCTACAAGAATGCCAGCGAATAAGAGGATACCGAGCCAATAACCGCCCAGATGAATATTTCCTGCTCGCAGCATGGAAAAGACATCCCACGGATTCCAGCCCTTTAAATCGCTGTATACACCTGTAAAGCAAAGATATCCTACAACCAACAAAACGCCGTATTTCAGGAAATGTAATGGCAATTTTTTCGGTTTCCAAGTAATTGGCTTCTTCTTGCATTTTTTGCAGATGAAAACATAAAGACTTCGAACGGCATCGCCCAATGAACCAAATGCACAGGCATAACCACAGAAAAACCGTCCAAATACAATTGTAAAGGCACAGAGTGCCAAGCAGACTGTCAGGAACGAACTCCATGCAATCGGTGCTTGACTGCCAATCTGTGTAAAAATGCTTTTAATTGCAGAAAAAGCAGTGGTAAAGGCAGATGGGAAACATATAAAAAACACGACTTGAATCGCTGCTCGAATGTAAGCGTGCAGCTTTTTTGCTGGAATGGTTTTTTTCTTCATTCTGATTTTTCCGCCTTTCTCAATGCGTCTTCTGTCGCATGAATAATCCCATTTGAACTAAAGGTTGCACCGCTCACAGTGTCTACATCTGTGGACTGCTCTTCTAGAATCGTATCCAGCAAGCTGCTTGCTGCATCAAAATAGGCAGCATCTTCTTTTTCCGCTGAAACAACCGTCAAATCCGCAAACTTTCCATTTTCAATGGTCAATTCTACGGCAACTGTTCCGCCGTAACCCTGTGCTTCCCCCTCATAAATGCCATCTTGATAGGGAGAATCCACAGTTTCTGTATCTTCCGCAGCTATAGCTTGCTGCTGTAGCTGTGCTTCCAGCTTTGCAATCTCTTCTTCCTGTGTACGGTGATTTTGAATTGCCTGATAACCACACAGCAACCCAACCACGAGCACACAATTGCATAATTTAATCCAGAATTGCATCCGCTTATCCCTCCCGTAATGCCTGCTGCAATGCATCTTGCACGGCAGCTAATATTGCGTCTGAAGAACAAGTTGCACCAGAAACCGCATCTACATCCGTTGTCTGTGCTGCTAAAATCTGTGCAGCAATACCGGAAATTTTCTTTGTTCCGTTCAATGCTCGGTCAATATACCAATCGTTAGCAGAATCATAATCTGCACCAAATCCTTCCACATCTGTAATGGAAATAATTTGGTCGTTCTCAATGCAAACTTTCACAGTCAAATCATAAGGCAAAAAGTCTTCATCATCATCGGGGTAACAAACCGCAGAGCCAATATATTCCCCGTCTATATATAAAGATGGTGTCGGTTCTGTCGTTTCTACTGGATTTGTTGTTCCAACCGTTGTCGTTGTGGTTTCTACTGGAGCTGTGGTCACTGTTGTGGTCTGATTGCCAGAGTTGGCTTGCTTTGCCTGCTCCAATGCGTCAACAATCGCCTCTAAAATGCCCTCTGAACTGAAAGTTGCCCCGCTAATGGCATCCAAATCCGTTGTCTGTTGCTGCAATACCTGTTTCAGCAATGATTCTGCTCGCTTAAAATAAGCAGTATCATCTTCCGTGTTCATGACCATGATATTATCAATTGTTCCATCTTTCAATGAAACAGCTACCGTTGTTTCTCCTCGGTATCCTTCCCCACTACCCAGATAAACGCCGTCTGGATACGGGAATCTGCCCTTTGGCACTTCTACTGGCGTGGTTTCTTCTGAATTGTTTCCGCTATCCGCCCCAGCATTTGCCAACGCATTCCGGACTGCTTCAATCAATCCCACGGAACTAAAGGTTGCTCCAGAAACGGTATCTACATTGGTGCTATTCGATGCAATGATATGATTCAGTAAAGACATGGCATTGTCCAGATAAGGGCTGTCATCGCTGGCACTCAATACGGATATATCCGAAATTTTTCCGTCAGACACAGTAACTTGTACCGTAATTGCTCCAGCAAATCCACTGCCTGTTCCGACGTATGTTCCATCCCGATAAGAAGATGGTTCTGAAACAGCAGAAATAGAGGGAGCATCTCCAGACGCATTGCTGTTAGTTGCAGCTAACATTGGGAGAGCCGAATCCCCTGCACTGCTGCCGCCAGCCTTTTGCAACGCATCCCGAACAGCAGAGATTAACCCAACAGAACTGTAGGTTGCACCGGAAACCGTGTCTACATTGGTGCTTTGAGTTGCAATGATGGTTATCAGCAGAGCAGAAGCATTGTCAATATAGGGACAGTCATCAGTTGTGCTGACAATAGTAATATCGGTAATCTTTCCGCCCTCAATGACAACCTGCACCGTAATCGGTCCAGAAAAGCCCGTTCCAGAGCCTGTATAAGTTCCATCTTTATAACCGTCATTCTGTTCTGCTAACGGCTCTACCGTTGGAGCTGCCTTTGTTGTAACAGCTGCTGTTTTAGAACTGGATTTTTTCCCATTCGCAGTGATTTCCTGCGTAGAAACTGCCGTATCTTCCTGTTCCACCGAGAAAATCGGTGCAGTATAATCGTGCAGCGATATTGTTACAAATGCTGCTAAAAGTGCTGCTGGTAAAAATCCGAACAGCGATGCCCAAGGTGTATGTTTTCCCTGCATTATGATTCTGCTCCCTTCTGTTGAATGATTTCACATGGATAATTGGCGGAAAAAGCATCCTGAATGCCCTCTGTAACATACAACGTTTCATCTTCCGTGCAAAGAACTGCATCAAATTCTGAAGCGTGTGCCTGCCAATAGGCAATTGCCTTATCCAATCCCATTACAAACAAAGCGGTAGAAAGTCCATCCGCCAATGTTCCATTTTCACTGACAATCGTCACCGAAGTCAAATCACTTTCCGCTGGTTTCCCAGTTGCAGGATCCATGATATGATGATACCGTACGCCGTTTTCTTCAAAATAACGTTCGTATCCCCCTGATGTAATAACTGCACAGTCTTTTGTTTCTAAAATGCCGAGAAAATCCGCATCTTCTTCAGCAGTTGGATTTTGAATTGCCACTTTCCAAAGGCTGCCGTCCGGCTTTGTTCCGATGGTTTGTACATTTCCGCCCAAGCTGACCATTCCACTGGTAACGCCGTTGGAACGGAAACAATCCATCATTGCAGAAGAGGTATAACCCTTTGCAATGCCGCCCAAATCCAATTCCATTCCGGAAACAGAAAAAGAAACTTCTCCCGTTTCTGCTGAAAACTGCATCTTAGAAGGGTCTGTCAACTGCAACAGCGACTGAATCTCTGAATCCTCCGGCACACGATATTCATGGGTTGGAAATCCCCATGCCAGCATAATCGGATACATCAACGGATTGAACGCCCCATCTGTATCCTGATACAATGTGATTGCCTCCTGTAAAATGGCACTGGTATCTTCGGAAAGCGTTCCAGAACCCGTTGCATTTAACTTTGCAATCTCGCTTTCGCTGTTCCCCGTAGAAAGTCGGGCATCTAAATCTTGAATACAGGCTTCTGCTGCGGAAATGCCTGCTTCTGCATTGTTTCCGTAGGCAGTTAATGTGATGTAAGTATCCATTGCAAACAAATCCCGAGTTGTTTTTTCATCCGCAGATTGTGTAGTTGCAGTGACCGCTTCCGAACTGGCGGTACTAGATTCATCAGAAGTCGTTTCTGCACAGCCGCAACCGAAAATTCCCAAACAAAAACAGAGGGCAAGCATCCATTTTCGCAGCATAACAATCATTCTCCTTTTCTCATTAGTGCAAACTAACCACCATACAGTTTAGCAAACGAAGTTCCAAAAATCAAGCAAGAAAGTATGTCCAAGATAAAATAATTTGTTAGGAAACCGTCAAAATTCCCGATACTTCCGGCATTTTGAAACGTTTTTTGATGTGAAAACAAAAACACCATGGTCAAATTGACCACAGTGTTTTTTCCTATGTTCGTTTCTGTTCAGCTGTCGGACTCCGGTTCTGCCCGTTTCACTTTAAAAACCAACCGAAAAATTCCGGTCAACAGTTTGGGTGTTTTCACCACTACAATTTTCATGGCGTGTGCCTCCTATTCCATGGTTTTACTGTATTGTATTCCAACAGCTGTAAAAAGGTTCTTGCTTTCTTAATTGGCAGCTGGTTGCAGGGCAAGTTTTTTCGTTAGCCGCCGCTTGATGATACAGTAACAGAGAATATGCGTCGATAGTGTGATAATCCAAGTAATCGGATAAGACAGATATACAATTTGCACAGTGTGAAATTCCGGCATCTGAAAGACGGTTGCGATCCAAACTAACCGCAGGCCACAAGCTCCCACCAAGGAAACCACCATCGGTAAAACAGAATAATTCAAGCCACGCAACGCCCCAACCATGACATCCATAATTCCACATAGGGCATACGTTGCAGAAATAATATGCAGACGCACCATTCCGGCTGCAATAACATCGGGATTACTGGAATAAATATGAAGTAACTGATGCCCAAACAAAACCGCAAGATTTCCCAATACAACACCAACAACAATGACACAGCCTTGCCCCGTCAACAAAATTCGGTTAATGCGGTTATATTTTCCTGCACCATAATTCTGACTAGTAAAGGAAATCGTTGCCTGATAAAAAGCGTTCATTGCCATGTAAACAAAGCCTTCAATATTTGCAGCAGCTGAATTTCCGGCTACCACAATATTTCCGAACAGATTGACAGACGATTGAATGACAACATTAGAAAGAGCAAATACAACGCCCTGAAACCCTGCTGGAATCCCGATTTTCATGATTTGCAGCATCTTTCCACGGTGAATCCGCAGTTTGCTCCACTGCAAGTGCATTGCCCCCTGTTCCTTACACATACAGCGTAAAACCAAAACGGCAGAAATCGTTTCTGAAATCACAGTAGCAATGGCAACCCCTGCAACATCCAGATGCAGAACAATGACAGTCAGCAGATTCAAAACAACATTTACACAACCGGCAAAGGTCAAGTAATATAGCGGTCGGCGAGTATCTCCTACGGAACGCAGCAAGGCACTGCCAAAGTTATAGACCATGTTGGGAATCATCCCGATAAAATAAATATGCAGATAGAGCGTTGCCAGCGGTAACACTTCTTCCGGTGTCTGCATCCAAATCAAAAACTGTTTTGCTCCAATCAAGCCGACAATCATCAGCAAAAATCCGCTTGCAAAACTCATTGCAATAGAAGTATGCACCGTTTCTTCCAAGTCTTTTTCACACTTTGCTCCGTAATGTCGAGCTGCTGTAACATTTGCACCAATCGAAAACCCGACAAATAAGTTCGTCAACAAGTTAATCAGTGCGGTATTCGAGCCAACCGCTGCCAATGCATTATCTCCAGCAAACTTTCCGACTACCACAATATCGGCTGCATTGAAAAGCAATTGTAGAATACTGGATAGCATCAATGGCAGTGTAAATAGCAGCATTTTCTTTAAAATCGAACCGCTGCACATATCCATTTCATATTGTTTTTTTGCAGTATGCATGGGTGAAATACCTCCTTCATTTTTTCATAATCAAATAAAAAACGTGAAAAAAGCCCAGCGAATCTGCTGGACTTTTTCCATTCTGCAACAAGTGATTGCAGTTGTAAAGTCTTATTTTTGTACCTGTTTTTCTGCTGCTTCCAACGATGAATATTGATAAAAATGGACGGTGTTGGTCATGATCTGTTCCGCCAGATTTTTTCCTGCTCGATAAAGCGTTACAAACCACGCTCCATATGCTTGCAGCAGGTCTTCCGAATATGTCAGCAGTTCTCCCCTGAGATATGTTTCATAAGATGTCTGCCATTCGGTGTCTTCTGATGTGTGAATCTTGCGTGCCTGCCCAGCAAGATTGGGATACTGCTTTGCAAAATCTTCCATCCAGCTGACTTGAATCGAAATAATTGCCTCACAAAGTGCCTGCTTTTGTTCTGAAACGGGCGGAAGTTCTTTTTTCAGAGCCGCATAGGCTTCCGGTGCAGTCGATGCCATCATACGGGCATATTTTTCCGTCAGCAGATTCCAGCCACGTTGACTGGCACTCTGTAATTCTGCCCAATACTGTTGCAGCATGGGCAATTCCCAAGTGAGATACTGACTTTTCCGCATAATTGAAAAGGTTTCCCAGTCGTCCTGACAACCTGCCCGAACACCTTCGTTTTTCACCTTGTCAAACTCTGAAAATTCCAGCCGGACAATTTTTTCAACCAATGCTTCTTTTTGTTCCAGCAAAGCCGCTTGCTGTGCAGCTGCTTCTGCGTGTACTTGCATATAGGATTCCTCCTGTGTGGAAATGCCCTGTTCTTTCATCTGTTTTGCAATGATTGCACAAACAGGTGCAATGATTTCCGTTTCCCATAGTTCCAAGGGCAGTGTTGTACTTTTTTGCAGCAATGCTGCAAGTTCTGCTCCTTGCGGATGTTGTTCTGTACTGTGCAGTAGCCACTTATAATAAGGTGCATAGTTCCGTGCACAGAGATGAGCCGCACACATTGCACTTTCTGCAAAATGCGAAAAGGCAAGCATCGTTGTCAACTTGTCATTCCGCTGCAAAAGCCGTGGAACATTATATTGCCCACGCTGTGCCATCCATGCGGTTTCCTGAGCCAATCTCCGCAGCCGAACAGCTTCTGGATAGCCTTGCTGCAATTGGTTGCGAATTTTAGAAAACGCCTGATTGCTATCCTTGAAAAGCATACCATTCGTTGCAGCAGCAAGCTGTGCTTCTTCGATTTGCAACCATTCCTGTTCCGTCTTTGGAACGCCCGAAACACCCAATAACCGCTGATAAAAATCAGATGTCCGGCAAACACCAACTCGATGTTCGCCTTGCGGCATTGTTTTTCTGGTAATTCCACAATATGTTTTCGGTAAGAGATTATATGCCTGCTGTAACGCTGCAATTTTCTCTTCCGCCATCTCATCCGGCACCCAGATACAAAATCCTGCTCCGAAATCATGGTCTTGCGAATAGGCATCATCATAGCCGAAACATTCTGAACCCTCTCCAGCCAGTCCGATGGTCAATTGCTCCCAAATATCGGGAAACATTCGCTGCAACATTGGCTTTCCAAAGGTTTCATAATACTGCCGGCAAAGTTCCAATCCTTTTCTAATCGGCTTCCCGCCTAGCTTTTCATAGGCATGGTCAGCATTTTCCTGCACAATCTGATAAGCAGCCCCTCGTCCCATGTGCAGTTCCATTTCTGAAAGGGCGGCTTCGTAATACCACACTGCCTGCTCATAATCTTGCAGTTGATATTGTGCATCTGCCATTGCTGCCAACGCAGCAGAATAGTGAAAATCAGAAGGACTTAGCCCAGCAAAAAAAGACAACGCAGATTTCAACAACGGTAAAGCATCCTGTACCCGATGCAAATGCAGCAGAGAACTTGCCAGGTTGGTCTTAGAAATGGCAACTCGTCCCTCTTGACCGGATTGCTGCGTAACAATTTGCAATGCTTGTTCCAGAGCCGCACAAGATGCTTTCCAATCGCCCATTTCTTGATACAGCAAACTTAAATTGTTGTAATAGCTTGCAACTCTGCCATCTGTTGGCGAAAGCAATGCATCATAAAGCTGTTTCACTTGCTGATAGCTGTTCAGAGCAGCTTCCTGCATACCAGCTGCTCGCTGTGCATTGGCAACATTCAGCAAAGTCGTTGCGTGGGCAATGGTCTGTTTCAGATGCAGCTTTTCCACACATTCTAAAGCTTTTTCTCCAACTGCAAGCGATTCCGGAAACCGTCCGCAATCTCGAAAAAAACCGATTTGTTCATTGTAAAGAGTCAATGCTGTTTGCCAATCTTTTGCCTGCTCCGCCGCTGCAATCTGCTCTTTTAAAAATACATCTGCTTCCTGCAAATGGCTATTTTTCAGAAGCGTATCCAGCTGCTGTAAGATTTCCTGTACTTGCATCCATTATGCCTTCCGAATAGCTTCTGCCAAAGCTTGCAGCTGCGATTCTGTTTCTGGTTTTACAGTGGAACGGATCGTGACAGCCTGTTCCAAAACTGTAATCTTCTTCATTTCATTCAAAAGGTTTGTCATGCATTTTTTTGCACACGGTGCCCAAGAACCATTCTCAATCAGAGCAACCGTTCGATTCTGGAATGCCTTTGCCTTCAGATGCAGCAAAAATTCTTCCATTGGCGGAAACAGTCCGCCATCATAGCTGGCTGCTGCCAAAACCATCCGGTCATATTGAAAAGCATTTGCAACAGCTTCCGCCATGTCATCCCGTGCCAAATCCACAACGGCAACGGTTTCTCCCTCTCGCAGCAACAAATCTGCTAACAATTCCGCTGCCTTTGCAGTATTTCCATGAATGGATGCATGTGCAATCAAGATGCCATGTTCTTCTGGCTGATAAGTACTCCAAAGGTTGTATTTTTCCAGATAATACCCTAAATTCTCTGTCAAAATTGTCCCATGCAGCGGACAAATTTTTGCAATGTCCAGCTTTGCTGCTTTTTTCAACAGTGTCTGTACCGGTGCACCATATTTTCCGACAATGTTATAATAATATCGGCGTGCTTCTTCCTCCCACGGTTCTTCCGTATCCAACGCACCAAATTTTCCAAAACCATCCGCAGAAAACAGAATCTTTTCTTTCTGCTCGTATTCGACCATAACTTCCGGCCAATGCACCATTGGTGCCATAAAAAATTGTAACGTATGTACACCGAGCGAAAGCGTATCACCCTCTGCAACGGTCAACTTTGGCTGGTCTTTCAAATCAAAAAAGTTCGGCAACATCGCAAATGTTTTTGCATTGCCGACTAATGTAACCTGCGGATACTGGGCAACAAATTCTGCAATCGTACCGGCATGGTCTGGCTCTAAGTGGGAAATAATCAAGTAATCCGGTACTTTTCCCTGCAAAACAGCGTCCAAATTCATCAGCCATTCGCCAGACATCCGATAATCAACAGTATCCATGATGGCAATTTTTTCATCTAAAATACAATAAGAATTATACGAAACACCATTCGGAACGACATATTGACTTTCAAATAAGTCAATCGTTCGGTCGTTCACGCCAATATACACAATACCATCTGCAATTTTCTGTTCTTTCATGATAAAGCCCTCCTGATTGGTACAAACACAGAATTGTTTCTGATAATGAATCTTAATAAAGTATAGCACATTTTTGGGATGGGGTCAAGCATTTTTTAGAAACAGAAAAAGGGATGCTACCAGAGCATCCCTTTCCTGATTTTATGGGCTTTGTCAACTGCCAGAATGGTCATGTTTGGCTTTTTGCACCGCAAAAATCAATGCAAACAATGCCACTGCAAACAGGCATTCCACACCAAGATACTGGAGAAATGTCCGTGTTTGAAACACTTCGCCCGAAATTCCAAACAGCATATTATTTGCTCGAACATACCAATATGCCGGTAAAAACTGCCCTGCTTTTAAAACGCCGTCGCTTAACATCGACTGCGGAACAAAAATCCCACACAAAAAACTCATGCCCAAGCCGATGACCTGATTCCAAACATTCAAAACCGTATCACTGGGGGCTGCTGCTGATAACAAAATCGCAATGGCTGCGGCTACCAGTAAAAATACAAAGCTGTTTAATATCGCATACCAAAGCTTTCCGGTAACCATACCGCCATTGAACCAAAGTGCTGCAACCATAAAAATCAACCAGACAAATAGTACAAATAATCCGCTGCCCAGCAGCATTTGCAACGTCTGCGAACTGGAAGATAAGCAAGAACAGTTCGTACGGTTGCGAATGTCTTGCTTTTGCAGTGCAATCAAGGTAGGAGAAAGTGCTGCAATTAACACAGACAGGAAAATATAGGGCAAATACTGAAAATAATAGCTGAAACTTTCATTGTGGGAAGCTGGATTCGCTGTTTCTGCAAACGGGTCGCTGTTTACAGGAATTTCCTCAGAAAGCACCGTTTCTGCCGATGAAATTGCATCCATACAGGATAATCCGCTTGTTTCATATGCCAATACAGTTTTTACATATTCAGAAAGTGTACTGTCCAATAAGGTATTTGCATAGCGGTCATCTAAATAATAATGGGTGAATAGCGTATCCGTCTTGCCAGCTTGCAAGTTTTCTGCATAGCCTTTTGCAATCGTCATGGCATAGTCAATTCGTTCATCATAGAGCATATCTAAAATGGTATTCTGCTCCTGCTTAACAGAAACGAGGTTATGATGCTTTCCCAAATAGGAAACCAATGCTTGACTTTCAGGAGTCTGATCTTCATCAAATACACAGATGTTAAATTGATTTTCTGTAAAGGAAAAGGGACTACTGTTGTTCGTGGTCACACCAATCGCAATCATCAAGAACACAACCACCCAAATCATTGCAATCGGCAGCTTTTTTCGCAGAATTCGCAAAAATGCCTTAAAGACTTGCATATTTCCGCCTCCTTGTCAGTAAAAATCCAATCATCGTACAGAGCACCGACATTCCTAAAATTGTCCCCAATTTCACCAGATACCGTTGATAATTGCCGTCCATATTCAGGCAATAAAATAAATCACAAATCAACGATGCTGGATTGATGGAATGAAACAGCGGAACGTGTTCTGCCAGATAGGGACGAATGCCAGATGCCATTAAGCCACTGCAAAAACAACTCAACATTGAAAATGTCATTGCAATTCCGACTTTTGCCCCTTGTTGCAGCGTTCCGAATGAACCAATTGAAAAACCAAGAGAAACGCCGAACAATCCGCTGAGAATTGCAGAAAGATAAATCAATCCAATATTTCCGACAAACTGCACCTTTAATACAAATACCAAATAGGTAACCGCAATGCTCATGCAGACGGTCTGCAAAATATAGCTGCCGACCAAGCACGCCAACTGACTCACTAATTTTGGCGTTGGAGAACAGCATTTTCGTGCTCCCAATGCGGAAAGATTCCCCTGTCCATTGATGGCAATATGCATACCCGTTAAAGAGCCAAACATTGCCACCATCGCAAGCAGATTATAAAAATAGTTGGTGGTTGCATCCGGATTGCCGGAAGTCATAGAAATTTTTTGATTGCCCACTACAGTATCATTCAAAGCGGCAATCACTGCTTCCATTTTTTCCGGAGCGGTCTGCATCGTCTGCTGAATCACTGCCTTCTGAATCTGATATTGTTCAGCAAAGGATTTGATAATGGTTTGTTCCACGCCATTTTCTGAAAAACTGAGCGACAAGGTTTCTCCAGCGTAAAGAATGCCGTCCACTTTTTGTTCTTTTAGCAAGGATAATGCGGTCTGTTCATCGGTATAAGTCACCGCAAACAGCGGTTCTTTCTCGGATTCCAGATTGTCTAATACTGTGTGCAAGACTGGCTGTTCCATTGTTTCGACCACTGCCATGGGAATGGTCGAAAAGAGCGTTGTTTTTTCATAGATACTCCCGAATGCAATTTTGAAAAATGTTGCAAGGACGATGGGAAATAGAATCAACCAGAATAATACATCCTTTACCCGCAAGCCGCTCAACACCTCATATTTTAAATTATGCCAGAACATTGCTTTATCCCTCCTGATCCCGCAGTGCTTTTCCGGTAATCTCCAGAAAGACATCATTCAAAGTCGGTAGGGTCGTATAAACTCGACCAATTGCAATTTGCTGCTCCTGCAAAATGTGCAGAACATCTACCAGATTATGCATACCGCCAGAACAGTAAACTTTTAATTCTTCCTGTTCATAGGTCACCTGATAAACGTGTTCCAACGCCTTTATGGATTGTAAGACGATTTCTGGCAGCATGGGAACTTCAATGGTAATCGTTTCGGTATTCTTGATGATCTGCTTGAGTTCTTCCTTTGTCCCCTCTGCGATTTTCTTTCCCTGATCCATAATTGCAATGCGTGTGCAAATCTGCTCGACTTCCTCCATATAATGCGAGGTGTAAATAATTGTCGCCCCGTTTGCGTTCAACTTTTGAATGCCCTCTAAAATTTGATCTCCGCTCTGTGGGCCAACCTCAACGGTTGGTTCGTCTAAAATAATCAGCTTTGGTTTGTGTGCAATGCCACAGGCGATGTTCAACCGCCGCAGCAAGCCCCCAGAAAGCTTTTTTGGATAGAATTTCAGAAATTTTTCCAGTCCGGTAAAATGAACCGCATCCATGACATACTGTTTTCGAGTTGCCTTATCTCGAATATACAGCCCACAAAAATAATCGATGTTTTCATAGACGGTCAACTCCTGAAAAACTGCCACATTCTGCATAATCACACCAATTTGCCGCTTGATGTCGTATTGAACTGGTGACATTTCTTTTCCAAAAATCTCAATCTTGCCTTTGTCAAACGAAAGCAGAGAAAGCAGACAATTGATTGTCGTTGTTTTTCCAGAGCCGTTCGGCCCTAACAACCCAAAAATCTCCCCCTCTCGAATCTCCAGTGAAAAATGATCCAGTGCAATGAGTTCCTTGTATCGCTTGACCAGATTGTCAATTTTTACAACAACTTGTTCCATATTTGTCCCTCCGAATGGCTGTGAATGGTTTATAACCTTATTATAAATCCAATTCAACAAAAAAGGAAGTGTCAAATGTCATCAGTTTTGATGACAAATGTCACTTCCTTTTCAAAAATATCTCAAATAGAATTATTCTTCCACCTGTGCAGCCAAATCGTTCAGCACTTCTCCGGCAACGATCAGCCCTACAACAGACGGAACAAACGCAGTCGAACCCGGAATATCTCTCCGAACGATACATTTCCGAACCGTTCCCGGCGGACAAACGCACTGTGTCCGGCAAGAATTTTCCGAATCATCCAACCGGCGGCGAGGCTGTTCTTCGGAATAAACCACTATTAAGCTTTTAATGCCACGTTTCCGCAAGGCATTCCGCATCACTCTTGCCAGCGGACACATTTTTGTTTCATAGATGTCTGCAACCCGAAAAGCAGTGGGATCTAATTTGTTTCCAGCTCCCATTGCAGAAATCACTGGAACACCTGCATTTTTTGCCTGCTGAATGATTTCCAGCTTTCCGGTTACGGTATCAATTGCATCAATGACATAATCATATTGCCGGAAATCAAACTGGTCAGCCGTTTCGGGCAAATAAAAGCATTTATGCCGATGTACCACCGTAGACGGGCAAATATCTTGAATCCGTTCCGCAGCAGCATCTACTTTATACTTGCCAACGGTGCTCCGCAGGGCAAACAGCTGCCGATTCAGGTTCGTAATACAAACTTTATCATCATCAATCAAATCTAGCGTACCAATACCGCTGCGTGCCAACGCCTCCACGGCATAACCGCCAACACCGCCGATGCCAAACACAGCAACCCGGCTCTTTTGAAAATGCTCCATGACAGCTTTCCCATAGAGCAATTCTGTTCTCGAAAATTGATTTAACAAGGGTGGAATCCTCCTCCGATTAACGGGATTTTCTTTGATTATAGCATATTTTTTTGGAACTTGCAAGGATTTTATCCGACAAAAAACGGGCAGGGTTGCAGTTCCCTGCTCGTTTTTCTCATAAACATCGCTAACTTACAGCAATCCTTCCTGTTCCAATGCCTGCTGCAAATCTACAATAATATCTTCTGCATCTTCAATGCCGACACTGAACCGGAAAAATCCATCATGAAAGGCTTCCGGATAAAGATACTGCCGCTCATCATTTTCGCCCAAAAAGACAATCAAACTTTCATCATGTCCCAGAGAAACTGCCGAGGTAATCACGTTCAAGTGACTGACAAAACGGTTATGGGTGTCATGGTCTGCTTTCAATCCAAACGATAAAACGCCGCCATATCCGGGTTGCATCTGCTTTTTTGCAATTTCATGACCGGGGTCATCTTCCAATCCCGGATAGGCAACAAACCGTACACCCGGAACGGTTTTCAAGTAGTTTGCCACTTTCATTGCATTTTCGTTGTGCTGTTTCATTCGCAGCGGCAGCGTTACAGAACCACGCATAATCAACCATGCATTGAATGGGCTGATGGTTGCCCCTAAGTTGACCTGTGACTGTACACGAATCAAATCCAAATATTCTTTCTTGCCGATGATTGCTCCACCCATCGCATCGCCGTGTCCATTGATGTATTTGGTTAAGCTCTCAATGGTGAAATCTGCTCCCAGTTCGATCGGTCGCTGATTATACGGAGAAGCAAACGTATTATCTACTGACAATAGAATGCCGTGTTCATGGGCAATTTCTGCAATCGCACGAATATCGGAAACTGTCAGGGTTGGATTTCCCGGCGTTTCAATGTGAATCAGTTTCGTATTTGGACGAATCGCCTTGCGAATCGCATCCAAATCAGAAGTATCCACAATGGTGGTTTCTACCTGAAATTTGTTGTTGAACAGTTCATTCAGCAGCCGATAAACGGCGATATAAGTGACACTGGAAAAAATAACATGGTCACCGCTTTGCAGCAGAGCAAAAAATAATCCGGACAGGGCAGCAACGCCGCTTGCCAATACGATGCAGTCTTCTCCGCCCTCTAACGATGCAAGCTTTTCCTGCAAGTATTGCTGATTCGAGCCACCGTTTCTGGTATACAGATTCTTTCCGGCACTGCTCCAGTTTAAATCGCTTGGGTCATATGGCAATTCATAACTATTTGCCATGGTAATCGGGCGTTTAATTGCTCCGGTTTCTGCATCCACATCATTTCCAGTGTGTACTGCCCGTGTCTGAAAGCCATATTCTGCTCCATAAGTTCGCTTTCCCATTTTCTTCACCGCTCCTCTGTTTTTTGCAGAAATTGCCATGCGGATTCGCATGGCAATTCTTGTTTCTGTTCCATGGTTGGTTTGCTTCCTTATTGTGGAAAAATAACCTTTCTGTAAGTATCAAACCGCACCCATTTTGCAAAGAACGCTGTCTGGTCAGCTTCATTGGTTACAGCATATTCCTGTAAGAACTGCTGTACCTGTTCGTTAGAATCTGCCAATACGGCAAAACCTCTGCCGTTGATAACCGGAACATGGTCATAAACATAATCTGCTGCCGGCAAAATGGCAGTGATTTTCTTATCCCGTACCCGTACAGCAACCTGATCCCGCAAAACGATAATATCAAAGCTATCCGGATACTGGTAACTTTCTCCGCTAACTGGGATTTCGTCGCCGATGGTATAAGTCCGGTTGACTGGCTGATATTTCAAGACATTCAAGCTGCTGGTATCATAATAAAATTCTTCAAAAATATCGCCTCTTGCAGTCAAATCATTCAGACGGAAGGATGCCTTTTCTGTACCGTTTGTCACCTTTTCTGCAACTGCTTCTACAACGCCGCATGCAGAAGTCATATTGGTTACACGGTCAATCAGAATCAGTTCACCGAGTGTCTTATGCTTTGCGAACAAATCTACAACAATGCCTTCTGTCAGCAACAGTTCGCAGACGGCAATTTCATTCTTATGTAAAGAATCCTTTGTGACGTGTTCGCCTGTATTGACATCAATTGCATACTGAACGTGTGTCAGAATGCCCGGAATGGTCTTTGTACCCAGCTTTACCAGATAGTCCTTTCCGATTGCCAAATCTTCGTCATCCATCCACAGGAGCGAAACTGTCAGCTTCTTATAAACGCCAATATCTGTATTTTTCACCAGTACGCAGCCACGGGAAACATCCACTTCCCGGTCTAAAGTAATGGTAACTGGCTGTCCCTGCTTTGCGGAAGTTGCTTCTTTGTCTGTCACGAGAATGCCCTTAACGGTTGCAGTTTCGTTGCTCGGCAAGGTGGTAATGGCATCGCCTACAGAAATGCTGCCGGATTCAATCTGTCCCTGGAATCCACGGAATGTATGGTCTGGACGGCAAACACGCTGTACTGGCATATAGAAGCCTTCTTCGGTATCCGATGCAATGTCAACAGTTTCCAGATATTCCAGCAGCGGCTTTCCAGTATACCACGGAATGTTTTCCGAATGGGTGGTAACATTGTCGCCCTCTGTTGCAGAAAGCGGAATAATCGTGATGTTTTCCAGTCCCAGTTCCTGCTTCAGGGCATCAATCTGTGCAACGATTTCGTTGAAACGGGATTCGCTGTAGTTTACCAAGTCCATCTTGTTTACAGCAAAGACAAAGTACCGAATACCCATCAGTTTGCAGATTCTTGCATGACGTCTGGTCTGCACCAAAACGCCCTGAGAAGCGTCAATCAAAATGACTGCCAAATCCGCAAACGATGCACCAACTGCCATGTTTCTGGTATATTCTTCATGACCTGGGGTGTCTGCAACGATAAAGCTGCGGTTGTCGGTTGTAAAATACCGATATGCAACGTCAATCGTAATGCCCTGTTCCCGTTCTGCCATCAAGCCATCTAACAGTAGCGAATAGTCAATCTTACCGCTCCGGCTGCCGACCTTGCTGTCCAGTTCCAGAGCCTTTTCCTGGTCTGCATACAGCAACTTTGCATCATAGAGAATATGTCCGATCAGCGTGGACTTTCCATCGTCTACACTGCCGCAAGTGATAAATTTCAATAAGCCTTTCATTAAAAATATCCCTCCCGCTTTCTACGTTCCATGCTGCCGGCTGCTTCGTTGTCAATGACTCTGGAGGTTCGTTCGGAAGATACAGAGCTTAACGTTTCTTCAATGATTTCATCCAGTGTGGTTGCAGTCGACTCAATGCCACCTGTCAGCGGATAGCAGCCCAATGTCCGGAACCGTACCGACTTCATCTGCGGAACTTCACCGTCTTTCAACGGGAACCGGTCATCGTCTACCATAATCAAATTTCCGTCCCGTTCTACAACTGGACGTTCTGCTGCAAAATACAGCGGTACAATTTCAATCTTTTCCCGCTGGATGTACTGCCAGATATCTTTTTCTGTCCAGTTGGAAATCGGGAATACCCGAATGCTTTCGCCCTTCTTAATCTTGGTATTATAGAGCTTCCACATTTCCGGACGCTGGTTTTTCGGATCCCATGCCTGTGCTTCATTCCGGAAAGAGAAAATCCGTTCCTTTGCACGGGACTTTTCTTCATCACGTCTGCCGCCGCCAAATGCCTGCTTCAATGCCTGCGTCTTCATAATATCGGTATAAGCAGAGCCGTGGTCAAACGGGTTAATGCCCTGCTTGACACCGTCCTGATTGATGTATTCCAGCATTTCAATGCCCTTTTCCTTGGCAATCCGGTCACGAAATGCAATCATTTCCTTGAACTTCCAAGTGGTGTTGACATGTAAAAACGGGAACGGCGGCTTTTCCGGATAGAATGCTTTCATGGCAAGATGCAGCATTACAGAGCTGTCCTTACCGATGGAATACAGCATAACTGGCTTCTCACATTCTGCGGCAACCTCTCGGATAATATAAATCGCTTCCGCCTCTAATTCATCCAGATGCGAAAATTCGCTCATATGACTTCCCTCCTATTTAATATTGATTCGATTCTTTTTGATTTACACGGATTTCTGTGGTCGTACCGTCTGTGCGTTCCACAATCCAGCGTAAAATATCGCCTTCTTTTTCAGTATGTACCAAACTGCCCATACCGCCCATATCTGCCCCCAGATAAAACCGGATGGCATGTACCGGACATTCTTTCAAGCAAGACGTACATCCCCAACAATCCTTGGGGTATTTGATAAATGCTTTCCGGTCTGCATTCAGGTGAATCAGTGTTCCCGGACAAACATCATGACATTTTCCGCATCCAATGCAGGCATTTTGATTAATGGCAATGCTCATAAGTTTGTCCTCCTTCCACCAAATCCCGGAAAATGATTTTCAATTCGCCGTTTTCCAATTTGGAATTGACGTATTTTCTCCAATGCACATCGTCTTTTTCCGGATAATCCAGATTTTCTGCGAAGCTGTGCCAGCGAGTTTCTTGCCGAGCCTTTAAGTGTGCAATCACACTCCGACAGACAACCAGCCGTTCCCGCAGTTCATAGATGTACATCAGTTCCTGAAAATCATCTGCGTGCAGCTGTTCAGAAAGCTGCATCAGCTGTACAATCTTTTCATCTGCAATCTTCAATTGCTTCTCATTGAACCGATAATTTGTTTTAATGCCGCCTGCATAGGCATCCATCACCGTCTGCATGGCTTCTTCCAGCTGTTCTGTTGTAAAGCGAGAACCGCTCTGCGTCAGGAATCGCTGTACTTCTTCAGCATGTTCGGTCACAGAAGATTCTGCAATGGGAGCAGCGGTATGCTGTTTTAAAAATTCCAGTGCAGAGCATGCTGCGATTTCGCCCTCTGCCAATGCACCTGTTACATATTTCTGTGGGCATCCGCCGGCGACATCTCCAGCTGCAAACAAACCGGTAACGGTCGTTGCCCGATGGGTATCCACCCAGTAACCGCTTGCAGTATGTCCGCCAACAATATACGGCTCTGTTCCTTCAATTTCCACATTCTGCTGAGATGGATTCTTTCCGCTCTCAATCCACTTCAACGTCTGAGAAGGTGCCATATTCAGATAGGCTTTCAGCAAAGATTCATCCTGTTCTGGTGTAATCCCTTCTGTTCGCAAGTAACATGGACCTCTGCCTTCCACATTCTCATTTACCGTTCCATAGACTCGTTCGGAAGTCGTCAAACCATACTTGGTTTCATAAACTTCTCCATGAGAATTGATTTGCTTGGCACCGACACCTTGTGCCAGTGTTCCAGTTGGTGCAATGGTATCTTTACAACGCAGGGCAATAAACCGCATTTCAAAGGTGGTCATTTCTGCCCCTGCACGAATGCCCATTGCATAACCTGCTCCGGTATTAAACGGCGGATACCACATCTTGTGACGAGAAAATCCCGGATTGTTTGGCTTGTATAAGCCAGCTGCTCCACCAGTCGCAATCAAAACTGCATTGGCTTCGATGACATAAAACGTATCATTTTCAATGCCGATTCCAAATGCACCACAAATGCGATTGTCCTTAACTGCAAAATCAACAATATTGACCCGATTCAAAACCGTGGTATTTGGCAGAGCAGAAACTGCATCTGCCAAAATCGGCTTAATATTTTCCCCGTTGATTTTTAAGTTTCGGTTGCCACGGGTGACATAGTTTCCGTCTGCATCTTTCAGTAGAACCAGCCCCAAATCTTCCAGCTTTGCGGTTACGGCATTCAGCCGCTCCGACATGGTCAGCAGCAAATCTTCCCGTACAATTCCGTCTGCATCTTTCTTTGCATAGTCCACATAATCCTGCGGCACTCTGCCCTTTGTGATATAGGCATTTAACGCATTCACGCCAGCTGCAAGGCAGCCGCTGCGTTTAATGTGTGCCTTTTCACAAATCAAAACAGAAACAGCATCGTTTTGTTCCGCAATGGTCAATGCTGCATAGCAGCCAGCTGTACCGCCGCCAATCACCAGGACATCTGTTTGCAATCGTTCTGTTTTCACGGTATCACCCATTTCCTTTTCTGAAATACTGTTCAATCGACTGCACGCAGTTTGCACCGTCTGCAACCGCTGTTACAACCTGCCGCAGCGGTGTTGTCCGCACATCTCCAGCGGCAAACACACCCGGTGTTGTGGTAACGCCGGTTTCGTCTGCGAGGATATAGCCGCTCTCATCCAACTTGCACAGATCTCCAAGAAAATCTGTATTTGGAATTGATCCGATTGCAACAAAGACACCATCCACCGGCAGCGTTTTCGATGCTCCGTTTTGCAGCAGTTCCAAATGATCTACTCGCTTTTCTCCCAGAACAGCAGTCGGTACGGCATCCAATACCAGTTCGATTGCTGCATTCTGCTGAACGGCGGTCTGCAATGCCTGATTTGCACGAAATTCCTGCCGACGATGCACCAGATATACTTTCTTTGCCATTCTGGAAAGATACATGGCATCGCCCAGTGCAGTATCTCCGCCGCCAATCACTGCAACGGTTTTATCTTTATAGAATGCTCCGTCACACGTTGCACAGTAAGAAACGCCTTGCAGTGTTCCGCCCGGCACATCCAATCTGCGGTAAGATGTTCCGGAAGCACAGAGAATCGTACGGCTTTGCAGTGGTTCTCCCTCTTTACAGAAAACAGTAAAACCATCTGCGGTTCGTTCGATGTGGTCTACTTCCACATTTTCAAACTTTGCACCCAACTGCTCTGCGTGTTCCCGAAACTTTTCGCCCAGCGTATAGCCATCGATGCCCGGAAGCCCCGGATAATTATCTACCTGTTCGCTGACTGCAATCTGTCCGCTGCCCAAATAATCTTTTTCCAGTACCACTGCTGTCAACTGTGCCCGACTGGCATAGATGGCAGCGGTTAAACCAGCAGGCCCGCTGCCGATGATGATGATGTCATACATAATTGTTTACTCCTCAATAACCAGCGGTTCTTTCTCCGCATCATCGCCCTCAATATGGAACGAATTGAGTACCGGCTGCTCCAATTTCATCAGAGAAAGAATCATATAACTTGCGGTTTTGTCGTATGCCAACCGCTTGTCTTCCTGCGATGGACGGGATGGCGATTCCGGATGAGAATGCCAGTTGCCCAGTGGAACCAGACCGTTTGCACGCATATCCTTGATGGCTGCGAGCTGTTCCTTCGGGTCTAACGAGAAATGCTCGTTGGAATGGTCGATATTGGTGAGCAGATACACCTTTTGAATGTGCTTGTCTGCTCCATCCTTGACACCTGCAATCAAACCGCATGCTTCATTCGGCAGTTCTTTCTTTGCATGTGCCAGAATTTTTTCAAAATCTGCTTTTTTCAGTGTAATCATAATCCTACCCCATCACATTCAGCCTGTTCGTAGTCAATTAACTTGGTGATTGTCGGGTACTTTCCGCAAACCGGGCAATTATCCGTGTTATGCGGCAGCTTTACCTTCCGGAAATCCATGGTCAGTGCATCATAGGTCAGCAGATAGCCAGTCAGCAGATCGCCAACGCCAACAATGTACTTGATGGCTTCCATTGCCTGTAAACTGCCAATGACACCGCCCATTGCACCAACAACGCCAGCCTGCTTGCAGGTCGGAACAGCATCCTTCGGAGGCGGATTCTTGAAAACGCAACGATAGCAAGGACCTTCCCCCGGTACATAAGTCATCAGCTGACCCTTAAACCGAATGATTCCGGCATGAGAGAACGGCTTCTTTGCCATTACGCAAGCGTCATTGATCAAGAACTTTGCTGGGAAGTTGTCTGTTCCATCAATGATGAAATCATAGTCCTGAATCAGTTCCATGATATTTTCACTGGTAACGAATGTGTGGTATGTAATGACCTTAACATCCGGATTCATGGCTTCCATGGTTTCCTTTGCAGATTCTACCTTCGGCTTTCCAACGTCCTTGGTTGCATGGATGATTTGCCGCTGCAGGTTGGACAGATCCACTTCATCTGCATCAGCAATGCCGATCGTACCAACGCCAGCAGCTGCCAGATACATCGC
>ENA-ORIC01001557-ORIC01001557.1-human-gut-metagenome-genome-assembly--contig:-NODE-1557-length-21619-cov-3.159874_pt1 | contig 21619 bp, 16 predicted proteins | sample MGYA00243023_ERZ508732 | MGnify/ENA primary metagenome ERZ508732 (study PRJEB26277, sample SAMN04329767) | human gut metagenome | biome: human-associated habitat | host: Homo sapiens | place: USA...
TATCGCCTCGATCAGCGTCTCGCGGTCAAATCCGAGAGCGTGTGCCATGAGTCCGATCAGCGCGACGTTGACCGCCTTCTCGCTTCCGGCTTCTCTCGCTATCGCGAGGGCGTCCGCGGCGATCACCTTCGCGCCTGCCGCTTTCATCTTATCCACGAGATCCTCGGGGTATTCAGCCGCTCCGGTGATTACCGGCATCGGGTTTATCTGCTGGGTGTTCGTGATGACGACTCCGCCCTTTTTCAGGTATGGCAGCCACCTTGCCGCCTCGAGCAGCTCGAAGGACATTATTATGTCAGCCTCACCGCGGCAGATCACCGGGGACGCGACCTTGTCGCCGTACTTCACGTATGTGACGACAGAGCCGCCGCGCTGACTCATTCCGTGCACCTCGGAGACCTTGACGTCGTAGCCTTTAAGGAGCACGGCGTTTCCGAGAATGCGGCTGGCGAGCAGCGAACCCTGTCCGCCGACGCCGACTATCATTATATTCATTGTGTTTTTCCTTTCAGAAAATATGTGTGCGGGGTTATCTCCCGGCGAGACGCTTGTCAAGAAATTCGAGCGCTATCGAGTTTTCGGTCTTTCCACCGAGGTTCAGCTCCTCGCCGGGGATGACGATCGGCTCGGTCGGATCAGCCTCGATGCTCTTCTTCATTATCTCGCAGTACTCGTAGAACTTGTTCTCATCGACCTTTTTCTTCTCTCCGTCGTAGTCGAAGAAGTTCCGGTAGCAGATCTTATCGACCGTGTCCTCGTCCAGATAAAGCCCGCGGACGATGAAATCCTTGCCGTAGCAGTGCTGTGAGAAGATCTCACGGCTCTCGCAGAGCTTGCGTCTGACGAGCTCGACCAGCTCGAAGTTATTGCTCTTTACCGTGTTCGAGTCAGTGCCGAAGAGAATCCGGTCGCTGTACTTCGTGAAGAAGTCGTGCCAGACGTCGATATTGCAGTCGAAATTATAGTACATCTCAACGCCGGGCGTCAGGTCGAAACGGACATTTGGGTAGGTTTCCATGACCCTCTCTGCCTCGTCCGGGAAGTTCGAGAGGAAGAAGAAGTGCGGGAAAGAGACACGGAGACGCGGGTGAGCGTCAAGCACCCGGAATATCTCGTCATAGAGCTGTTTTTTAGTCGGGAAGCTCTTATCGCCGTACTGACGTCCCTCGTCCCAGAAGTCCTCAGGGTCGGCGACGTGTATTGTCGTCGGAATCCCGCGCTCCTCAAGCAGGCTGAACATCTTCGAGTACTTCGGCGAGTCAAGCCCCTCGGGCATGAAGCGTCTGAGCGCCGGGGCGTACATCATCTTGAAGCCGTCGCAGCCGAGGTCTGACAGCTTTTCGACCTGAACCTCGGGCGGGACGTTCATGTAGCGGTCGTTTATGTGCAGACCGCCGAACGCGCGGATATCGAGATCTTTACGGGTCATCTTCTGCCAGAGCGCCGCCAGATCCTCAGCGACTCCGCGGTATGACAGCGAGAGAATATTCACCGCCGTGACGCCGACCGACGCGATATCGTCGAGCATCCGCGCGATATCCTCATCGCGGGTGAATCTTATGTGAACATGGGAATCGGCTATCTTTCTCATAACTGAACTCCTTTTTCGGGAATAAGTTTGTCTTTAAAAGCGTGACTTATCTGTTGCCTATGGCGCCGAGCCTGCACATCTGCGTGCAAAGACCGCAGCCGTTGCAGAGCGTCTGGTCGATAGACGCCTTTCCGTCCTTGACCGAGATGCAGGGGCAGCCGATCTTCATGCAGGCTTTGCAGCCGACACACTTGTCGTGGTCGATGACGAGCGGCGGATTGTGCTTGACATACTTGAGCATCGCGCAGGGACGGCGGCAGATGACGACCGACGGTGTATCCGACGCGAGCTCCTCTTTGAGCACCCTCTCGGTCTCGGCGAGATCGTTCGGGTCGACGATGCGGATGTGCTCTTCAGGCACTCCGACCGCCTTCGCGATGTTCTCGATGAGGATTCCGTAGACCTTCTCGCCCTTAAGCGTGAATCCCGTACAGGGGTTCTGCTGGTGTCCGGTCATGCCGGTGATGCTGTTGTCGACGACGACAACTGTCGAGAAGCCCTTGTTGTAGACGATGTCGACAAGTCCGGTGATTCCAGAGTGCATGAAGGTCGAGTCTCCGATGACCGCGACAGATTTGTGTTCCTCGTGGCGTATCTTGTTGAAGCCGTGGAGAGCCGAGACCGACGCGCCCATGCAGAGCGTGGTGTCCATTCCGCCGAGCGGTTTCGCCGCGCCGAGCGTATAGCAGCCGATGTCGCCGCTGACGTAGAGTTTGAGCTTATTGAAGAGGTAGAAGACGCCTCTGTGCGGGCATCCTGGGCAGAGCACGGGCGGGCGCACCGGGATATTCTCGTCGAGCGTGTAGCATTCCGGTTCTTTTCCGAGAAGAAGCTTTGAAAGAAGCTCCTGAGAGAACTCGCCGCAGAGCGGGAGGACGTCCTTGCCGTGAACATTCAGTCCGAGCGCCTTGCAGTGGCTCTCGATGACCGGGTCGAGCTCTTCGATGACATAGACCGTCTCATATTTCTCCGTGAAGTCCTTCAGGAGCTTTTCGGGAAGCGGATTGACGAGTCCGAGCTTAAGATACGACGCGGTGTCACCGAAAGCCTCGAGCGCGTAATTGAACGACGGTCCGGAGGTGATGATGCCGACCTTCGCGCCGGGATTCCCGATGACCTTGTTGAAAGGACAGTTCTCGGCGAACTCGCGGAGCGTATTCAGACGCTTTTCGACCTCTATGTGGCGCGGACGGGCGTTGCCGGGCATCATGACGTGCTTCGCGGCGTCCTTTTCATAGGGCTTCACCTCAACCTCGACGCGGTCGGAGGTCTCAACTATCGACTGCGAGTGAGAGACGCGGGTGTTGAGCCTTAAGATGAACGGAGTGTCGAACTTCTCAGAGAACTCATACGCCAGCTTCGTGAACTCAAGACATTCGCCGGAATCCGACGGCTCGACCATCGGGAGCTTAGCCGCGATCGCGTAGTGGCGCGAATCCTGCTCGTTCTGCGACGAGTGCATTCCGGGGTCGTCCGCGACGCCGATGACCATTCCGCCGTTCACTCCGGTGTAGGAGGTGATGAAGAGCGGGTCAGCCGCGACGTTGAGTCCGACGTGCTTCATTCCGACAAATGAGCGTCCGCCGCCGATAGCCGCGCCGAGCGCGACCTCGAGCGCGACCTTTTCGTTGGGCGCCCACTCGGCGTAGATCTCGTCGTACTTTGCCGCCGCCTCGGTGACCTCGGTGCTCGGGGTTCCGGGGTAACTCGAAACGAGACGCACACCGGCTTCATAGAGTCCGCGCGCGACCGCTTCGTTTCCTAACATTATCTTTTTCATATGTAAACTCTCCGTGATATTATTTATGCCGGTTATCTATGACGCGCTTTGCCTTGCCGACGAACCTTTCGAGAGAGCGCGGTTCTACAAGGTTTATCTTGGCGTCGAGACCGAGAACGGTCTGGAGCTTGTGTCTGACCTTCTGCTGGAGGTTCTCAAGGTCGGAGAAGCTCTCGAGCAGCTTTCCGTCGGAGACCTCGATGTTTATCTCGAAGGTATCCATGTAGTTCTTCTGTCCGAGGACAATCTGATACTGCGGTCCGACCTCGGGGATGCTGACGAGAACCGACTCAATCTGCGTCGGGAAGACGTTGACACCCTTGATCTTGAGCATATCGTCGCTTCTGCCGAGCGGTTTGTCCATTCTCGCGTGTGTGCGTCCGCATTCGCACTGCTCATAGTGAATCCGGGTGATGTCCTTCGTGCGGTATCTGAGAAGCGGTATGCCCTCCTTCGTGAGTGTCGTGACGACAAGCTCGCCCTCCTCGCCGCGCGGCTTCACCTCGCCGGTCTGCGGGTCGATTATCTCGGGCAGGAAATGATCCTCGGCAAAGTGCATACCACATCTGTAACGGCACTCTCCGGAGACGCCCGGACCCATAAGCTCGCTCATGCCGTAGTTATCGGTCGCGAACAGATTCCAAGCCTCCTCGACCTTGGAGCGCATCTCGATCGAGCAGCCCTCCGAGCCGAAGAGACCGAGCCTGACCTTAAGGTCGCGGCAGTCGATTCCGAGATCCCTCGCAGTCTCCGCGATATAGAGCGCGTAGGACGGCGTCGCGACGAGCGCGCTTGTACCGAAGTCACGCATGAGCTTCAGCTGCTTCTCGGTATTTCCGGTCGAGGTCGGGACGACGGTCGCGCCGATCTTCTCGAGTCCGTAATGAAGCCCGAGAGCGCCGGTGAACAAGCCGTAACCGAACGCTATCTGCACGATATCGTCGCTGGTGGCTCCCGCCGCGGTGACAAGTCTCGCGACGCACTCGCTCCAGTTCTCGAGGTCGTTCTTCGTGTATCCGACGACGGTCGGGTTTCCGGTCGTGCCGGAGGACGCGTGAATGCGCACAATCTCCTTCTGCGGCACGGCGAAAAGTCCGAAGGGATAGGTATCGCGTATATCCGCCTTTGTCGTGTAAGGTATGTACTGTATATCGCTGAGAGCCTTTATCTTATCCGGATTAACCCCGGCGTCGTCGAGCCTCTTCCTGTAAAACGGAACCCTCTCGTAAACATAGCGGACAATCCTCTTCAGTCTCTCGAGCTGAAGCGCCTCGAGGTCCGCGAGCGGCATGGTTTCTATATCTTTCTGCCAGAACATCAAAAAAACCTTTCCTGGTGAAGCACAGCGCTTCATCATATTATCTCATTATATTATACTATCCATTATAATACAAATCCGGAAGGTTGTCAACCGCTTTCACCGATTTTTCCGAGAAATCTTGATTTTTCGTCATATTTTCGGTATCCGGCGGTCAACACGCAAAAATCATCTTATGAAATCAAACTCGACGTCATAGATATGAACGGTATCGCCGTCCTCGCACCCCTTCTCGGTGAGCGCGTCGATGACGCCGTACTGCCTGAGCATTCTCTGGAAATAGCTCGTCGACTCGTAATCCGAGAAATTGATCGACTCGATCAGCTCCTCGAGCCACTCGCCCTCGACCACATACTCACCGTTCACGTTCTTCACCGTGAAATCGCGGCTCTTCGTCCTTATCTCCGGCTCCGGCGCTTCCTCGGTCTCGTAGATTTTCATCGGAGGCAGCTCCTCAAGCCTCTCGGCGACGCGGTGAATCAACTCATCGACGCCCTTTCTCGTCGCCGCGGAGATATAGAACAGCTCGCACCCGAGCTCGTCCTTCACAAAGCTCTCAAACACCGAAAGATCAGCGTCGTCCGGCAGTATATCGACCTTATTCGCCGCGACAATCTGCGGACGCGAGGCAAGCTCCGGGCTGTACCTCTCAAGCTCCGAATTTATCTTCTTTATATCGTCAATCGGGTCGCGCCCCTCAGAGCCCGACACATCGACCACATGAATGAGCAGCCTGCACCTGTCGACATGTCTCAGGAAATCATGCCCGAGCCCCGCGCCCTCAGCCGCGCCCTCAATAAGCCCCGGGATATCCGCGCAGGTAAACCCGCGCCCCTCGCCGGTTGACACAACGCCGAGCTGCGGCTCAAGAGTCGTGAAGTGATAATTAGCGATACGCGGTCTCGCCGAGGAAATCACCGACAAAAGCGACGACTTACCGACATTCGGGAATCCGATCAGCCCGACGTCCGCCAGCATCTTAAGCTCCAGCACAACGTCCATCTCCTCGCCCTTCTGACCGGGCTTCGCGAACCGCGGAATCTGTCTCGTCGGAGTCGCGAAATGCTGATTTCCCCAGCCCCCGCGCCCGCCCTTCAAGCAGACATAAGGCTCATAAGTCACCCGGGTCCTGCTCTCAGGCTTCTCACGGACAAGCAGCTCATCGTCAGACCCCGCGTGTATCTCCGCGACCTCCTCCTCGCTCATCCCCGGCTCAGTATGAACGGTAGCCGACATATCCTTAAGCACCCGCCCGGTAGCCGCGTCCTTTATTATAGTTCCGGGCGGCACCATAATGACCAGATCCTCCGCGTTCTTCCCGTGGAACTTCTCAGTCATCCCGTCCCCGCCGTTCGCCGCCACGAACTTCCGCCTGTACCTGAACGCCAGCAGCGTATTAGTCCCCTCGTCAACCTTAAAAACAATATCTCCGCCGCGCCCGCCATCGCCGCCGGACGGTCCGCCCTCCGCGACATACTTCTCACGATGGAACGCAACACAGCCATTGCCGCCGTTGCCGGCTTTAATGTGGATCTCTACTTTATCTATAAACATGAAATTCTCCTTAACTGTTAGTTTCGTGGGGAAGAGAAAACCTTTCGAGAAAGGTTTTCCCTTCCCCACACCCCATTCTTTTCTAAAGCTTTATACACTGGTCATACGCAGAAGCTCAGCTTCATCTATAACCGGAACGCCGAGAGACTCCGCCTTCGCGAGCTTAGAGCCAGCTTCAGCGCCAGCGACCACATAGCTCGTCTTCTTTGAGACCGAACCGGAAACCTTGCCGCCGTGCGACGTTATAAGCGCCGACGCCTGTTCCCTCGTCATATCCGGCAAAGTACCGGTAAGAACGAACGTCATCCCGGCAAACCTGTCGTCCCCGGCAGCCGCCTTCTCCGCCGTCATCACAACCCCGACGTCCTTCAGCCGGTCAATCATCCGCCGCGTCTGCGGGTGCGAAAAGAAACTGACAATATTCTCCGCCGTAATCTCCCCGACGTCATCTATCTCACAAAGCGTCTCCGGCGTCGCCTTAAACAGCTCCTCGATATCCCCGAACCGCGCCGCGATAACAGCCGCCGCCTTATCGCCGACCTGACGTATCCCGAGCGCCGACAAAAATCTCGCGAGCCCCGCCGACTTCGACTTCTCAATCGACGAAATCAGCTTCGCCGCGCTCTTCTCGCCCATCCGCTCAAGCCCGGCAAGCTGTTCCGCCGTCAGACTGTAAATGTCCGCGATGCTCTTCACAAGCCCCGTATCGTGCAGCTTCTCGAGCAGAGCCGGACCAAGCCCGTCGATATCCATCGCGCCCTTCGACGCGAAATGTATCAGATTCCGCATTATCTGCGCCGGGCAGTCAGAATTCGTGCAGTAATAAGCGCTCCCCTCGCTCTCCTCGTCAAGCTCGACCGGCTCGCCGCAGGAAGGGCACCTCTCCGGCATCTCAAACGGCACCTGTGTACCGTCGCGCTTCTCCGGAACCGCCCTCACGACCTCCGGGATTATATCCCCGGCTTTTCTGAGAACGACCGTATCGCCGATCATTATATCCCGCTCGCGGATGAAATCAAGATTATGGAGCGTTGCCCTCGAGACTGTCGTTCCGGCGAGCTTCACCGGCTCAAGCACAGCGTTCGGCGTCAGGATTCCCGTCCGTCCCACCTGTATGACGATATCTGTGAGCTTCGTCTCCTTCTCCTCCGGCGGAAACTTATAGGCGACCGCCCACTTCGGCGTCGCGGAATTCTCACCGATAGTCCGGCGCAGCGCGAGGTCGTTCACCTTTATGACCACCCCGTCGATATCGAACGGAAGCGTCCCTCGCATCTTCCCGATCTCCTCGATCTGAGAGATGACCTCGTCCGCCGTCTTCACGACCTTGAGATAAGGAATTATCCTGAACCCGAGCTTTTCAAGCGCCAGCAGGCTCTCGTCGTGTTCCTTGAAATCAAGCGTTCCGGTCTGGTAATTGAAGACGAATATATCAAGCCCCCTCGACGCGCAGACCTTCGGGTCGAGCTGTCTCAGCGTCCCGGCGGCGGCGTTTCTCGGGTTCGCGAAAAGAGCCTCGCCGCGCTTTTCCCGCTCCGCGTTCAGTCTCTCAAACGAACTGTGTGGCATATAGACCTCTCCGCGCACCTCGACGACGGAAGTGTCCATTCCGGCGAGCTTTTCCGTATTGAGCGTCAGTGGAATCGAGCGGACAGTCCGGAGATTTCCGGTGACATTCTCGCCGACCCGTCCGTCGCCGCGCGTCGCTCCGCGCACGAGCACGCCGTTCTCATATCTCAGCGCGACCGACAATCCGTCGATCTTGCACTCAACAGAGTATCCGCACTCCGCGTCGAACGCCTTGGTGCGCTCGACGAACGCCCTGACCTCATCGAAATCGAACACATCTGAGAGACTTCCGAGCGGCACCGTGTGCGTGACCGGCTCAAATCCGGTCGCCGCCTCTCCTCCGACGCGCTTTGTGGGCGAATTCGGGTCGGCGAGCGACGGGTATTTTTCCTCGAGCTCTTTCAGTTCCTTGAACATCATATCATAGTCGTAGTCGGAGATCACCGGCGCGTCGAGGTCATAGTAGAGTCTCGAGTTCTTCGTGATCTCCGCCGCGAGGTGTTTCATCCGCGCTGCGGCTTCCTTTTCGGTCATTTCAGGTCTTCCTTTCTTCCGTCCATACTTTTCTGTACTATATTATACCATACTTTCGCGACAAATAAAAGGGGTTTTCGCAAATTTTCCGTTTCGGGATAAATGTTATTTTCTTGTCAGAAATGTGCTTAATTAACAATCATGATATGTGAACTACACATCAGGATGTGAATTTGCGCACGCATCCTACAAAGTTTGAGAAAATAACGAAAAAACGGTTGACAATCCGGGCATTCTTTGGTACAATAGTATTGAATTGTACTGATAAACTCCCGGAGGAAATAACATTTGAAAAAGATATATGTTCTCGACCGCATTGAAGAGGGCACGGCGATACTCATTTCGGACGACGAAGAAATACTGAAAATATCCCCGGCGGGAGACCTCGCCGGGCACAGGAGCGGCGACGTCTTCACGCGTGATGACGATAATTCGCTTTCATTTGACGAAGAACTGACAACCGAGCGCCGCGCGGCGGTGCGCGAGAGGATGAAACGGCTCATAAGAAAACACAGCCCCGACAGCCAGGAATAAACAACATTATTTCGGAGGACTACAATATGCAGACAAAAGCAGTGCGCATCCACGGAACAAACGACCTGAGACTCGACACCTTCGACCTGCCTGAGATAGCAGACGACGAAATCCTCGCGGCGGTGGTGTCGGACAGCGTCTGTATGTCGACACACAAAGCGGCGATGCAGGGCTCGTCGCATAAGCGCGTCCCGGACGACGTCGCGGAAAACCCGACGATAGTCGGTCACGAGTTCTGCGGCGTCATAGAAAAGGTCGGAGAAAAATGGAAAAACAAATTCGCTCCGGGAGAGAAATTCGCCATCCAGCCCGCACACAACCATGGCGGCAGTCTCGACGCGCCCGGTTACAGCTACCGCTTCTGCGGCGGAGACGCGACGCACGTCATCATCCCGCGCGAGACGCTTGAGGAGGACTGCCTGTTAAAATATTCCGGCGATGCGTTCTTCTACGGTTCGCTCGCAGAGCCGATGAGCTGCATCATCGGCGGAGCACACGCGTCATACCACACGAAGAGCGGCAGCTATGTCCACAAGATGGGCATACGCGAGGGCGGAAAGCTCGCGCTTCTCGCCGGGGCGGGTCCGATGGGGCTTGGGATGGTCGACTATATTGTCCACTGCGACCGGAAACCGTCTCTTGTCATCGTCACAGACATTGACAGCGCGAGACTGTCGAGAGCCGCGTCGATACTCCCGCCGTCCGAAGCGGAACGGCACGGTGTCAAACTAATGTACGTCAACACGACTAATTTCGAGGACCCGATAGCGTTCATGAAGCGTTTCGCCCCGGACGGATTCGACGACGTGTTCGTCTACGCCCCGGTGAAGCCGGTCATCGAGATGGGCGACAGGCTGCTCGGGCGGGACGGCTGTCTCAATTTCTTCGCCGGTCCGACAAAGACGGATTTCCGCGCGGAGCTCAATTTCTACAACGTCCACTACGCGTCGACCCACATTGTCGGCACGAGCGGGGGAAACACCGACGATATGCGCGAGGCGCTGCGGATGATGGAGGACGGCAGGCTGAATCCAGCCGCGATGATAACCCACATCTGCGGTCTCGACGCTGTCGCCGACGTGACGCTGAACCTCGATAAGATCCCCGGCGGAAAGAAGCTCTGCTACACGAACATCTCCCTCCCGCTCACCGCGATATCCGACCTTGAAAAGCTCGGAAAGACCGACCCGCTGATGCGCGCGCTCGCGGAAATATGCGGCAGGCACGGCGGTCTCTGGAGCGCAGAGGCGGAAAAGTTCCTGCTTGAAAACGCGAAACCAATATAAACCAAGGAGAAAAATATGCTCGAAGCACTCTGTGAATACTCTCACCGCTACGGCGCGGACCCCGAGTTCGTCCTCGCCGGCGGAGGAAATACCTCTTATAAAGACGAAAACAACCTCTGGATAAAGGGTTCCGGTTCTTCCCTCTCGACGATAAGACCGGAGCAGTTCGTGAAGATGGACCGCGAAAAGCTCGCCCTCATGTGGACGAAGATCTACCCTGCCGATGAGGATGAGCGCGAAGCCGCCGTTCTCGCCGACATGATGGCGTCCCGCGCGCCGGGCGAGGAATCGAAGCGCCCGAGCGTCGAGACGCTTCTCCACGACCTCTTCCCGCAGAAATACGTCCTGCACGTCCACCCGGCGAAGGTCAACGGCGTCACCTGCTCTCAGGGCGGCGAGGCGTTCGTCGCGGAGCTCTTCCCGGAGGCAATCTGGGTGCCGTCGACGAGACCCGGCTACACGCTCGCGTTGCTCTGCCGCGAAAAGCTCGACGCGTACAGGAAGCAGTTCTCACGCGGCGCCAAGGTGCTCTTCCTCGCGAACCACGGGATATTCTTTGCCGCGGACACGGTCGCGGAGCTCGACGCTATAGTTGAGAGCGTGATGAATAAGCTCGATGCGGTCATAATCCGCCGTCCGGACTTCTCGGAGGTGCCGTTCGACACAGACGCCGCCGTATCCGCCGCGCCGGTTCTAAGAGCGCTTAACGGACTGCCGTCAACTGTGCATTTTGTCTGCAACAAGGAAGTGATGGACTTCGCGGCGAGTGAGGACGCGTTCAGACCACTCACCGGCAGCTTCACGCCCGACCACATTGTATACTGTAAGGCGCATCCGCTCTTCATTACGTCTTCCGAAAAAGAGACAATCATCTCCGCGTGGAACGAATACACGGAAAAATACAATGTGAAACCGAAAATCGTCTTCATAAAAGGCCTCGGGATGTTCGCGATAGGCTCGACAAGGCGCGAGTCGGAGACCGTTTCGTCGGTCTGGCTCGACGCCGTTAAGATCGCGGTCTACACGGAGAGCTTCGGCGGTCCAGAACCGATGACGCCCGAACTCGTGGATTTCATAACGAACTGGGAGGTCGAGAGCTACCGCTCGAAGGTATCGCTCGCGGGTACCGTGAAGCGAAGACTCGAGAACAAAATCGCGATAATAACCGGAAGCGCGCAGGGCTTCGGCAAAGGCATCGCCGAGGAGCTCGCGGACGAAGGCGCGTACATAGTCGTCGCCGACATGAACGAGGACGGAGCAAAGGAATGCGCCGCCGCGATATGCGACAAATACGGAAAAGGCGCGGCGATAGCCGTGAAAACAAACGTGACCGACGAGGAGAGCGTCAAAGAGATGGTCTCCCGCGCCGTCCTTGAGTACGGCGGGCTCGACGTCTTTGTAAACAACGCGGGAATCGTCCGCGCGGGCGGCGTCGACGAGATGACGAAGGAAAACTTCGAACTCGTAACCGCGGTCAACTACACGGCGTACTTCCTCTGTGTAAAGTACGCGAGCGCCGTCATGAAAACTCAGCGCTCCGTTTCTCCTGAATATCTCACCGATATCATAGAGATCAATTCAAAATCCGGGCTTGACGGCTCGAAAAAAAATTTCGCGTACTCTGGCAGCAAGTTCGGCGGAATCGGGCTCACCGAGAGCTTCGCGCTCGAGCTCTGTGAGTACGGCGTAAAGGTCAACGCCGTCTGCCCCGGCAACTTCCTGAACGGTCCGCTCTGGTCCGACCCGGAAAAGGGTCTGTTCGTGCAGTACCTGAGAGCCGGGAAGGTTCCCGGAGCCACAAGCGTTGAAGATGTGCGCAGATACTATGAGTCGAAGGTTCCGCTCGGACGCGGCTGTGAAATAAAGGACGTCACCCGCGCGATACTTTATATAATCGAGCAGGAATACGAGACCGGTCAGGCGGTTCCGGTCACCGGCGGACAGTCGATGCTGAAATAAGCAAACGGCAGGATTATCCGGACATACCCCAGTTTGACAGAAAGGCAGAGACAGATGGACAGAGATTCACTTATTGCCCGGCTGAACGCCGAAACCCGTGAGGAGCGGCTTGACGCCCTCTCCGAAATAAAGCGCCTCACAGACATGGGAGAGCTCAGAACCCCAGAGAAAACAGGATATGTCAACAACCACATACACACGATATACTCTTTCTCGCCCTATTCGCCCGCGATGGCGATATGGCGCGCGTGGCAGAGCGGGCTCTCGACCGCCGGGATAATGGATCACGACTCGGTCTCCGGCGCGCTCGAGTTCATCGAGGCCGGACAGATTATCGGGATGCCGACGACGATCGGCTGCGAGTGCCGTGTCGATATGTCGAAGACAAAGGTCGCGGGCAGGAGGATCAATAATCCGGATCAGGATTCGGTCGCATACGTCGCGATACACGGGCTGCCGCATCAGAATATCTACGTCATCGACACGTTCTTCGAGCGCTGCCGCAGGCGGCGGAACGAGAGAAATCTCGCGATGTGCCGGAAGCTCGACGAGGTCATGCGGCCGTATGGAATTTCGATCGATTTCAAGCGTGACGTCCTGCCGCTCTCCTGCGCGTGGGAGGGCGGGGCGGTCACTGAGCGGCACATATGCTTCGCCCTCGCGAAGAAGCTCGTCGCGCGCTACCCGCTGCCGGAGCTGCTCATCGGTTTCTTTGACAAGGAGATGAATCTGAACCTCTCGGAAAAGCAGAAAAAGACCCTCCGCGAGGGGAAGCCGGAGTTCTACGAGTACGATATTCTCGGGATACTGAAATCGGGGCTTGTGCAGAAGTTCTACATTCCGGCGACAAGCGAGTGTCCGGACGTTTCGGACTACATTGACATCTGCCGTTCCTGCGGCGCTATCTCGGCGTACGCGTACCTCGGCGACGTCGGGGACTCGGTGACGGGCGACAAGAAGGCTCAGAAGTTTGAGGATGATTATCTCGACCTGCTCTTCTCCGAACTGAAGCGGCTCGGATTCAATGCCGTGACCTATATGCCGACCCGCAATACGAAAGCGCAGCTTGAGCGGCTGATGCGGCTCTGCGACGAGAACGGCTTTTTCGAGATAAGCGGAGAGGACATAAACTCTCCGCGCCAGTCCTTCATCTGCCCGGCAATGGACGACCCGATGTTCTCGCACCTGTCCGACGCGACCTACGCGCTGATAGGTCACGAGCTCGAGGCGACCGAGGATCTCGACGACGGGCTGTTCTCGGAACGGTCAGTGACAGCCGAACCGAATATAAAGAAGCGCGTCAAAGAGAGAGCCGAAAGGACAAAGAAATAAAGATACACTGATTCAAGGTTGTTCTCGCGAAGAAAACACAAATTCAGGCATTTTTCCGCGAAACCCCGATCTGTTATGTGTATCATGAAAAGCCCGCGCGGCGGTATATCCTGAAGATATGCCGTTCCGCGCGGTTTTTCCGTATGAATATTTCACTCCCCGTAAGCCCTGAACGCTCTCAGCCTGAATTCCCCGTCCGATTCCGTGACCTCAAGCCTCAGCGCGCCGGTCTTGATCGTCGGGAAACGGCAGATGCGCTTGTGACCTATCGTATCGCCGATGAACACGCAGATCTCGCGGTCGCTGTTCCCGGGAAGGCTCGCATAGACGCGAAAGCTCTCAGCGTGCTCCCCCTCCCTGAGGTCTTCCTCGATGATGACCGCTCCAACGTGCTCACAGCCGACCTCCCACGGGTTTCTGACAGTCATTCCCTCCGCTGTGCGGATACGCCAGCTGTTCTCTTTCAGCTTCTCCGGCTCACCGAACGGCAGCGGCGTCCCGTAACGGCGGCGTATCTCCGCGCCGAGCTCCGCCAGCCGGTCCGCGTCCTCCTTCGGAAGTCTCCCGTCAGAATCCGGTCCGATGTTCAGAAGCAGGTTCGCGCCCCGTCCGACCGAGTACTCATATATACCGACAAGCTCGCTCAGCGGTCTCACCGTGTCCTCGTTCGACATACAGTCGAACCAAGCGTAGGTGCGCATACGCATATCGCACTCCGCCGGAAGCCAGCGCGTAGTTCCGAGTGTATCTCCATCCTTCGCGAAGACCGAGAACTCGACCCGTTCGACCGTGTTTCTGTTCGGCGAGTCCGCGTAGCCGTCCTCGTTGCCTATCCATCTCGTGTCCGGATCCCACTTGCCGATCAGGCGTATGCCGGGCTGGAGACGGCGTATCGTACCGATTATACGCTTCATGTCGTACTGATGGTTCTCCGAGCCGCAGCCGTCGAACCAGAGATAGTCAATCGTCCCGTAGTTCGTCAGAAGCTCGCTCACCTGATTCTCGAAGTAGTCGTCGTACTCCTCCGGGTGATCGAACCTGACCGTCCCGCCCCACTGCGCGGGCGAGTAGTACAGACCGACCTTCATATTGTATCTCCGGCAGGCGTCGGTGAACTCCTTCACGACGTCGCCCTTTCCGTCCTTCCACGGACTCTGCGCCACAGAATAATCCGAATATTTACTCGGCCAGTTCGCGAAACCGTCGTGGTGCTTCGTCACGAAGATGCAGTACTTCGCGCCGGCGTTCTTCGCCGCCCTGACCCAGCTGCCGCAGTCGAGACGCGCCGGGTTGAACGCCGACGCCGGCATCGGCAGTCCGTCCCAGTCGTCGTGTCCGGGATAAAAGCTCCGTATGCCGAAATGGAAGAACATCCCGAACTCCCAGTCCATGAACTCAAGCTGCTTCTCTGTAGGAATAAAACCTGCCATATCATATCCTCACACAAAGCGGCTGCCGCACACACGTGAGACAGCCGCGTTTTCATTTATTAAAGAGTGATCGTGATGTCGTTCTTAGCTCTCTTCGAGAGTCTGAAATCAACCGGAATGGTCTTGTCGCCAGCGTGAACGGTGAGCTTGTAGTCGCCGTAGAAGCCGCGGAAGTCGACGGCGCCGTTCTTCGCGCTGACCGTTTCGCTCGTGTGCCAGTCCTCGTGGATGAGCTTCTTTAGCATCTTATAAGAGGGCTTCTCGGTCATGTCGAAGTGCATGAGACCGCCGTAATAGATGTTCTCGCCGCACTTCATGTCGCCCTGCGGAGCGAAAGCAGCGTATCCGTCGACGAGGTTCCAGTAGATGACCGCTTCCATCGCCGGGTGCGAGAAGAAGATCGAGTAGACGTTCTTCAGGAGCTCTGCCTGAATCTCCTCGTTCTCCGCGTCGTCGCCGTACGCCGGGATGGTCATCTCGGTGATCTGCTCAGCGAGTCCGAAGCGCGCGTAGAGATCCATCAGCCTGTAGAGCGAATCCGGGTTGTAGCGCTCCTTCGCCGCGTTCGGCTCGTTCGCCAGCGGGAAGAAGCTGTGGAACTGCATACCGATCGAGTCGAGGTGCGTGATGCCGTTTCTCAGAAGCCTCTCGATCTGCATGAAGTAAGCGTTGCGGTTATTGTAGCTGTTCGGCCACCAGATATTGTAATCGTTGATGATCAGACGGTTATTCGGGAAATAACGATCCGCCATGCGGTAGCTCCACTCAAGGAAATCGTCCTCATAGAAGAACTTAGAGCGGCAGTTCTGGAGAGTCTCGTTCGTGACCTCAAACGACGGCAGATCCTTCGCGTAGTGCTCTGCGATCTCGCGGAAACGCTTCTCGAGCTTCGCCTTGTGCTCCTCGATTGTCGCGTTGTTCAGCCAGTTCGGGAGCCACGCGTCGTAGTTCAGGCAGTGGCACTTCGGCTCGATGCCCTTCTCCTTGCAGTACTCGACACAGAGATCGGGCGCGGGGCGGCGGTAGATCTTCGGCGAATCCTTCGCGAATCTCGGCTTGCCCTCCTCCGGCTCAAGGTCGCTCCAGTAGAACGGCACGGTCGCGAGATTGAACAGCTCGGCGAACTTCTCGCGGTATATCCTGTTCTTCTCCTCGCACTCGAACTCGTCGAGCATGAATATGTTCGCGCCGAACTTGAACTCGTGGTTCTTCTGCTCGACCTCGACGGTTATGTTCTCGGGGAGGTTCTCGCCCTTTATGTTTATGTGCGCGCTGCCCTTGCGGTTGAGCTCGATGCCGGACTTTACCTTGAGGTCCATAATGTCCTTCTGCTCGTTGAAGTACCGGAGCGCGGTATCTCTTCTTGCCATTTTTCTGTCTCCTTTTCAGGTTTTACATATTCCATCATCCGTACTGATGGTCTGAAACCATTATATCACACATTTCAAAAATAAAAAACCATATTTTCAACGCAAAAGGTTTGATTTTCGAAGGCAGATGTGGTATAATATAGAAAAGCCCTTCCGGGCTATTTCACCAAAACATCTCCGCCCATCACAGGCGGTATGTCACGCAAATGAACATGAAGGTGAGGAACCATTATGATATTCATGCAGGACGACCTCGAGCTGACCCTGCTCGATGTTCTTTATTTCAACGAAACGAACGCCGCGAACATGAACAGGATGCGCGGCTACAGCGCGCTGTCCTACCGCTATGAGAGCGACGCCGAGATAAGCGTAACCTCTCGGCGAAGAGACGAACCGATCAGGATGGCGGGCGGAGACCTCGCGTTCTTCCCTCCCGACCTGTCATATTTCAGGAAAGCCGCGCACGACCGGATGATAGTCTTCCACCTCGGAATTCCGAACTATATGTCCTACGACCTCGAAGTCATGCATAGTGTCGGAGACGATATCGGCGGGCTCTTCGAGGAGGCGTTCAGGGCCTGGACCGAGAAACGCCCCGGTTACCGCTATTCGACGGCGTCGATACTCTACCGTATCTTCGCTGAGGTGCGCGCTGGACTCGATAACGGAAAACCAGAGTACTCACGGATGATTTCGGACGCGATAGATTACATATCGCACAACTACGCCGACCAGTCGCTGAGTGTCAGCCGCCTTGCCGACATATCGCACGTCAGCGAGACGACCTTCCGCGAGCGTTTCCGCGCCGAAACCGGGACGAGCCCGAAAAAGTTCATGAACGACCTCCGCCTCGAGCACGCGCGGAGTCTCCTCAACGCCGCCTGCTATCCCGTCACGACAGTCGCCGAGAAAACCGGCTTCTCCGACCCGAAGAACTTCGCGACCGCGTTCAAGAAAGCGTTCGGCTACCCGCCGTCGAAGCAGTCGTATGACAGCAGCGGTTTCGACCGGCACCGTGGAAGATCGTGAAGTGAAAAGGCACCCGGGATTCCGGATGCCTTCCTGTCAGCTTATAGTTTCTATGTATTTGTCGATACCCGCCTGGACCTTGTCCTTGAAGCCCGCTATCGTCGATGTTATTGTATCCGGCTTCAGCACATTGTTGAACGCCGCCGCCATTCCTCCGAAGCCGTAGATGCAGCCCGGGTCATACACGACATTGTTCATGATGATATCGAGGTTCTGCGACGAGCTGTCGTCGCGGGTGTACTTCGTTCCGAGAACCATGTCATACAGCACGCTGTTCAGGTTGTAATACGACTCCGCCGAGAGAGTGTCAAGCACCTGCGCCGAGACAGCCGGATCCTTCACGTCCGCCGGGATCATCACTGCGTTCGCGACCGTGAAGCCGATCGAGGTATAGTACTCTTTCTGCGTCGAATCCATCATCGGCGTCGGTATTATACCGAAATCGGCGTCCATAGCGCGGAGCTCCATTATAGTCTGGAGCGGGCGCATCATGAACAGCACGCGGTTTGAGCGGAACATCTCGATGGCGTCCGCGACCGTGATATTCGCCTTAGAGCGGTTGAAGAAGTTCGTCTTGTCGTTCATGAACGTGTAGATGTTGGTAAAAATCTGAATCGCGCGCTCAGAGTCATTCGACATATACGGAACCCCGTCCTTGTCAAGCGTGCAGAATCTCTCGCCCGCGGACTGGTAGAACTCGTAACCGGCGTCGTTCTGACCCGCGAAGCCGAAACGATCCTCCTTGTCCATCTTCCCGTCCTCATTGAGGTCGGCGGAGACAAGCCCGCACATCGAGAGCATCTTATCGAACGTCCACTGCTTGTCAATGACCAACTGATATATGTCTCCGAGGCTGTAATCATCCGCCATAGGCTTGTTGAAGTAAATGACGATATAGCTCAGCTTGTCCATGAAGGTGACGTCTCCGGAGACCGCCAGTGTCTTTCCGAGCACGCTGAAGCCCTCGAGCGACTTGCTGTCCCACCAGGGCTTGTCGAAGTCAAGCAGACCATCAAGCTGCGTGACATACCCGTTTCCCGCCGCCTGCTCAAAGCCCTGCTGCTTGCAGAACGCCGCGTCATACTCGCCGGAACCGGACATTACCGATTTCTCGAGCACCTTATAGCACGCCCACGCGTCGTCTCCGCTGTCGTAAGCCTTGATCTTGAGATTGTACATATCCTCGATCTTGCGGTTTCTCGTGTAAACGGCGTCAGAGAGCACGTCTCCGGTCTGCTCCGCCACATCGACGTCACACGGAATGTCGCTCGACCATCCGCACGCCTTCACCGCGTCGAAGAACAGGATATTGAAATCCTCACCGCCAAGGTCAATGTCATACTTCGGGTAATCTTTCTCCGGCGCGGTTGTAACGTCCGTGCCGTCAGATGAAGCGTCAGACGAGGATGTCGTCTCCTTCCCGGACGACTCGCCTGAACCGCAGGACGTGCCGAGGATAAGTGAAAGCAAAAGGGAAAGCGCAATAAATCTCTTCATTTGTAGTACTTCCTTTCATAATACAAGAGCCCTTTCATTCGCTGTTTTTTCTTGCCGGAATATTCAGGTTTCAGGGGCTCTTTTTTGATTCAACAGATCAATAGGTGTCGAAATGATCGGCGATGCTTCTGATCGCCGAAAGCTTCGGCTGTACCGTGGTCGCGTATCTGTCATACGACTGCACGGTCAGCCACATGACCTCGCCGAGGAACGGACCGAGCTGTCTCAGCAGCTTGTTGTGAGATCCGACCGCCAGGAAGAGGTACGGGATGTCGAGCTCGTATTTCAGTTTTTCGGCGGTGCGGAGGTTCTCGAGCTCTTCCTCCTCACTGTTCGCCGCGGTGACGATCTTCGCGACGTCAGCGCCGCGCTCCTGCTGTGCCGTCACGATCCTCAGCACCTCGTCGGTCTTCATGAACTTGAACGTGTGCGAAGACATAAGCACCTCGGCGCCCATGTCGTGGAGACGCTTTATCGTGTCCTTCTGCTTTTCGACAGCCGCCGCGTCATAGGTTATCTGAAGCGGGTCGGGAGCGAAGAAATCCCCCATCACGTCCGCGAGCGTCGCGCCGCACTTTATCAGGAACTCAAGCCCTTTGACGCACTCATCGTCGCTGTCGCCCTGATTCTGATTGTTGCGGTAGTTCGTGACGTAGATCGGCTTCCCGCCCATCTCGCGGAAGATGCCCTTCAGCTGCTCCTCGGTGCGGAACTCCTTTTTCAGAACCTCCATCTGGAAGCCGTAGGCGTCCGCGCCCTCAAACTGCGCCTCACGGATCGTATGTATCGCGTCGGTCGGGTTGTCAGCCTGTATCATACAGGTGATGAGCGGCTTGTTCTGGTTAAGAAAGGTTGGTTTTCTTTTCATGCCTCAGCCCTTGTTTCTCATGATGTTCCGACCGCCGTCCGCGAGGATGTACACTCCGTTGACGAACGAACCCTTGTCGCTCGCGAGGTACATGATAAGATCGACGATCTCCTTGGGTTCAGCCGCCCTGCCCTCGAGGGTCTTCATGCCCGCCATGCCGGGTCTCGTGAGAACCGGTCCGGGAGCCACGCAGAACGAGCGGATATTGTACGGCGCGCCCGCCAGAGCGATTGACTTCGTGACGCCGTTCATCAGCGCCGACTTCGACGCCGAGTAAGCGATATTGCACCCGCAGCCCTCCTCGCCGGTGATCGAGCCGAGGTGAACGATGACGCCGGACTTCTGCTTCGCCATCTGTGCCATGACCGCGTGATCGAAGTAGATCGCGCCCTTGAGGTTCACGTCGATGCCGAAATCGTAGACCTCAATCGGGATATCGAAGAAAGCGCCGCTCGCGCCGCAGATGCGGGTCTCCGCGCCGCCCGCGAAATTGATCAGGATATCGATCGAGCCGAACGCCTCGACGGTCTTATCGCGCGCTTCTTCGACCTTCTTGTAGTCGCGGATATCGATAGCGATACCGATGACGTTCGCCGGATAAGCGGCGATCTCGGCAACACACTTGTCGAGCGCTTCCTTGTTTATGTCGACGAGGGCGACGTTATAGCCCTCCTTCGCGTAGAGCTGTCCCGCGAGCAGTCCCATTCCGGACGCTCCGCCGGTTATAAGTACGGTCTTTGCCATTTTAATAGTCCTTTTCTGTTTCGGCGTATCCCGCCGGATTTACATTAACATTATACCATATGTCATCGTAAAATAAAAGACATGATATTACGGAAAAACGCAACTATTCTCTGACAATGATATTATTTTGCCTTTACATCAGCGTTTTCTGTTGACAACCGGGGCAAAAAATGTTATAATGAAAATATGAACGAAACGAGGTGAAGCAAATGGAGCTCGAACGATACTCGCTCACTTATTTCAGATCGGATATATGCGTGACTCCGTACGGCACGATAAACGACTTCAGATATCTCCCGCGTCCCTATGCCGGCGTCGGATATATCAAAAAAGGTCATGCAGCGCTGATCGAATACCTGAACGCGACCGGCACCGAAACGCGCGTCACACAGCTCGATGACGGAATGATATTCTACGTCCCGCGCGGCTCGACATACGACTCGTCGTGGACATACGCCGGAGCGTCGCACCATTATTCGATACACTTTGAGATACCGTCCGGCACATTCAACTCGCAGAGAACGTATGTCGAGGCGATACCGTGCGAGAAGCTCATCGCGGCGTCGGGAAATCCTTCTCTCGACCCTGAGCGCGAGTTCACTGTCATACATGAGCTTTTCCTGAGCGATGACCACAATGTTCAGCGGCGTTTTGAGATAATGTCGCGCTTTTTCCGGATACTCGCGGCCCTGCACCCGTGTCTCGAGAAAAAGATCGCGTCCCCGCTCGACCGGGAGATTGAGCCTGCGCTCGACTATATACGCGTCCACTGCGCGGAGCCTTTGCAGGTTCCGCTGCTCGCGTCGCTCTGCGGTCTTTCCGAATCGCACTTTTACGCGAGGTTCCGCCGCGCGACCGGACTCACGCCAATCGAGTACAAGAACCGCGTCGCGATTTCCTCCGCGGGCAGGATACTGATCGACGAGCCGGAAGTCCCGGTAGAGGAGGTCAGCGCGAGGATGGGCTTCGCGTCGAGCTCATATTTCAGGCGCGTATTCGCGCGAATAGCCGGCTGTCCGCCGAGAGACTACAGAAAAAACAGTATGTCGCCCGGGCAGAAATAATGAATCCGCGCAAAAAAACGCCCCGCCGGTCAATAAGATGCCGGCGGGGCGGATTTCATTCGTTTTTTTGCGAAACCGAGTGTCAGTGTCTGCTCTTCTTCGAGATGAAGAGAACAGCGGCGGAAGCCATCACTGCCATGACAGCGACAGAAAGGCTGTC
>ENA-ORIC01001565-ORIC01001565.1-human-gut-metagenome-genome-assembly--contig:-NODE-1565-length-21520-cov-4.089959_pt1 | contig 21520 bp, 12 predicted proteins | sample MGYA00243023_ERZ508732 | MGnify/ENA primary metagenome ERZ508732 (study PRJEB26277, sample SAMN04329767) | human gut metagenome | biome: human-associated habitat | host: Homo sapiens | place: USA...
AGGGCTTCACGCAGGATGGAGAACACCTTGTTCTTCTGGTAGTTGATGGTCGACTGGCGTTTGCCCATGTCGGCAGCGATTTCACGCTCCGTCTTGCCTTGCATGATAAGCTCGCAGATGCGTCTGCCGTCCGGGTCAAGGCGGTTCAGCTCGTCGTATAGAGCGTCGAGCAGTTCCTTATCCATAAGGATGGACTCCGCAGACGATGCGTCGTCGGCCAGCGTGTCACCAAGGGTAAGCTCGTCTTCCTCGCCGCCGATAGGCGTGTCGATGGAAACCTTCTTACCGGCAGCGTAGAACGGGCAGCCGGGGCAAACACCGTCACACTTCCAAAGCTGGGCCTTGGTGCAGCGGCACTCGCCGTTCTTCTGGGCATGGTAGCGGGTGTTCCAGATGGGCTGGTAGTATGCCCTGTAAACTTCCTCGCTGACCTCGATAGGGGTCCCGTCGACCGGGATAAAGTACTTCTTGTCGTTGTTTTGCATGAAAATTTCCTCCGTTCGATTTGCTTGGAACGGAGGAAACCTTCATGGTCAGCTGCAAATGGGTATAGAAATCCAACCACAGTCCCGACGGAGATTTCTCCGTTCCGGTCTGCAGCTTCCTTATCCAGTAGGCAGCTGTTCGTATTAACTTGTCCCATCAGGCGGTACTGGATCGTCCGGGGCCAGTGGACGTACCGCTTGTGGGTGTGAGCTTTCACTCACAGGTACTATTTTATTGAGATTCCGGATTTTCACGAGGAAGTGGGACTTCCGGTTCAAGTGGCCGAAAAAGCCTGAAAAATAGGCAAAAAAAGAAGGCCCTCATGTCTTGAAAGACATAAGAGCCTTGATAAATCAGGGTTTTATACCGGAAGTGCGACTTCCGAATTATTTTTCAGGAGCAGTCATTTTATTCCCGTTTTTGGGTAGTTGCTGCGGGATACCGGCATCTTGTAGCTTTGCATTCCACATTAAGATGTTCTCCATGTGGTGATTATCGATCAGATACCGGTAAATGAGGTATTCCTCATTGGCGGCCATGATATTGTACCCGGCCTTGTTAATCAGATCGTATGAGAAGGATGGGTGCAAGTTCAAGCCGATACAGAGGGCAAGCACACTTTGCAGGGTGGGTTTGGCGTCTTTTTTATTACGGTAGTCCTGAATCATTCGGGAGCTGATGCCGGTGCGTTCTTCCATCTTCTCGTTGGTGTAACCACGACGTTTTACATGATAATCGAGGGTGCCGCAGAAGGACGAAGGGACCTCTGCAAGGATATCAGATACACGCTTTGCCTCCGCTGCGATGGCAGCCATTTCACGGGCACGTTTCTGGACATCTTCGTTTTTACCTTCTTTGGGATTGAACTTTGCCTCTACGAAGCTCTTTGAATCGGCATCCCGGCAGAGGAAACAGATCCGGTAGAAGGAGTCATCATAGTGGCTGCTGACTCTTGTTGTGCGGTCAAATACCAAGCAGCATTCGTCAACATGAGCCAGAGCATATTCTGTGAGTTCAGCCTGCTCATTCTGGACGACAACGTACTTCGGATCGTTGATGACCATCATGCCGCCAGCGTGAATAAACCGGCCAGCTTTGAAATCTTCTGCAAGGTCCTGATTGAACAACGATTCGATAATGGCGTTGTTCCTGTCGATAATGAAGGTCTGATCCTTTTTCAGCGAGCCCTTGGCGAAGGAGAACGGTGGGTAATATTGCCCGTCTACATAGTTGAATACACCGGCGGCCTGATCAAAGCCCAGCTCAATGGCTCTGATCTTTGCGGCCATCGTGGAAACCTTGAAGAAATCGGCAAACTCACTGATAGCAAGCTGCATGATAGATGCTTTGCTATCTGAGAGGAATGCACGACTAAGCGTGTAGAGAAGTTCACTTAATTTTGCACGGCCTGTCTTTGCAGGGATCAGGATTTTTGGAGCGATGGCATTAGCCTGCCACTCCATCCATGCCAGTTCCTCACTTAAACCACCGGCTCCTTTTTTATACTCCTCAACGACAGCACAGGAAATAGACGTGAGTTCAGGGTTGATAAGTTTCTGAAGCTCAAAGAACTTATAGTGCTTGTCCCAATGGACGCACTCGTGAATGATGGTGTTGTTCACAGAGCCGATATTACGCATAAAGAATACATCCGGATCAACCAGAATTGTTCCTTCCTCAATGTCAGTAGACACAACATTTCTGTCCCGGTCGTAAATATCGACAGTCGCATTGTTGAAATAGGTCCGGCCAAAAACGCCGTCAGGAAGAGGAGCGTGATGAACGGTAAGACACATCGCTTCCAACACTTCCTTGATTGGCAGCGGCATGGGCGTTTCTAATGCTTTCGGGCAGTATTTTTTCAGGAATTTTTCAGCATGAGCATCAAGGTCCTTTGAGTACACATATGGGATCAAATACTGAGAAAGAGCGTCTTCTTTACTGAAGCGTTCCTTGCTGTATTCACCCACAGATGTGATAGTAACCATATTGAGGCCACAGCGGAGGATACCTGTAAAAGAGATGGAAAACCACGGATAGACGATGTCTTCTTCGTAGTCACGTCTGGAGCGACCTTTTACGATAACATCCGCTTGCACAGCAGCTCTAAAAAGGATACGGTCGTCATCCGTCTCCTTAAAAGAAACTCCCATTACATGAAGATCATCGAGCTCAGTATAGCTCGGATCAGGAACAAGGCTGGTGTGTAAATTCAGCCCTCCACGATTCTGGAATATGTATGACTTGAGCCGCTTGAACATCAAGTCATAATACTGATCTTCCAGATATGCCGCAAAAGATTTATCCTTACGTGCCAGAAGAAATCCCTCCTTTGTCTTACAGCGCAAACATCGCCATGATTTCCTTCACCATGCGATCCGTCCGAGCTTTGATGATATCTACCGTCCATTCATCCTTATCACAGACGTCATCGTTCAGATTGAGGCCGTTACGATAACCGATGTACTGACCGTTATTATCTTTGCGTTCCTTCTTTTCATTGAAGGCCTTATTACTCAACGTACTATTGTATCCGGTGATCGTAAGGTTGCCGAAAGTGTGAACATAGAGCGACTGATATTCCTTCGCTTTTTCACGGTCGCCTCCAGCGATCATATCCACCCAGCTGTCTGGAATATTCGGTCCTTGCGGGAAGATGTGTTCGATAGACCAAACGTACTGATTGCTGTTCGTTTTCCTCCAGAGGTCCTGTACGTTTTCACGGGTCATACCACGCTTTGCCATCATGCAGAGGATGAAACGGGTAGCACCGCTGTTATCATCGTACACAGGACCACGAAGTTTCTCTTCAAAGAACTCATCGGAAGCGGAAACGGAAATAAGGGTATCTCGCATATTAGTGTAAATGTCTGCACCACGGTACTCATTTTGTTCGGTGGCCTCGATAAACGACATAAAGATACGGGTCAAATCACGAGTAGGCGGAGTGTCGGTCAAATTACGACGGATGAAGAAGTTGACCAGCAGCTTGCAGATTTTTACTACATCCTCGTCAGTTACGCCAAGCGACTCCTGATGCTTAATCAAGTACATAATGAACAGATAGGACGGAGCACCTTGAACACGCTGCAGATCCAGATAGCTTTCACGCTGTTCGTCGGAAAGGGTATCCGTCTTGTTCAAAATGATACCGGCATAGATTGCTGCATTTTCAGTCAACTCGTCCAGAGCGGCAACAGGGTCCTTGGTGATGATCTTTTCATAGATATCCAGCATGGTAGACCGGGTTGCAATAGTGCCGAGAGGATACTGACGGTCGCCTTTGAGGAATGGAGCATTGAGCTTCTTCCTGAAGGCATTGTAATTCTGCCTGAAGAAACGTTCTTGATCAGAGTATTCATCACCGAGGTCAGAAAGGATTTCAGTCCAGCGAGAGAAATAGTAGTCAATATCACCGTCGCCATTGACATCCAACCGGGCCAGAAGCAGGTTCTTGATAAGATCGACTGATGTCAGCGGAGTGCCCCTGTTGTTCAGAGACTCGAAAAGGGTGTATGCATCAGCATGATTCGACACCTCGATCATGACGAGAATTGCAGAATTCACCTTATCGAGGATTTGGAACATGGCGAGCACCTTGTCGGAGGCATCATCCAGAACGGCATTGATGCGCTTTTTGAAATAGTTGTATGCTTTTTCGATTCTCCGTAGTCCGGCGAACTTGGGCATGGGTCGCTTCGGGATAATACCGATTTTTGCGAGGAGGCCCATGAAATCGTCACGGTTGCTGCCTTGGATCTGCGGGACAACACGGATATCTGACTGCGTTTTCTTCAGCACCAGTTTGCGCTTGAGCTGAAGGATATCCGACTGTTGATCCTCATCCAGAAGATCTTTATATGAATTCAGGGTGGTATAGAGTGCAGCAAGGAACAGACTGAGCGTAGTCAGTCGCTGCTGGCCATCAACAACCTCAAACTTCGGTGCGTTAATCGTATCCGTGGCCGAGTTGATACAAATGATCGAGCCGAGGAAATATCCATCATCGTTTTCAGTGAGGTCGTCAAACAGGGCCTCCCATTCTCTGGAGCCCCAAGTGTACTCACGCTGATACTTCGGAATTTCGAAGATTACCTTTGAATCCGGGTCAAACACCTGTGATACCGGATACTTGTTTACGTTGATGTTGTTAATATTCATGCACTAAACCATCCTTTCACCTTGGTTTCGTTTTCTATTCAAAGCCTCATCGCTTGTGAGGCGTTATATTTTGATTTATCGCTCTGACGGACAAAGACTGCAAACTGCTCCTGAAGCTCGATGGGAGGCAGTGTTATGGAATACTCACTCAGATATGTGATTGGCACTCGCCGTTGACCACCAGTGCCAGTCATAACTTTTTCAGCATCGGAGCGGAACTTTGAAAACATTGTGATAATGTATAGCCAGTATGGATCGCTAACGCCCTTAATGGGTCTGAGTACATGAAACTCTGTAGATCCAAAACCGACTCCGTTTTTCAGTCCTTTAGCAACGCCGCCCTTGCCATTCTCCATGCAGGGCGTTATTTTTGCAAAGAGCACATCGTTTTCGGCAAAGTATGTGAACCCCTTACAGACTTCCGAGTAAGGCCGCTCTACGGAGGCATCGATACGACCATCTTCACTGACAGAGGGCATTGCCACAAATGAGTAGCTGTCATCCGTATTTATGCCCTTCGGCTTTCGTGGATTAAGTTCACAGCACTTTCCGAGTGTAGTTAGTCCCCACCTAAACGGGTCTGTTCCTGGCTTGCCAAAGCGCTCGATAAATTGAGACTTAACGAGCTCATCGGTAGCCGAGATCAGCCTTTTATAGGCCTCCATCGTATCGTTAATGGACCACAAGACTTCGGCCAGCTTGCGCTGGGTGTCCATATCCGGCAGCTCAAACTCCAACTTCTTCAGGTCTCGCCAGTTGATTGTCGGGGACAATGATCCCACAGAAATCTTGATGGCCGCATCCAAGAAATAATCAGAACTGATGAACAAGGGGAAGAAATCCTTGTCGATTACGTCCTCTTTGGGCCGCAGCACCATTCCATGAGCGGAGAAAATGCCGTCAAAAGGTGCTATGGCGACCTTCTTCTGGTAAGCTCTGCGCTTTCCAAAAAGAACATCTCCTTTATGCATCACCAGCTTTTCTCCGATTGGAGCTACCTCCGAGCCGAACCGGGTAACCTTCAGAGTCCCAGAATCCAGATGCTCAAGGCCAAGGTAGGTGAAGCGATCCTCTTCGACAGGCTTTTTCTTCTCGGTGCTGTTGATAGCAATCTGATCAAATCGATATTTCGCCATTATGCACACCTCCTCATGGGAGCGGTGTGACCGGAGAAATCCTTATAGGCTACGGGCCCGATAAATTGAGATTTGAACAGCTCAGAACGGCAAATTTTGATTTATCGCTCTGCCGAACGAAGGCCGCAAACTGCTCCTGAATCTCAATTGGTGCATCTGGAATAAGATACTGCAGAATATCACTGTCTCGTACCGCAGGATAACTGATTCCGCTTGCTTGTTCACACATTGCGTTCGTGAATGCCTCTGATGTAATTACTCCCTAGATATATTCTGGCAAGCATTTTTCACACCGAAGAACGCAAAATCCGGTCGATGCCACAACATTTTCCTCTGAATAAGGGTTCACAGCTATGTTCTGAAGGTTAGGACGAACCGTGGATATCAGAATGTCTCCTTTTTCAAGAACCTGTTGGGCCCTTGATGGAGTCTCATCAATAGGAAATTCGACATATCCTGTGACTCGCTTCGACTGATTGTTTATTGAAGAAATATCGATATAGCGGATCTCCTCAAAATCTTTAGAAATGTCTTTCTTTTTCTTTATCTTCCGATCAACCACACTGCTTATAGGTACAAGTTGATATTTCTCGGAGTAAAAGAACTGCTCCATAAATTGAGAATTGCAAACAAAACAGCATCTGTATATTACTATTCTTCGTGATATGTTTGCGTCAAGGTTCGATCTTTCAGCGTAACTTCAATCTTCGAGATTATTTTCGCAGGGTCTAAATCTTTGTGATCACTTGTTAGTTGTCCTTTTTCAGGTTTGATAAAATACTGTACTTTATCACCGGTACCAACATAGCTAACATAAAGTACAACAATCGTATCGCCATCTTTATCTGTCTTGATGTTTGTAGTAAGGCGATAATCAGGAGTTGGTTTAGCTTTTTCTTTTATTTCTGGTATGTACCAGTCATCCAAACGGATGAGTGTTGCATCCTTGAAAATTTCACGATTCAGAACTCTTAAGCAACGGGAAATAAGAGCTTTGGAGCTTCCAATCTCGATTTGGTTCCTGCATTTCGGACAGGTCAAAACAGCACTATCGAAGCTATGGTCATATTCCAATTCAATCTCAGGATGTTTAGTACAATGAAAATGTATACCTTCCTGATTGCAGAAATAGTGGTCGTGGAAATTCACTTCCTTTGTGTGAAAGTTGGTACAATCTCCGTGATCAGTATTGTATTCATCGAAAAGTGAACATTTTCTGAAAGATATTTCATCATCCAGCCTATAAATGATTTTATTACTCATAACGGTACTCCTTAAAAAGTGTTATCCGATATATTTTCTGTGTGACTCTTTTACGTTGTTCTGATTCACCATAGCGTATTGGAGCGTGGTATCAATGCTCTGGTGGCCGAGAAGCTGCTGCACCTGCTCAATTGGCATGCCTTTGTCGATAGCCATTGTAGCAAGCGTCCGTCGGAACTTGTGCGGATGTACCTTATGAAAACTCAGCTCACGACCAATTTTGCGGAGCCTGATTTCCACACCACTGATTTGAAGCCGGTCAAACGGTTTCAGCAGGGATACGAACAGTGCTTCATTGCCGTCTGTGCGTTCGCCAAGATAGCGTTGCAAGTGGATTTTTGTCCGGGCGTCAAAGTAGACCTTGCGTTGCTTATTTCCTTTACCGAACACGATGCATTCCCGATTTTCAAAATCCACATCACTGCGATTGAGCTTTACGAGCTCACCGACTCGGATGCCGGTTGAGGCCAGAAGATCAATCATGGCCAGATCTCGTGCGTTGTCGCAGTGATCACGCATTAGCTCTAGCGATTCATCTGAGTAGGTTTCTTTGACCGTTTTACCGGTCTTCACCTTGTGGATTCTCCTGACAGGGCTCTTGACGATATAGTCTTCGTCTTCGAGCCATGCGAAGAAAGAGGAGAGAATGCGTCTCACATTATCGAGGGTGACTTTGCTCACGGTTCCTCGTCGCTGGTATGTATCGAGGTAGGAGCGAAGATTCTCGGTTGTTATCTGGCATTCCGGCTTGCCGATGCTCTCCAGCATGTTCCGGATTGTAGATTCGTAGTAACGGAGGGATTTTTCCGAGCATCCCTCGACACGCTTTGCGGCAATAAATACCGGTAGCATGTCGCTCTTTTCGTTTTTGCTCTCGGTTGTGGCTGATTGTAACGGCAGCAGATGCTTTGCCAGCACTTCCGAAAGCAGTTTCATTTGGTTCTCATCCAGAATTCCGAGCAAATCGTTCCGGATATTTGCTATTATGTGGTCGATCATGATGGTTTCCTCCTTTTCGTTATCCTCCGTTTCCGGTGTTCCCACGAGCCGGAGGAAACTTCATGACCTTGTTTCTTAGCCAAGATTCTCAGCTATAATGCGTTTGTAGGTTGCGGTCAGCTCAGAGAGTGCCTGTTCCAGTTCAAATTTTGATTTATCGCTCTGACGGACAAAGACTGCAAACTGCTCCTGAAGCTCGATGGGAGGCAGTGTTATGGAATACTCACTCAGATATGTGATTGGCACTCGCCGTTGACCACCAGTGCCAGTCATAACTTTTTCAGCATCGGAGCGGAACTTTGAAAACATTGTGATAATGTATAGCCAGTATGGATCGCTAACGCCCTTAATGGGTCTGAGTACATGAAACTCTGTAGATCCAAAACCGACTCCGTTTTTCAGTCCTTTAGCAACGCCGCCCTTGCCATTCTCCATGCAGGGCGTTATTTTTGCAAAGAGCACATCGTTTTCGGCAAAGTATGTGAACCCCTTACAGACTTCCGAGTAAGGCCGCTCTACGGAGGCATCGATACGACCATCTTCACTGACAGAGGGCATTGCCACAAATGAGTAGCTGTCATCCGTATTTATGCCCTTCGGCTTTCGTGGATTAAGTTCACAGCACTTTCCGAGTGTAGTTAGTCCCCACCTAAACGGGTCTGTTCCTGGCTTGCCAAAGCGCTCGATAAATTGAGACTTAACGAGCTCATCGGTAGCCGAGATCAGCCTTTTATAGGCCTCCATCGTATCGTTAATGGACCACAAGACTTCGGCCAGCTTGCGCTGGGTGTCCATATCCGGCAGCTCAAACTCCAACTTCTTCAGGTCTCGCCAGTTGATTGTCGGGGACAATGATCCCACAGAAATCTTGATGGCCGCATCCAAGAAATAATCAGAACTGATGAACAAGGGGAAGAAATCCTTGTCGATTACGTCCTCTTTGGGCCGCAGCACCATTCCATGAGCGGAGAAAATGCCGTCAAAAGGTGCTATGGCGACCTTCTTCTGGTAAGCTCTGCGCTTTCCAAAAAGAACATCTCCTTTATGCATCACCAGCTTTTCTCCGATTGGAGCTACCTCCGAGCCGAACCGGGTAACCTTCAGAGTCCCAGAATCCAGATGCTCAAGGCCAAGGTAGGTGAAGCGATCCTCTTCGACAGGCTTTTTCTTCTCGGTGCTGTTGATAGCAATCTGATCAAATCGATATTTCGCCATTATGCACACCTCCTCATGGGAGCGGTGTGACCGGAGAAATCCTTATAGGCTACGGGCCCGATAAATTGAGATTTGAACAGCTCAGAACGGCAAATTTTGATTTATCGCTCTGCCGAACGAAGGCCGCAAACTGCTCCTGAATCTCAATTGGTGCATCTGGAATAAGATACTGCAGAATATCACTGTCTCGTACCGCAGGATAACTGATTCCGCTTGCTTGTTCACACATTGCGTTCGTGAATGCCTCTGATGTAATTACTCCCTAGATATATTCTGGCAAGCATTTTTCACACCGAAGAACGCAAAATCCGGTCGATGCCACAACATTTTCCTCTGAATAAGGGTTCACAGCTATGTTCTGAAGGTTAGGACGAACCGTGGATATCAGAATGTCTCCTTTTTCAAGAACCTGTTGGGCCCTTGATGGAGTCTCATCAATAGGAAATTCGACATATCCTGTGACTCGCTTCGACTGATTGTTTATTGAAGAAATATCGATATAGCGGATCTCCTCAAAATCTTTAGAAATGTCTTTCTTTTTCTTTATCTTCCGATCAACCACACTGCTTATAGGTACAAGTTGATATTTCTCGGAGTAAAAGAACTGCTCCATAAATTGAGAATTGCAAACAAAACAGCATCTGTATATTACTATTCTTCGTGATATGTTTGCGTCAAGGTTCGATCTTTCAGCGTAACTTCAATCTTCGAGATTATTTTCGCAGGGTCTAAATCTTTGTGATCACTTGTTAGTTGTCCTTTTTCAGGTTTGATAAAATACTGTACTTTATCACCGGTACCAACATAGCTAACATAAAGTACAACAATCGTATCGCCATCTTTATCTGTCTTGATGTTTGTAGTAAGGCGATAATCAGGAGTTGGTTTAGCTTTTTCTTTTATTTCTGGTATGTACCAGTCATCCAAACGGATGAGTGTTGCATCCTTGAAAATTTCACGATTCAGAACTCTTAAGCAACGGGAAATAAGAGCTTTGGAGCTTCCAATCTCGATTTGGTTCCTGCATTTCGGACAGGTCAAAACAGCACTATCGAAGCTATGGTCATATTCCAATTCAATCTCAGGATGTTTAGTACAATGAAAATGTATACCTTCCTGATTGCAGAAATAGTGGTCGTGGAAATTCACTTCCTTTGTGTGAAAGTTGGTACAATCTCCGTGATCAGTATTGTATTCATCGAAAAGTGAACATTTTCTGAAAGATATTTCATCATCCAGCCTATAAATGATTTTATTACTCATAACGGTACTCCTTAAAAAGTGTTATCCGATATATTTTCTGTGTGACTCTTTTACGTTGTTCTGATTCACCATAGCGTATTGGAGCGTGGTATCAATGCTCTGGTGGCCGAGAAGCTGCTGCACCTGCTCAATTGGCATGCCTTTGTCGATAGCCATTGTAGCAAGCGTCCGTCGGAACTTGTGCGGATGTACCTTATGAAAACTCAGCTCACGACCAATTTTGCGGAGCCTGATTTCCACACCACTGATTTGAAGCCGGTCAAACGGTTTCAGCAGGGATACGAACAGTGCTTCATTGCCGTCTGTGCGTTCGCCAAGATAGCGTTGCAAGTGGATTTTTGTCCGGGCGTCAAAGTAGACCTTGCGTTGCTTATTTCCTTTACCGAACACGATGCATTCCCGATTTTCAAAATCCACATCACTGCGATTGAGCTTTACGAGCTCACCGACTCGGATGCCGGTTGAGGCCAGAAGATCAATCATGGCCAGATCTCGTGCGTTGTCGCAGTGATCACGCATTAGCTCTAGCGATTCATCTGAGTAGGTTTCTTTGACCGTTTTACCGGTCTTCACCTTGTGGATTCTCCTGACAGGGCTCTTGACGATATAGTCTTCGTCTTCGAGCCATGCGAAGAAAGAGGAGAGAATGCGTCTCACATTATCGAGGGTGACTTTGCTCACGGTTCCTCGTCGCTGGTATGTATCGAGGTAGGAGCGAAGATTCTCGGTTGTTATCTGGCATTCCGGCTTGCCGATGCTCTCCAGCATGTTCCGGATTGTAGATTCGTAGTAACGGAGGGATTTTTCCGAGCATCCCTCGACACGCTTTGCGGCAATAAATACCGGTAGCATGTCGCTCTTTTCGTTTTTGCTCTCGGTTGTGGCTGATTGTAACGGCAGCAGATGCTTTGCCAGCACTTCCGAAAGCAGTTTCATTTGGTTCTCATCCAGAATTCCGAGCAAATCGTTCCGGATATTTGCTATTATGTGGTCGATCATGATGGTTTCCTCCTTTTCGTTATCCTCCGTTTCCGGTGTTCCCACGAGCCGGAGGAAACTTCATGACCTTGTTTCTTAGCCAAGATTCTCAGCTATAATGCGTTTGTAGGTTGCGGTCAGCTCAGAGAGTGCCTGTTCCAGTTCAAATTTTGATTTATCGCTCTGACGGACAAAGACTGCAAACTGCTCTTGGTCAAGCAATGGAGGTAAAGCTATCTCCATGTTTTTGATATACGAAACAGCTCCTATGTTTTTAATGCCCGAACCTTTTGTTTCTAGCTGATCGACAGAATTCTTCATGTAGGTTAAGAATACTTCTGGAAGCATCTTCTCATTTAGATGGAACTTACAAAGTGCCTGATTTATAATCCCTAACTCTGCATCATTGGGCAGCTGATATAAGCATCCTATCGTTCCAGAACAACTCATTATGAAATCTCCTGGGCCACATTCAAAACGCTTTAGTTCCTGATATTTTGCCTTAGTAACATAGCTATCACCAAGAACAGCCGATCTCTGAATGGCATTTTTCTGTTCATACACTTTAACGGTGTCAGGGCCTTTTTCGACGAAGAAGTTGACTTTTAATGTACTACCAAACGGACCCCGAACAATGGAGTCACATAGCGCTTTTAGCTTTACCAATGGCCATCCTTTTTCTTTAGAGAACAACTCGATAAATTGAGATTTCACCAGCTCATCCGTCGCTGCAATCAATTTCTGATAGGATTTTTTCGTGGCGTCCATAGCCCACAGAAGCTCAGCGAGCTCACGCTGTTTATCCATATCAGGTAGTTCAAACTCATAGTTTTTCAGATGCTCCCACTTTACACGGGGAGAGAGGGACCCGGCGGATTTACCAACAGCGAAGTCAAACAGTTCATCATTCTGAATGATAAACGGAAGAAGCTCAGGAAGAATGCGATCTGGGATAGCTTCTATTACCGTGATGTCGCCGGAACAGATGCCGTCGAACGGCGCAACGGCTGCCTTTTTGAGATAGGCTCTGCGTCGACCGAACAGAACATTGCCTTTGCGGAACATCTTTGTGAAGGTGTTATCGTTGCCCTCATCCCAAGCGGTGAGAGTCACTTCCTCCGAAACCAGATGCTCAAGGCCGACAATTGGATATCCGTCCTTGCTGCCTTTGCAGGTTTCCTTGTGTTCAATGGCGACATCGCCCAATTTCACTTTACTCATTATCTTCGGCCTCCTTTCCCAGCATGGCATTCAGTTTCTCATAGCTCAGCTTCATCATTTCCGAGGCGGCCCTCCAGCTGTCATAGTGTTCCTGAACCGTGCGAGTGTCGATTTCTTCCTCGTTTACTTCCGGTTTGACATACAGCGGAATGCTGAGTGAAAAGTTATTATCGGCAATGTCCTGAATGGTTGCGATCTTAGCAAAGTCGCCATCATCGCAGTAATTCTTATACGCAGTTGCGATCCGCTGAATATGACGGTCCTCCAGATAGCTCTGCGCGTTCTTCCGCTCGACTTCGTTAACAGCATTAATGAAGAGGATTTGCCCACGGCGCTCCGGTCGCTTTGTCATTCGGCAGATCATGATGCAGGCTTCCATTGGGGAGTTGTAGAACAGGTTCGGCCCAAGACCGATAACGCATTCTACTCTGTCGCTGCGGACAAGTTTCTCGCGCATTGTGCTTTCCTCATTACGGAAAAGGACTCCGTGCGGGAACAGAATAGCACATCGACCGGTATCCTCTTTGAGGCTTGCAATAATGTGCTGGAGAAAAGCATAGTCGGCACGGCCCTGTGGAGGAACACCTAAGAAGTTGCGACCGTATTTATCGCTCTCAAAAGCGGCTCGATCCCACTGGCTAATGGAATAAGGTGGATTTGCAAGGCAGAGGTCAAATTGCTGCAACTTGCCGTTTTCAATGAAAGCGGGAGAAGCAAGTGTGTCGCCGTTGACGATGCTAAAGTCCTTAACACCATGCAAGAACAAGTTCATCTTGCCGATAGCTGATGTCAGAGCATTGATCTCCTGCCCATAGACCGCCACATTGCGCCATTCCTTGCCTTGCTCTTTCAAGTACGCTATAGCGGAGATGAGCATACCGGCGCTTCCACAGGTCGGGTCATATATGGATTCTCCGGATTCCGGCTTCAGCATTTCAGTCATCAGGTGGACAACGGTACGATTGGTATAGAACTCCTGCGCTGTATGGCCGCTGTCATCTGCGAATTTCTTAATTAGGTACTCATATCCCTGACCGAGCTCGTCCTCAGGGCAGTTGGCAATAGACAGTGTTTTCGTGCTGAAGTGCTCCAACAGGTCTTTCAAAAGCCTGTCGGGAAGACGATTTTTGTTGGTCCAAGCTCCATCACCGAAGATGCCCTGCAGCTTATCAGAGTTCGCATTTTCAACCTTCCTGAACGCCTCAACGATAGCTACGCCTACATTTTCAGAAACGGCGCGGACGTCATTCCAATGATAGCCCTTCGGAACAATAAAGGTATGGATCTCGTCCTCATCAAATTCGGATGCATCATCACCGTACTCTTCGACAGCATTAGATGTTTCTTCATCGTACACATCGCAGATGCGCTTGAAGAAAAGAAGTGGGAAAATATACTGCTTGTAGGCACCGGCATCAATGTTGGTTCTGAGCAGAACTGCAGAGTTCCAGAGGTAGGACTGCAGTTCTTCGATTGTTATTCTCTTACTCACTGATGTAGCCTCCTTTCAGCAGCAGTTCTCTCATCCGGGTTTCGGCCTCGATCATCTCGTCATAGGCCTCGAAGTACTGTCTGCGGATTTCTTCCGGAGGAACTGTTTCTTGTTCCTTCTTTTCGATATAGTTGTTGATTGCCAGAGAATAGTCCTTTTCTCGAATGTCAGCAATCGTGACGATCTTGACCTTTTCAATCACATCCTCATAAGCGGTGTAGTAATCGAAAACAGTCTGAATATCGGCTTCTGTCATGATGTTCTGCGCTCGTTGCGGAGTGTAGATACCGGAACCGTCGATCATACAAATGCGGCCTCTGTGAGAAACAGCCTTATTGTTGTTCAGGAAAAGAATACAAGCGGACACTCCGGTCGAGTAGAATACGCCACTCGCCATTGCGATGATAGCTTCCAGCTTATCCGACTCAACGAGCTGCTTACGGATTTCTCCCTCCTTGCCGCTTCTGAACAGGACTCCTTGTGGGAGTACAACAGCGCAGCGCCCGGTCTTCGGGTTCATCGACTTCACCATGTGCTGCAGCCATGCAAAGTCACCGTTGGAGTCAGTCGGGCAGCCCCAGATATTACGACCGTAGATGTCGCTGCTGAATTGTTCGGAGCCCCAGTTCTTCAGAGAGAATGGAGGATTCGCTACCACACAATCAAAGGTTTGCAGAGAACCTCTTTCCAGATAATTTGGTGAGCGAAGTGTATCGCCCTGTGTTACTTTGAAGTCTTTAGCTCCGTGCAAGAACAGGTTCATTCGTGCAATCGCGGAGGTTGCGAGGTTTTTCTCCTGACCGTAGATGCGGCCATAGGTGAGTTTGTCGCCATGCATGAATCGGATGGCCTCGATTAACATCCCGCCCGTTCCACATGCTGGATCGTACACGGTTTCGCCAGCTTTGGGAGCCAGCAGCATGATGAGCAACTTAACGATAGAACGAGGGGTGTAAAACTCACCGGCATTTTTCTTTGACAGGTCTGCGAACTTCTTAATCAGGAATTCATAGCTGTCGCCCATGACGTCGGCAGAGTAATTGTTGTTACCGACTTTGAGCTTGGACATGTGCTCAATGAGGTCCTTTAATCTCTCGTCTGAGAGTTTTGTTTTGTCTGTCCAGTTCGCATCATCGAAGCTGCTAAAGACGCCACTCAGGGTATCCGGGTTAGCACGCTCGATACCGTTCATTGCGTTGACGATAGCAACTCCGACGTTTTCGCTTGCCTCACGAACATCCTGCCAGTGACATCCATCCGGGATGACAAAGCGATGGTTTTCAGCGAAGCTCGCATATTCCTCATCGCCACCGGATTCCTCAAGGGCTGCCTGCGTTTCTTCGTCATAGACATCAGAAAGCCTTTTGAAGAACAGAATCGGTGTCACGTAGCTCTTGTACTCATCCTGGTTGATAGGACCACGCAAAATGTTGCAGGCCTCAAACAGATGGGAAAAGAGCTTCTGACTTGTCGTTTCTTCAGGATGGGCTGTGTTGGCATCAAGTTCAAGATCAGCAACATCCATAGCTGATTCCATCATTTCTGCACGACCTCCCGTTCTTACTTTCATGCCGGTTGATGGGGAAATGCCTACGCTACCGGTTTCATTCTTTTTCTCGATTTTTGCTGGATACCGATTTTCAAATTCCAACAGGATTTTTAGGAGTCTCTCATCCAAGAAAGTGAGAGCATGCTTCCTAATGCTGGTCGGTACACCGTAGTAGGCTTCGGCAACAGAACCAGTGATCGCAGCAAGTGTATCGCTGTCGCCGCCGATGGATATGGCATTTCTTATGGCATCCTCGAAGTTGGTCGATTCAAAGAATGCCTCTAATGCCTGTGGGACGGTATCCTGACAGGTCTCGTTAAACCGATAGGTCTCACGGATGCTGTCAAGGGTAAAGCCCAACGGATAGTAGTTCTTTATAATATAATCCTGTATCCCAATCAGGCTCTTTCCGGTCCGGGCAAGGAATACCGCTACGGCGGTAGCTTCGGCTCCTTTTATACCCTCCGGATGATTATGGGTCACTTCGGTAACAGATCTTGAAAGCTGCTTAACTTCATCAATAGTTCTTCCAACGTAACCGCATCCGCTGACCCGCATTGCGGCCCCGTTGCCGTAACTGTTATAGGGCGCTGGATTATCAGAGTACATCCAACGTTGGAATGATCCGCCGTATCCACAATGGGGATACGGACGTCCAACACTCTGCATGGAGCGAATAGCCTGCTCGCCCAAGCCGCTGTAGCCCCCTTGGCATTTCATAAGGGCATCGCAGACGGCCAGAGACATTACGGAGTCGTCGGTGAAGAAGCATTTGTGCGTGAGCAGGTCGAAATCCTTTGACCGGTGGTTATCCCACTCGAAGCGTGATCCGACGATGTCACCAATTATTGCACCAATCATCTAAAAACCTCGCTTTCCAAAGAATTAATAATACTGCTCGATGTAGTTGTAGGCTTTATCGAAGACCTCTTTGTCTTTGATCTTATACTTGATCCATACCACGCTACGCAGAGCTTTCTTGACTTCCTGCTTACCGGCGGTCGTACTCTGCCAACCATCAAAGCGGACGATTTTAACGATGCTGTCGATATCTGCCACGATGCGCTCGACGATAACCGGTGTGCTCTTATTCTTGATTCCATTAAAGAGCTCGGTAAGAGCAGCGATGCCTTTGTCGATCTCCTGCTCCGGCACAACTTCTTTTTCTGCCTGTGCCGCTTCCTTTGCAAGTTCGAGCAGGAGCTTCAGGAACTCAATGCTGGTGATGAGGCCTTGCTCATGCTTTTCACGCAGAGCTTCCAGTTTCTCCCCAAGATGCACAAACTTCGGTTCGTTGGCATGCTTCAGAATTTTAGCGACAAGGTTAATTTCGACCTTCTTAGTGGTCTTCTTCAAGTCTTTCTGTTTCTCCAAAAAGTCATCAATAAGGTCGGCGTCCATAGAGAGGATATCCATGTCCTCATCAGCCTCTCCGACGGTGACATTCTGGTGGACCAGCTCGATGGTCTTTGCACCCAGAGAGCCCCAAATCAAACCGCCACGGCCATCAGTCGGCTTGACCGATTCATAAACACGGGAAAGCCACTGATAGTCTACCTTGTAGGGATTCAAGAAACTATCGGGAGAAAGAGCGTCCCACGCACGATTCAATACACGATAGTCTGCAGCGAAAGCGTCCTTCTCTTTGTTTGTCGGGAGACATTCCTGCGCTGCCATCAAACCTTCCCAGCCTTCGACGGTTCTGTCGATGCCCATGAAATAGCTCAGGCACTTTTTGAGAAGGGCCGGAAGCTGCTTCTTGATTTCTTCGATATTTGTGATGATGCGACGCATGCTGTTTTCATCGAAATCGAGAGCCTTTGCCACATCGTCAAAGATGCCAATATAGTCAACGATTAGGCCATGAGTTTTACCCTGATCATAGGTCCTGTTCGTGCGGCAGATGGCCTGAAGGAGTGTGTGGTCCTTCATAGGCTTATCAAGGTACATCACCTGAAGAATAGGAGCATCAAATCCGGTCAGCAGCTTTGCGGTAACAATAACGAGCTTAAGAGGGCTGTGAGGATCACGAAAATAATCAAGAACTTTGCTTTCCTGATCACGGTCACGGCGGTATTTCTTATAGCGATCTTCTTTGTCATTATTCGTATCCATGACAATGGTGGTAGCATCTTCTCCGAGGAGCTCATCAAGGACGGCCTTGTACATCAGGCAGCATTCACGGTCATATACAACTACCTGACCTTTATAGCCGTTAGGCTCGATCTTTTCCTTGAAGTGTTTGGCAATATGCTCGCACACCTTACGAATACGGGCCGGGTTATACATGATGGCTTTCATATTGACTCGGCGGGACAGTTCATTCTTTTCGTCTCTTGAAAGACCGGCCTCGTCAGTCATGGCATCAAATTCACGATCCAGCTTGTCCTTGTCCACGTGAAGCTCAACAGGAACGGGCTCAAAGTGAAGTGGCAGTGTTGCACCGTCACGAATAGAATCGGAGAAGGAGTAACGGCTCATATACCCGGTACGATCCTCTTCGGCACCAAATGTGGCAAAGGTGTTCTTGTCCACACGATTGATAGGAGTACCTGTCAAGCCGAAGAAGAATGCATTCGGAAGGGCCATACGCATCTTTTCACCGAGGTCGCCTTCCTGAGTTCTGTGTGCTTCGTCGACCATAACGATGATGTTGTCACGAGCATTAAGTTCGCCGCTGACTTCACCAAACTTAAAGATGGTAGTGATGAGTATTTTACGCATATCGCCACGGAAGAAGGAAAGCAGTTCTTCCTTCGTGGCTGCACTTGTAAGATTAGGAATGTCGGAAGCGTTGAACGTGGCAGTAATCTGTGTTTCAAGGTCAATGCGGTCGTCCACAATAACCACTGTCGGATTCTTGAGTTCTGGAATCATACGCAGCTTCTGAGCTGCAAACACCATCAGCAGCGACTTTCCGGAACCTTGGAAATGCCAGATCAGGCCTTTTTTGGGATATCCGGCCACAACACGGTCGACGATCATATTTGCACCTTCAAATTGCTGATAGCGGCAGATGATTTTGTATTTGCGATACTTTTTGTCCGTTGCAAACATGGTGAAGAACTGGAAGATGTCCATTACCTTTTCGGGCGTAATCATATCTTCGATGCTGATCTTCACATCGGCAAGGCCGCCCTCAGCTTTGTGGGTTGCTGTATGCCACGGGCCCCACATGTTAATGGGCATGTTAATAGAACCGTATCGATAGCATTTCCCTTCGGTAGCGAAGTTGAACACATTCGTTACGAACATAGCAGGGATGCTTTTCTCGTAAGCGGAGATGTCACCGGCAGCGTCCAGCCATGTGATTGCGCTGCGGACGGGAGTCTTAAGCTCACCAACGGCAATCGGGAAACCATTGATAAGGAGAACAATATCGAGTCGCTTTCCACCTTCGGCCTGCGGGTATACCCACTGATTTGTGACGACGTATTCGTTTAGAGCAAGGTCCTCTTTACGCATTGTTCCGAAAAAACGAATAGGTACCATACGGCCATCCTTGCCGAAGGGATAGGAGTTTTCCTCAAATATCATCTTCTTGAAAACCTCGTTCTGGGTAACGAGGTTGTGGGGCTGAACGGAGAGGATAACAGTTCTCAGTTTATATATGACCTCATCTGCACGAGACGGGTCCTCTGCGATTTCGGGGTTTAATCTAATCAGGGCTTCTTTCACCATAGGCTCGACCAGCACATCCGAATGCATACGAGGGAGCTCCTCGGCAGGGATATACTTCCAACCGTTGTTTTTCAGGGTTGAAATAATCATCTGCTCAATGGTGTTATCTTCGTTAAAAGTAGTTGCCATATTATTTCCTCCATAGCTTGTCGATTATATCGTATCAGATTAGCTGTGCCAAAAAACGGACTCAATACAGCTTTGACTGGATTCTTTGCTGTACACCTCGCCAGCCTTCCTCGGCTGCGGCGATAGTTTCTTTATAGAATCTCAGACCGGTATTGTATTCTTCGATTAGTGCATCCTGCGCTTCAAGCGGTAACACCGGAACTTCCAACTCAATAATATCCTTGTAGTTGATGTTTACCACCACAGTGCCTCTCTGCAGACTTTGAAGCATCTTTATTCCTACCGGCGACTCAAGGAAGAGTTTCAGGTAAGCTCCACGCAGCATGTCTTTTGGCCTGATTACGTTGATGTTCGCAGACGGAATACAGATCATCGGTTGTTTTTCAAAAACTGCGATTTTGACCGTAGTGCCTCTGGCCGTTACAAGAACGTCTCCATCTTCCAGAATGTAGCGTGAGACTTTTCTTTCTTCCTCCTCGATTTGGTCGAGGTGCTCATAATCAATTCCTGTGTCGGTGATGTTTGAGATGTTGATAACCGCCACATTACCACTTTCGGCTTTCGCATTTACGGCCTTACCACGGAATACTGTTGCTGCATCTTTCAAGCGCAACTTTTTTACCGGAGAATTAGAAAATGCCTTGATGTCCTCATCCTCTTCGGAAAATGCCATGTCTACGTTCCAGCCATTGAGGTCGGCAAACTCATCGCCGAAAAGAAGGATTTCGTTTTTTACCACGAGGCTTTTGCACGGCGAGCTCTTGCGGATAGGTTTGTCAGACTCATACTGCTTTAGAACCACATCGTCTGTTCTGCCGGTCGAGAATACAAACAGATAGGTACGAATAGACGTGTACGGTGTAAACAAACCGGCGGGCAGAGCACTTATTTCCTTTATCTTATAGTTGCGCTCAATGTATTCTCTGAGGGCAGCTGTGCTGCCGCCACCAAATGTGATTTTTGCAGGAAGCACCTTCGCAAGATTGCCGTCCATGTTAATGTGGTATAGCAAATTCTGCACAGCAATCAGGTCAGGTTCTCGGCTGATGAAATCCTCACCATTTACAAGCACTCGTCCACCAAAGATCGGGATACTGATTATTAGATCGTATCTCTCGGTGGTGAAGCCATAACTATAAATATCAGCGGCAAGCAATTTTACGTTCTTGATTCCAGCGTACACGACCGAAAGAAGCTCTGTCCTTATTGCTTGGCGAGAGGTCAGTGTAAACTGGACCTTTGGGTTGGATTCAATCACATCGAGAAGAGAAGGCCCGTATTGCTCGCACTCGGTAACCAGAACCTTGCTGGTGCCAGCTTCGATGTATTCAGAAAATTTTTCGATCAGTACATCCGGAGCAAAAAGCTCTCTGCCGTCGTTCGCAATATTTATAAAGGAAAGAATGCCTCGCTCGTCCAGTGGAGAAAGAGCGTTGTAAATAGTAAAAAACAGATCGGCATCTCCGGGGAAGCGAGGAAGCGTAGCTGATACTTCTTGCATGGTGCGATAAACGGTATCACAGTCATCGTCCTTGCCGGAGAGAGCCTTTTTCGTCATAACGACTCTATAGAGGAGGTCAATCATGCTTGACTGATCCGAAAAACCATAACTTCTAATTACGTTGGCTGCATTGAATAGGGCTTTATCACTCATCGGGCTCTTACTCATAGAAAGATACCTCCTTTAGCTTTCTGTTAGTATTCTATCACACGAAATTTAGTATGTCAATACTAAAATCAAAATCAAGTGTAAATATTTTGTGGCCGGGTTGAACCTTTTAATTATTCCACACTTTTTAATTATTCCTCCGACAGCCTGTTTTGAGGGGTAAGTTCCAAAAGCCACAGAAGCGGCCAGCAACAATCAAATAAACAGAAAAAGGGCTTCCGAAGCTCTACTGTAAAACACAGCGGAACCTCGAAAGCCCTTTATTTCAAGCCTTTTTC
>ENA-ORIC01001570-ORIC01001570.1-human-gut-metagenome-genome-assembly--contig:-NODE-1570-length-21468-cov-9.339956_pt1 | contig 21468 bp, 18 predicted proteins | sample MGYA00243023_ERZ508732 | MGnify/ENA primary metagenome ERZ508732 (study PRJEB26277, sample SAMN04329767) | human gut metagenome | biome: human-associated habitat | host: Homo sapiens | place: USA...
ATCACACTTGATCTTACTAAGTTTGATTATCCGTCACGCTCAGGTGCTAAGGCTACTGTTAAGGTTGAGCCTTCAACTCCTGCAGTTGATAATTTAACAATCAACGCTACATCTAATATTTGCCAGGCTAACGGTTCAGGCACATTTAATGTAGGCGACAAGGTATCAGTTTACTATCTCCTTGACACTAAGGACGCACAGCTTGAAGAAGTACAGTGGGCTCTTACATATGATAAGAACCTCCTTACACTTGATTCACTTACAATGCCTGAAATCGCTGACGGCATGGTAAATATGGATGATGTTTCAGGCAATGCTACAAACCTTGCACTTTATGATTTTGCAGGCGGCAAGAAGCTTGTTGAGGCTGTGTTCACAGTTAACGGTACAGGTACAACAAATGTTGACCTCAATGTAGTTGACCTTACACTTGGTAAGCTCAATCCTGCAACAGGCACAGTTGATGCTGATTCAGAATATGAAGCAGTAGTTAACGGCGACATGGCTAATGATCTCTTTGATCACATTAACTCAGACGCTAAGGTTGAGGCATATGTTGAGCCTACAACAACAGAGCCTGCTACAACAGAGCCTACAACAACAGAGCCTGCTACAACAGAGCCTGCTACAACAGAGCCTGTTACAACAGAGCCTGTTACAACAGAGCCTGCTACAGAGCCTACAGACGCTCCTACAACAGAGCCTACAACAACAGAGCCTGCTACAGTGCCTACAGATGCTCCTTCAACAGAGCCTACAGATGCTCCGGCTACAGTAGCTCCTACTACACCTGATGCTACATCTGCTACACAGGCTGCAACAAAGGGTCAGTCAACAGCTGACACAGCTACTTCTGATACACCGGCTAACGGCACAAGCAGCAACGCAGTACAGACAGGTAATGCTTCTATGGCAGTAGTTATCCTCTTAGCTCTTGTTTCTGCAACAGGTGTTGTTTACTTCACAAGAAAGAGATTCAATAAGTAATTGAATTTCCTATTGTAAGACTGTTAACGGCGTTGACAGATTAAAAAAATAATTTTTCGCCTCTCGGTTTTCCGAGGGGCGTTTTTTTATATCGTAATGTTGTGAAAATCAGTTTGAATTATAATTCCAAAATATCATTTCTTTAAAGGTGAATCTGCAATTAATTTACTTTTCACATAAATTTCACCGAGAATTGTTAAATTATTGATTGAAATTTTAGTCTTAATGATATATAATAGGGGTATCAAACTAAAGGAATGAAAAAAATGTCTAAAAAAATCAAAAATATGCTTTCAATTCTCTTCGTGGCTGTACTTACCATGTCAGCATTCTGTATTCCTGCAAGTGCTGCCGAGGATGACCTTACAATCAGCATTTCAACAGATGAAAAGGATTCCGTAACAGCTAAAGTCGGCGATACGGTTAAGTATGCTATTTATATGACCGATACAAAAGAAGAAGTAATCGGAGCTGCAATGAGTTTCTTTTACAACGATGAATATTTGAAGTTAAATGCCGATTCAATAAACTGCGAAAGCTTTAAAAATGCGATTGGCAACCCTAAACTTAAGAATTTTTACACCTTTACATGGACAGATGTTCAGAATCCCGTAAAGCTTAACGGTGACAAGGCTCTTGTTTCTGCTGAATTCAAGGTACTCAAGGGAGGCAAAACCGATCTTTCATATTTCATCTCGGATATGTACGGCGATGATATGACATATCTCAAATCATATAAAATCACCTGTAAGCTTTGGGTGAACGGTAAAGAGGTAGAGGATAGTGCCGTTCCGATAGTAAATAATGATACGGCAAATTCCGAAAAAATTCAGGGCGATTTTGTAAACTACATTGACGGAATGGGCGAGGAAAACTCACCTAACAAAGACGACCATAAGTCGGTAGTTGTTGAGAAAAAGTACATTTCAACTCAGCAGAATAGTCAGGTTGTAGATGTTACAAAGGTTGTTGAGAGCTCTGCAAACGGTTCGGGTTCAAACACGACATTAATTATTATAATTGCAATTGTTGTTGTTTTGATTGCCGCAGGTGCAATTATTTTCGTAAAGAAAAAGGACGAAAAAAAGAACAAAGCTGCGGACAATAATGCAATGTCGGACGACGCAGATGCGGATAAATAAAACAGATAAATATCTTTTATAGGAAAATTTTTTATAATACAAGCTAAATACACAAAATTGCGATTGCAATTTTGTGTATTTTTTTGTTTTAAGCTTTCTGAAAAAGATTGCAATTTTGAAAATTTTGTTATATAATGATTCCATACCGATAGAAATCGGAAATTTTTTTGGAGGAGATTCAAATGTCAAAAAAACTTATTAGTATCATAGTGTCATGCGCTCTCGTTCTTTCACTTGCTCTTGTAGGTGTAATCGGCGTTTCCGCAGCTATTGATACAGACGGTCGTTATGTCCCAAGTGAGGGCGTAAAAGAAACACACAAAGTTTACTTCCTTATGCCTGAGTCATGGAAGAGTGAAAAGTACAATGCTCATGATGCAGGTGCATACTGGTGGAACGGTTCAGATCCATGCGGCTCTCTTGACGGTACGTCAGTAGGTCCTGCTTGGCCGGGTTATAAGATGCAGGTTGAAAATGCTGAAAATAACATCTTCTATCTTGACCTTCCTACAGATGTTCCTAATCTTGATTTCAACAACTACCTTAACGGCGGTCAAAGGACAGAAGATGCCGCAACAGGTAATGTAACTTACGAGTTTACTGAGGATCAGTTTAAGGCTGCTAAGCAGACTGCCGATGTTTCTTGTCAGTACTATTCGGAAGGCGACAATGAATATTATGACAGTTTGCTTGACGGCGAATTCTGGGCAAAGGCTCAGGAAGCATTTGACGGTGATGACAAGACATTCCTCGGTAAATTTGCTGACAACTTCTTTGAGGATCCTGACTGGGGTATCTCAATGTACCTCACCAACATGATTTATGTTATAGACCCTACCAACACTTCTGTAAGCGTAACAGGTAAGGAAACATATGCCGGTGAGTTCTACTTCTACTATGGTCTTAACGAAGAAACAGGCAAGTACGAGTACGGTTCACTTCCTAACTATGATATGGCTAAGGAAGCAGGTCTTGTTCAGACAGTAGACAAGAATGCAAAACCTGCTACTCCTGATCAGGCTGCAACAACAGCTCCGTCAAGTGACAAGAAAGATGACAACAAGACAGATTCTACAAAGAACACAGTTCCTACTGCAGGTCAGAACCCAACATCTTCTGCAAACGCAGTTTCAACTGCTGACACAGCAAATAGCACAGACAACAGCGCAGTTCAGACAGGTGCTACAACAGCAGCTGCAGTTCTCGCAGTTCTCCTCGTTGCAGGCGGTGCAGTTCTTTACACACGCAAGAGATTTGAATAATCTTAAATAATTATACATAATTATTTGATGCCCTCCGCTTTGGAGGGCATTTTTGCATTACTGTTTATTATTTGTTCTCTTATGTATGACTGAATAAGCGGAAATTACGGTTGAAAATATGCCAAAATTCCGTAAAATGCAAATTTGGTGGAAATTAACACAAAAATTTGGTTGTTATTACATTGAGATTAAGGCTCAAAATTCCCTGTAACACTTGATTTTTACTGCGTTTTATACTATAATAATCATACAGATGCAAGTATGGTGTCGGAAATTCATAAGGAGGAAATACAAATGTCCAAAAAAGTTATCAGTCTTTTATTGGCTGTTATGCTCACAGCGGCAATGATAGTGGTTGCTGCAATAAGCGTTTCTGCCGATACGGACGATGAAGGCAGTTATGTGCCTTCTGAGGGCACTGAAACCTACCATATATATTTCTGCAAGCCTGATGACTGGGAAAACAAATATACATCTGATGCAGGTGTTTATTGGGAAAACGGTTCGGATACTCCTTCAGCGTGGCCGGGTTATTCAGCTCGCAATGCTGATATCAAAAATGTTTACTGTTCTGATGTACCGACCGATGTTGATAAAGTAATCTGGAACAACGCTCTTAAAGGTACAGACGATCCTACAAATCCTGAATATAAACTTGCTTATCGAACAACCGATATTAATTTTAAAGGTTATGAAAAAGGCGAGTCTGATTATTATCCCAACGGTGTTGAAAGCTTTGATAATATGATTTATATTATCAATCCTGAATTTACTTCCGAGAACGATAAGGATGAATTGATTTTTGCCGGTGAGTGGTTCTACTACTACGGTAACGGTGAATACGGCAATGCTCCTAAAAAGGCAGACCTCAAGGCCGGCGATTATTACGGCAAAGACGGTGTGTTCCCGACAGAGTACAATCCATCGGGTGAGGAAACAACAGCCGAATCAACAACAGAGGTTGTAACAGAATCGGAAACAACCGAGTCTGCAACTGATGGTGCTGCTGCAACAGAGGGGACAACATCATCTGCTGAATCTTCGCTTGCTCTTACAGTAAATGCAACATCTAATTACTTCCCAATGGCAAGTGCAAAGTATAATGCAGTTACAAATCAGGTAACGGTTACATATATTATGCAGTCTCCAAAGAATGTGCTTGACACGCAGTGGCACATTTCTTATGACCCTTCAATCCTTTCGGTTGCTGATGTGAATACTGCTAAGTCGGTTTGCCCGACAATGGACGGCAGAGGTGTATATGTAAACTTCAAGAATAAGTCGGAAGGCGTTGGTTATGTAAGATTCGGTGCAAGTAATCTCGGTCTTTATGACTTTAGCGAAAAGACGCTTTTTGCAACAGTTGTTTTTGATGTTAAAGACATTTCAAAGGTTGCACCGGTTTCGACGACGGTTGACCTTGTTGTTGAGGTGCTTCGTGTTTCGGAAGTAAATCCGGACACAGAAATGACTGACGGTTCAAAAGAAGTTATTCTTGTTGATAAAGAAGTAGTTAAGAAAGATCCTGTTGCTGTGGCAGCAAAAAATGGTCTTTCAACTGAGCTTACTCCTTCAACCTATGCAGAACCGACTACAGCCGAGCCTTCAACCGCAGAGTCATCTACTGAGGCTACTAAGGCTACAGAGGAAACGCAGGAATCAACTAAGGTTACAATTGTTCCTGTAACTTCACAGGATGCAACATCTGTAACAAAGAAAATCAGCTCAACATCCGACACTCCGGATACATCTGATAACAGCGGCGGCAATGACGGCGTTGTCCAGACAGGTGAAGCTCCTCTGGCTGTTGTAATTCTTACACTTCTCATCGGCTCAACTTGTGTAATGTTCGTTCTTCGTAAGAAGGAAGAAATCCTTTAACGGCTGATAAAGACTAATAATTAAGAGGGCTGACCAAACAAAGGTCAGCCCTCTTTCTGTGCTGTGATTGAGGTTTAAAATTCTGATAAAAATACAAAAAAACAGCTCCACCGTAAATAGTGGAGCTGTTTCGTAATCTGTAAAATCAGTTAGCTCTGGTAACCTTACCTGAACGCAAACAACGGGTGCAAGCATATACACGCTTTGGTGAACCGTCAACAATAGCCTTAACACGCTGTACGTTGGGCTTCCATGTTCTGTTTGATCTTCTGTGTGAGTGAGATACCTTAATACCGAACTTTACATCCTTACCGCAGAATTCACATTTTGCCATGCGTCTGCACCTCCTTAAAGAAAACTAATTCTATTTCTAACTTTGTTATAATAACAGAAAATGAGAGAAAATGCAAGTGTTTTTTGAAAATTTCTTAACTTGTTTTTTGCTCTTGTAATTTTTGACGATATATTATATAATTAGGAATAAATATAGTTACACGATTGTTACCTAAAAATTCAGATTTCAGGAGGCTCTTATGCTCTCATTATTACTTAACGGCATCAGAAACGGCAACCTTGATTTCGGCTCGGTAATTGCCGAAATATTGGCTGTACTCGTTATTATATTTTTAATTCTCCCGTTCCATGAATGGGCGCACGCTTTTACTGCGTCACTTCTCGGTGATAAGGCGGTAAAGGGCAGAGGCAGACTTTCGATTAATCCGCTCAGCCACATTGACCCTATGGGTGCTTTGTGTATGCTTTTGTTCGGATTCGGTTGGGCAAAGCCTGTTCCGATTGATCCGAGGAATTTTAAAAATCCAAAGGTCGGTATGGCAATCACCGCAATTATGGGTCCGATTGCAAATATCGTTGCCGCATTGGCAGGACTCCTCATTTACTATCCGATTATCCTTTTTACGGGTGCTTTTCCGCTTTCAACAATCGGCGATTACATTGTTCAGTTTTTAAGTTTCTATATTTCGTGCAATGTCGGACTTGCTGTGTTCAACCTTATCCCGATTCCGCCTCTTGACGGTTCAAAGGTTCTCTTTGTATTTTTACCCGACAAGGCTGTTGAATTCTTTTACAGATATCAGATGTACTTTTTTATCGGTCTTTTTGTTCTCTTGTATGTGGGAATTCTCAACACTCCGATTAACTGGCTCAGCAATCAGATTCTTAACTTCATCAGCTGGCTTGCAAGCCTGCCGTATATGCCGTTTGTCGGTTGATTTCAAAATCATTCGCAACATCAAATCATAACTGAAACTTATTTATGGAAACACAACAACTTCAATATAAGCTGTCGGCATTTGAAGGCCCTCTTGACCTTTTGCTGACGCTGATTTCTAAAAACAAAATAGATATTTACGACATCAGCATTTCCGAATTGCTCGACCAGTACATGGAGCAGATTAATATGATGCAGGAAAATCAGATGGATATCGCATCGGAATTTCTGACAATGGCGTCAAGGCTTGTCTATATCAAGTCTGTAATGCTCCTGCCAAAATATGAGGAAGAGGCTGAAGAACTCAAGAAAGAACTTTCGGGACAGCTTCTTGAGTATGCCGTTTGCCGTGAAATGGCGGCAAAACTCGGCGATATTTATGACTTTGACAGCTTTTACCGAGATGCATCTCCTGTTGAATTTGACTTGACTTACAACCGTATTCATCCGAGTGAGGATATCGCAAAGGCATATGTCAGCGCAGTCGGACGGGGCAAGCGTAAGCTTCCGCCGTCAAAAGATGCATTTTCGGGTATTGTGTCGCATAAAATCGTGTCGGTAAACAGTAAGATTATCCATCTTATGAGAAGGCTCTGGCACGGCAAAAGGCTTGAATATCACGAAATTTTTGAGGTATGCGAGGGCAAAAGCGACCTTGTGGCAACATTTCTTGCAACGCTGGAGCTTGTAAAGGGTAAGCGTATCAGAATTGAGGGCAGCGGTGAAAATGCCGTTGTTCATATGATTGAGGATAAAAACGCAATGCCTTTGCCGCAGGTTGACGAGGACGAAAACAATGAAAATGAGGAGGTGCAGTAATGGCTGTTGAAAATATTCGTGGTGCGATTGAGGCGATTTTGTTCGCAAACGGTGCGTCGGTTGAATTTTCCCGAATAGCGCAGGCGCTTGAAATTTCCGAAAAAAAGGTTAAAGAGCATATTTCTGCACTGATTGATGATTATGAGGCGTCAGGACGGGGCATAACTATAATATTGCTTGACAATTCCTGTCAGATGGTTTCAAAAAAGGAATTTGCTCCGCAGATTCGTACCGTTATGGATTTGAGAAGAAACACTCCGCTTTCACAGGCGGCTCTTGAGGTTCTTGCAGTTGTTGCGTACAATCAGCCTGTTACAAAGGCTTTTGTCGAGCAGGTGCGTGGTGTTGACTGCAGTGGTGTAATCGGCAGTTTGACAACAAAGGGACTTGTTGAAGAAAAGGGCAGACTTGAGCTTCCCGGCAGACCGTTGCTTTACGGCACAACCGAAAACTTTTTGCGTTGCTTTAACATTTCAAGTCTTGACGAACTTCCTCCGCTCCCCGAGGGTGATGAGGACAAGAAGTCTGAAGAAAACGGTGAAGAACAGGAAAAGACTGAAAACGGCAACGAGCAGATTGATTTGTTTGCCGATCAGCCTGTTGACAGGCAGTAAAATTTAGGGGGAATTCCCTTTGCTTTGGCTATATATACTACTCGGAATTGTGCTGTTTATTGCGCTTGTGATGTTTATTCCGATTACTTTGCGTGCATCATATAAAGAGGAGTTTTGGTGTGCCGTGTATATCGGATTTGTAAAGCTTCAACTTGTGCCGGCAAAACCCAAAAAGGAAAAGAAGAAGAAAAAAGCAAAAAAACAAACTCAGAAAACCGAACAGCCTAAAAAAGCGACAGAAACGAGCCTTATAAAAAAATACGGTATTGAGTGGCTTTTGAACCTAATAAAAAAAGTTGCAGAGCTTGCAGTATCTGCATTGCAGGACTTTTTCAGCCACATACTGGTTAAAAAATTGTCGCTGAGTATCAGCGTTGCAGGTGACGATGCGGCTGACACGGCTATAAAATACGGCAAATACTGTGCCGTTGTTTATCCGGCAGTAGGCACAATTGTCCGTGTTGTAAAATGCAAAGGCTACGGAGTTGACATAAATCCGAATTTTTCGGAAAAAGCAGAAACAGAAATTAACTTTGACTTTGCCGCAAGAATTTTCGCATTCCGACTTATCGGTCTTGCCGTTAAGCACGGAATCAAGGGGATTAAACTTCTTGCAGAAGTTAAAAATGATTGATATAAATATTGTTGAAAAAGGAGAATGGCTATGGAACATCCTATCGGCAGTTTAATGGATACCACAATGGAAAAAATCAAGGAAATGATTGATGTCAATACTATTATCGGCGAGCCTATAACTTCGCCTGACGGCACACTCATCATTCCTGTTTCAAAGGTAAGCTACGGCTTTGCGGCAGGCGGTTCGGATCTGCCCACCAAAAAGGAAAACAAAGACTGCTTTGGCGGCGGCAGCGGTGCAGGTGTGACAATTCAGCCTGTTGCATTTCTTACCGTTTATCAGGGCGATGTAAGACTTGTTTCCGTTGACAGAGAAGAAGGTACAGCCGACAAGCTCGTTAATATGATTCCCGATGTTCTTAAAAAAGTAAAGGGAGTTTTCAAAAAGGATAAGAGCGAATCCGCAGACGATTTTTCCGAAATTACACAGGACGATATTGACGGCTGATTCGTAATATTGCAACACCCCTCGGCATAGATTTATGCAGGGGGTGTCCTTATGAAAAAAATAATCTCGCTTGCGGTGTGCTTTGTTATGCCGTTTGTGCTTATGGGCGCAAAAACTGCGGAGGATACTCCTCCCACAACTTCTGCACAGGCATTTGTTCTTTATTGTCCCGATAACAACACGGTTATCTGTTCCAAAAATGCAGATGAAAAAATGAAGCCTGCGAGCACTACAAAAATTATGACATCTCTCATAACGCTTGAGGAGGCGGCATCCTGTAACAGCGAAGTAACCTTCAAACAGGAAATGGTTGCCGAGGGCAGTTCGATGTATCTTAAAGTCGGTGAAAAAGTCCGACTTTCGGATCTTGCGTCAGGAATGATGATGGCATCGGGTAATGATGCGGCGAATGCGGCGGCATATACGATTTCGGGCAGTCCCGAAAAGTTTTCACAACGGATGAATGAAAAGGCAAAGCAAATCGGTATGACGAATACCAATTTTGTAACGCCGAGCGGACTTGACGATGATAACCATTACTCAAGTGCAAAGGATATGGCTCTGCTTATGTCATATGCACTTGAAAATGACGATTTTGCAAATCTTACGGCTAAGAAGAGTGTGACCGTTGAATTTCTTGAACCGAAATCAAGGAAAACCGCATATGCAAATCATAACAGGCTTTTGTCGCTTTATCCCTACTGTACAGGCGGAAAAACAGGCTATACAACGGTGGCAGGGCGGTGCCTTGTTTCCTCTGCAAAAAAAGACGGCGTAACGCTTGTGTGCGTCACTCTGAATGACCGCAACGATTGGAATGACCATATTTCTCTTTATGATTACGCTTTTGAAAAGTACAGGGGAGTTGACTGCAAAGACGCTGACTTTTGTGCCGATATTCCGTGCGTGGGCGGTGATAAGGACAGCGTAACGGTTACAGGGGAGAAGAACAACACAATCGTTTTAAAGCGTGAGGACTGCGATAAAATCAAGAAAAAAATCTTCATAGACAGCTTTTTGTATGCTCCGATTGAAAAGAACGAATCGGTCGGCAGAATTGAATACACACTCGGTGGAAAGCTTCTTTATAAATGCAACATTGTTGCAGGCGAAAAGATTAAATCGGATAAAAAGAGTGTGTCAATATTTTCGGCAATAGGAAATCTGTTTTCGTGACAGCTTAAATATACAGAAAATTTTAATAAAAAGGAATTTACATATGGCTAAAATTGAACCTATAAGACTTCAGAAATTCATAGCGCAATGCGGTATTGCGTCAAGGCGAAAAGCCGAGGAGCTTATTCTCGGCGGTCATGTCAAGGTGAACGGCAAAACCGCAATTCTCGGCGATAAGGTTCTTCCTACAGACAAGGTGTTTGTAAGAGGCAAGAGGATTGTTGTGCCGAAGGGCGGTAATTACCGATATATTATGCTCAACAAGCCCCGTGGATTCATTACCACAATGAATGATGAGCGTGGCAGAAAGTGTGTTGCACAGCTTGTTGAGAATGTCGGCGAGCGAGTTTATCCGATAGGCAGACTTGACAAAGACAGCGAGGGTATGCTTGTTTTTACAAATGACGGTGACTTTGCAAACAAGGTTATGCACCCGAAAAACAATGTTTACAAGATTTACAGAGTAACCGTTCGACCGTCAATTGACGAGGATCAGCTTGTAAAGCTTGAAACAGGCGTTGAGCTTGACGGCAGGAAAACCGCTCCTGCATATGTCCATGTAATTCACAAGGAGCAGGGCAGAGTAGTTCTTGAAATGATTCTTCACGAGGGTAAGAACCGTGAAATCAGAAGAATGTGCGAGGCTGTCGGGCTTGAGGTTGCAAGACTCAAACGCACCCAGATCGGCGGAGTTAAAATGGGTATGCTCAAACAGGGCGACTGGAGAGATTTGACCGAACAAGAGGTTAAAAAACTGCTTGCAAACCCGTTTTTAAACGGCAAACAGCTTTAATTTTCTGTTTTTGAAAAATACTTCCGAAACGGTCAATAAAACTATTCGTTAATTTGACAATAAATTTACGGTTTTCACGGAATAACTATTAAATGTGTTAAAAATTGAAATAGTACAGCGTGTTTTTCTTGTACTTTTGAAGATTATAGAGTATAATGTATGTGTAGAAAATTAGTATGCACGCTCAGTTTTCGTGCATATTCAATACATGGTATTGGAGGATTTTAAGATGAGTATTGAAAAGATCAATCAGGCAAAGGCTGAAATTGCCGCAACTTCCGCTTATAAGACAATTACGGCGTTTTTTGATGCAGACAGCTTTTGTGAAATTGATGCCTTTGCAAAATCCGGTGAAGGTTTTGCCGAGGTTGTTGCAGGCTTTGGAACAGTAGAAGGTATGCCTGTTTATGCGTTTGCACAGAACAGCGACATTTGCGGCGGTGCCATGAGTAAGGCACAGGCTGCCAAGCTTAAAAAGCTGTATGGTCTTGCACTCAAGACAGGCGCTCCTGTTGTAGGCTTCTATGACAGCGTTGGCGGCAGACTTAATCAGGGTACAGAGCTTCTCGCAGGTTGCGGTGATGTTCTCAATGCGGCTGCGTCACTTTCCGGTGTTGTACCGCAGATCTCGGTTGTTCTCGGCACTTGCCTCGGAACAAACGCTCTTAACGCCGCAAGCGCAGACATCGTTATCATGAGCAAAGACGCACAGCTTTCACTTTCGGTAACAGGCAAGCATTCAGATGCCGCTTACAATGCTGAAAACGGTATTGCCTCAATCGTTTGTGACGATGCAGACAAGGCAATCAAGGCTGCAAAGGAACTTATCCTTTATCTTCCGTCAAATAACCTTACAATGGCTCCTCAGTCATTTGAAGAAGCTCCGGCAGAGGACGGTTGCGGTTGTGTAGTCAGCAGAACAGTTGACGGCAACAGCATTGTAAAGCTCTTCAATGATTACGGCAAGGAAGCAAATGTTCGTTTTGCAAGACTCGGCGGTCAGGTTGTAGGTATTGTTGTTACAAAGGGCAAGGAGCTTGGTTGCAAGTCTGCAAACAAGGTAGCAAAGTTTGTTCGTTTCTGCGACGCTTTCTCACTCCCTGTTGTAACATTCGTAAACTGCCCGGGCTTTGAGTCAATCAAGTCGGCAACAAAGGCATCAGCCGCTTATGCTGAGGCAACAACAGTTAAGATTTCTGTTGTTACAGGCAAGGCAATCGGTTCAGGCTATGTTGCTCTTGCAGGCACAGGCGCTAATGCAGATGTTGTTTACGCACTTCCCGATGCAGTTATTTCACCTGTTAATGTTGAGGCTGCCGCATTCATTATGGCTCCCGAAGTTATGAATGTTGCCACAGATAAGCAGGCTGAGGTTGCTCAGAAGTTTGCTGACGAGAATCTTTCTGCTTACAATGCCGCTCAGAACGGCTATGTTGACGGTATTGTTGAAGAAGCTCAGCTCCGTCAGACTCTTATTTCTGCTCTTGATATGCTCTCGGGCAAGCGTGTTTCAACACTTTCAAAGAAGCATTCAACTATCTGATAAATGATTACTTGTTAAAATAAAAGGGGATACTAAAAATGAAGAATTTAAGAATTACAGTTAACGGCACAGCATATGATGTTCAGGTTGAAGAACTCGGTGGTTCTTCAGCTCCCGCAGCAGCCGCTCCTGCTCCGGCAGCCGCTCCCGCTCCTGCAGCAAAGCCGGCAGCTCCCGCAGGCGCTCAGGGTTCTGTTGTTGTAAAGGCTCCTATGCCCGGTACAGTTGTTAATGTTGTTGTTTCGGCAGGACAGGCTGTTAAGGCCGGAGATGACCTCGTATTCATCGAGGCTATGAAGATGGAAACTCCCGTTAAGGCTCCGCAGGACGGCACAGTTGCAACAGTTGATGTTGCAAAGGGTGAGTCAGTTGACTCAGGTAAGGTTCTCGTAACACTTAACTAATCAATAATTCGGAGAAAGGGATGCTGTAAAATGGCAAAAAAAATCAGAGTTACCGAAACTGCTCTGCGTGACGCTCATCAGTCACTCATTGCAACAAGAATGACAACAGAGGAAATGCTCCCTGTTCTTGACAAACTCGATAAAATCGGTTATTACTCACTCGAATGCTGGGGCGGTGCAACATATGACTCATGCCTCAGATTCTTAAACGAAGATCCGTGGGACAGACTCCGCACAATTAGAGAGCATTGCCCTAACACAAAGCTCCAGATGCTTTTCAGAGGACAGAATATGCTCGGTTATCGTCACTATGCCGATGACTGCGTTGAGTACCTTGTTCAGCGTTCAATCGCAAACGGTATTGACATTATCCGTATTTTTGATGCTCTTAACGACATCAAGAATCTTAAAACAGCTATCAAGGCCGCTAACAAAGAAGGCGGTCATGCACAGGTTGCTATCAGCTACACAACAGGTCCTGTATTCACAGATGAATACTATGTTGAGTATGCTAAGAGAATTGCAGACGCAGGTGCAGATTCAATCTGTATCAAGGATATGGCTGCTCTTCTTACTCCGACAAGAACCGAAAGTCTTGTAAAGGCTATCAAAGCCGCTGTTCCGGAGCTTCCGCTTCAGCTCCACACCCACTACACATCAGGTCTTGCATCAATGTGTCTTTTAAAGGGTGTTGAGGCAGGTGCCGACGGCATTGACACAGCAATCAGCCCACTCGCTCTCGGTACATCACACGCTCCGACAGAGTCAATGGTTGCCGCTCTTTCAGGCACAGAGTTCGACACAGGTCTTGACCTTAAACAGTTCTCTGACATCCGTGCTTACTTTATGACTCTCCGTGAGAAGTACATCAAGTCAGGACTTCTTGATCCTAAGATGCTCGCAACAGACGCTAACGCTCTTATCTATCAGGTTCCCGGCGGTATGCTTTCCAATCTTCTTTCACAGCTCAAGCAGGCTGGTGAAGAAGACAAGCTTGACGAAGTTCTTGCAGAAGTACCCCGTGTTCGTAAGGATTCAGGTTATCCTCCGCTTGTTACTCCGACATCACAGATTGTCGGCACACAGGCTGTATTCAATGTAATCACAGGCAAGCGCTACTCAATGTGCACAAACGAGTTCAAGGGACTTGTTGCCGGTGAGTACGGTACAACTCCAATGCCGATTGATCCTGAGTTTCAGAAGAAGATTATCGGTGACAAGAAGATTATCAAAGGCCGTCCTGCAGATCAGCTTAAGCCTGAGCTTGATAAGCTTCGTGGCGAGATTGAGCAGTGGATTGAACAGCCTGAGGATGTTCTTTCTTATGCACAGTTCCCGAAGGTTGCCCTTGACTTCTTTGAAAAGAGAAGAAATGCCAAGGTTGGCATCAACGGCGACAAGCTTGACAAGAAAAATATGGTTCACCCTGTTTGATTTGATAACTAAAATTAACATTTATGCCACTTTCGCTGTGAAAGTGGCATTTTCATTTGAGCAGAATTATTCTTGCTAAATTTTTAGCAACTATATTGCATTACATGTATTTTAGTGGTATAATAAAGTAAATTGAATATCTGTTGCATATACCATTATTACAGATAGAATAAATAAAAGGTGAGGAAATAAAAATGAAAAAATTTTTAACAGCATTGATAGCATTTGTAATGTGCTTTTCGGTTGTAACAACAGCTTTTGCGGCTACACCTGATGAAATATCAGAATCGGATGTTGCATCAGAAATCAGACAGGTGATGATAGATACATATTACGGTGGTAAAGAGCCTGAGTATCTCAACATTGAAATTGTTGGTTCAACAAGTGACGGCGGAGTATATTTTATGCACAATGAAGGCTTTAGCCTTGATTATTCAATTGAAGAAACAATTGGTGACTATACTTATCATTACAACCATAACGATGATGTTATGCTTTATAAGAATGGCAATGTTTACTCAATTAAAGAGGCTTATGAAAGCGGAGTTATTGACGATAGTATTCTTGAAGAATTGTCAAAAATGAATTTTGGTTTGGAATCTAATAAACCGAATACAACTGTTCCTACTGAGCCTACAACTACGGTTGCAACAGTTGACGAACCTGTAACAGTGCCCGATACAACTTCTGCAACTTCGGCAACAAAGCCTGTTTCAACAAGCGACACAGCTACAAATGACACACTGAGTAATTCACAGAACAACAGCGGTGCTGTACAGACAGGACAGAACAGCGTTGCTGTAATTCTTCTTGTTGCAATGCTTGCAGGTTGTGCAGTAATTTTTGCAAAACGCAGAAATCATTTTGAGTAATTTACAAATTAAATAATCCCTATAAAAGCCGTTCTCGTTATTGAGAACGGTTTTTATTTTGCTGATTATTTTATGTGAATTTTTAGCAACTATATTGCATTACATATATTTTAGCGGTATAATGAAGTAAATTGAATATCTGTTGCGTATACCATTATTACAGATAGAATAAATAAAAGATGAGGAAATCAAAATGAAAAAATTTTTAACAGCATTGATAGCATTTGTAATGTGCTTTTCGGTTGTAACAACGACTTTTGCGGCTACACCTGATGAAACTTCTGATTCAGATTTGATTTCAGATATTAAACAGGCTATGTTAGATACATATTATGGCGATGAAAAGCCTGATTTTATTGAAGTAAGAATATATGGTACAGCCAGTGACGGTGGCGTGTATTTCGATTTTATGGATAGTTTTACACACTGGACAGATGAAGTGGAATTCGATATAGGTGATTATACTGTTTCTTATCCGAGAGATTGTCCCGTTTTGTTATACAAGAATAATAAAGTATATACCTTGTCAGATGCCTATGAAACAGGTGTAATTGATGATGATATGCTCTATGAATTATATGTTTGGGGAAATCTTTGGGGTAAGATAGATGTTACCCCAAAGGGTGAAGATAGAGCTCTCCTTTCAGAAATAAAGCGTGTAATTATAAATAAATATTACAATGGCAAAGCACCTGAATATTTGAATGTCGAAATTGTTGGTTCTACAAGTGATAAAACAGTATGTTTTAGAAATATACCCTTTATGAGTTTAGGCGTTATGATTGAACAAACAATTGGCGACTATACTTATTATTACAACCATGGCGATGATGTTATGCTTTATAAGAATGGCAATGTTTACTCAATTAAAGAGGCTTACGAAAGCGGAGTTATTGATGATAGTATTCTTGAAGAATTGTCAAAAATGAATTTTGGTTTGGAATCTAATAAACCGAATACAACTGTTCCTACTGAGCCTACAACTACGGTTGCAACAGTTGACGAACCTGTAACAGTGCCCGATACAACTTCTGCAACTTCGGCAACAAAGCCTGTTTCAACAAGCGACACAGCTACAAATGACACACTGAGTAATTCACAGAACAACAGCGGTGCTGTACAGACAGGACAGAACAGCGTTGCTGTAATTCTTCTTGTTGCAATGCTTGCAGGTTGTGCAGTAATTTTTGCAAAACGCAGAAATTATTTTAAATAATTCAAAACATCAACAGAATATATAAAATAAACCGTTCTCGCTTTTGTGAACGGTTTATTTATTTTAGCTTAAAAATTTGTGATAGTTTATCAAGATGTATTGCTTTTTATATCATTTAATGTTACAATTAACTTGCATAAAAATTTAGCGAAAGTTTTTAATAATGCGTAGAATATTTACAAAGTGAGGGATAACTATGAAAAAGTTTTTACCTATAGCCATGGCGGCGGTAATGTCGATGTCTGCGATTGCGGTTTCGGCAGTTTCTGCAAATGCGGTTGAACCGCTTAACACGCCCGTGCAGTATGCACAGGTTGCAAGGGCAAGCTTGGCAACTCCGAAAATTTCAAAGGCTGAAAGCGTTTACGGCGGTGTAAAGCTTACATGGAACAAAGTGAACGGTGCGGCTAAATACAGAGTTTACTACAAGGGCCGTAAAGGTTGGACACGAATGGTCGATACAACTTCAACCTCATATATCGACAAGGATGTTTCATCGGGCAGGAATTACACCTATACTGTAAGATGTATAAGCAAAGACGGCAAGAAGTTTACAAGCGGTTATTATTCAAAGGGCAAAAGTGTAAAATATGTTGCTGCTCCAAAAATTTCTAAGGTAGAAAGTGTATATGACGGCACAAAAATCACTTGGAATAAAGTTACTGGTGCTGAAAAATATCGTGTGTATTACAAAGACAGAACAGGCTGGAATAGACTTGTTGACACAACTGGTACAAGTGTTGTTGACAATCATTTATTTGTTACTGAGCATAGCTATGGTAATCAAAATACTAGAGAGAATTATTACACAGTTCGTTGTATAAGTAAAGATAACAAGAAATTTGCAAGCGGATATGATGCAAAAGGCAAAACTGCAGTCGATAGGCAATATCATCCTAACATAACAAATATATCAACTGTCAGCAACGGTATAAAACTTGATTTTAATAATGCTTTGACTTCAAATTCAAAATACCGTATTTACAGGAAAGAAAACGGCTCTTGGAAGAGACTTGCTGAAACTTATAACAAATATTATACAGATAAAAATGTTAAGGCTGGAAAAAGCTATACATATACAGTTAGATGCGTGTCAAATGACGGCAAAAAGTTTACAAGTTCTTTCAATCCGTCAGGTGTGACATTAAAGTATAAGACAACTAATAAAACAAGAGATGATTTTGTTAATTATCTTATGAATCATCAGAGTGAATGGTTGCCAGATGATCATTATTATTATGGTATGTTGGCTCAGGCAGGTTTTGAATTTATGGATTTAGACTTTGATGGCAATCCTGAATTTCTTGTCCAAGAATCGGGTAGTTCTATGAGCAATTTTGATGCAAAAGTTTATTCGTTTAAAAATGGAAAAATGATAAAGGCTAATTATAGTGAGAATTATATACAAAATATGTTAAATATATATTATAACAAAAGTAGTAAAAAATATGAAATATTTGGCACATCAATTTTAGCCGCAGGTACTATGAATGATCATTCATACGGTCAGTTTCAACTCAAATATAACGGTTCTAACATAACCACAGATTATTTTGCTTATTATTATATTATGTTCCCATTAAATTCCCCAAGTGGAAATTATGAATATACATATTATAACGGTGCTGATGGTTATTATCGTGGTATAGGAAATCATAAGAAAATTTCCAAATCAAGTTACAATGATATTATGAGAAATAAATTCGCAAACCTTGTAAATGTACATAAACACAGCCAGTTGATTTATCGTTCAGCGGCAAAAACAAACTGGAACAATATGTCATATTCTCAGAGAAAGCAGGCATTGTTTGATTCATATGATTCATTCTCATATGATAAATACTAATTGAAGTGAGGGATAGATATGAAAAAGTTTTTACCTATAGCCATGGCGGCGGTAATGTCGATGTCTGCGGTTGCGGTTTCGGCAGTTTCTGCAAATGCGGTTGAACCGCTTAACACACCCGTGCAGTATGCACAGGTTGCAAGGGCAAGCTTGGCTACTCCGAAAATTTCAAAAGCCGAAAGCGTTTACGGCGGTGTAAAGCTTACATGGAACAAAGTGAACGGTGCGGCTAAATACAGAGTTTACTACAAGGGCCGTAAAGGTTGGACACGAATGGTCGATACAACTTCAACCTCTTATATCGACAAGGATGTTTCATCGGGCAAGAATTACACCTATACTGTAAGATGTATTTCTGCTGACGGAAAGAGCTTTACAAGCGGTTATGATTCAAAGGGCAAAAGTGTAAAATATATTGCCGCCCCCGAAATTTCAAAGCTTGAAAATGTAAACGGCGGTGTGAAAATTACATGGAACAAAGTAAACGGTGCATCAAAGTATAGAATTTATCATAAAAATTCGTCAGATTGGTTCAGAGTATCAGATACGACTTCTAATTCTATAGTTGATAAATCTGTTGGTATGGGAACCTATACTTATACCGTGAGGTGTATAAGTGATGACGGAAAGAGTTTTGAGAGTGGATTTAACCCAAAAGGCTTAAGTATCAGATATAATCAAGCTCCTAAAATACTTGAAACCAATGTTGTAAACGGCGGTATTAAGGTGATTTGGGATTCTGAAGAAAATACAAATTACAGATTGTACTGCAAAACAGAAGGTAAGGGCTGGACAAAAGTATGCGATAGCAAAACAGGTGTTGTGACACATAAAAATTTACAGCCGAATAAGACCTATACATACACTGTAAGAGCAATCAGTTCCGACGCTAAAAAGTATTTGAGCGGTTATGACCCTGTGGGAATGAGCGCAAAGTATGTCGCAACTCCGAAAATATCAAAGGCAGAATATACATATGACGGTATCAAGCTTGCGTGGAATAAGGTTGCAGGTGCAGAGAAGTACCGTGTGTACTACAAAGACGGTGAGGGTTGGAATAAACTTGTAGATACAAAAGGTACAAGTTATCTTGACAAGGGACTTGTATCAAGAGAACTAAGCATAAAAGATAATTCCGTAAATGGTCAGTATATTTATACTGTTCGTTGCATTTCAAGTAACGGCAAAGTTTTTCAGAGCGGTTATGACACAAAGGGTGTAAAAAGTGCATTATATAACAACGGATGTCCGGAAATTTATAATATTGATACAATGCACGGAGGAATTACCTTAAATTGGGAGGCTGCCGCTGATAAAATTTCAAAGTATCGAGTTTATATTAAGCAAAACGGTTCGTGGAAAAAGCTTGCTGATACAACAAATAATTATTACACTCATAAAAATGTAAAAGCAGGACAGACCTACACTTATACTGTAAGATGTGTGTCAAAGGACGGTAAGAAATTTACAAGTACCTATAATCCGTCAGGTGTTGCATTTAAGTATAAAACAACCAACAAAACAAGAGATGCATATATAGATTATCTGCTTAAACATGAATCGGAGTGGTTGCCTGAACTCAAGGTGGGGGACATTGCTTTGGCAGGTGTGCAGTTTACAGACCTTGATTTTGACGGTGTTCCTGAGCTTATAGCGCAGGAAGCAGGGGATAAGGAATACTATTTGAATGCAAGGGTATATACTTTCAAGAATGGAAAGCTTTCATTGGTTGGATTTGATAATTCTATGACCTACATTCAGAATAGATTGGCCTACTTATACGATAAATCGGCTAAAAGGTATGTGATAAATTCAGCCGAGTTATCAACCAGCAATCCCGATCGTTATCTTGATTGTGAAAACTATACATTGAGTTATGATGGCAACCTTATAAGTGCTCACCCGTATTCTTCTTATCATTTAGCTCTTGAAAATTGGGGATTGGATTACACCTATTATGTTCATGGCAGGACAAGCAAACAAGTGTATAATGCTGCAAACTTGAGTACACTCGATAATTGTGTAAATGCACATATGTACAGTCAGTTTGTTTACTGTTCTGTTGACGGTTATCCAAAACTTTGGAATCAGTTTACAACCGATCAGAAAAGACAGTACCTTATCGATTCTTACAACGCATTTTCATATGATAAATATTGATTCCTAAAAGTAATAAATTATAACGGTAAAGGGTTCAGCCGTAAAAAGCTGAACCCTTTTATTGCACAACAAAAAACGGTTCAGGCAAATTGACTGAACCGTTAATTCGTACTATGTAACGCTCCGGTGACAGAAGTTCGACGAATAAAAAATATTTATGCCCGAGCGTAATATAGCTACCATTTGAACAATTCTGTAGAGGCGGATATTATCCGCCTGCTTTGATGAAATTTTATGTTGATGCTCATATGCTTTGACATAATAAAAGCCGTTCTCATTTTTGAGAGCGGTTTTTTGCTATTTTAAATATTTTGAAATATAAAACAAATGAAAAAGTGTATTGAAAAGTATTGTTTTTTTAACAATTTAATGTTACAATTAACTTGCATAAAAAAATAGACGAATTATTTTGTAATGCGTAGAATTTGAACAAAGTGAGGGATAGATATGAAAAAGTTTTTACCTATAGCCATGGCGGCGGTAATGTCGATGTCTGCGGTTGCGGTTTCGGCAGTTTCTGCAAATGCGGTTGAACCGCTTAACACACCCGTGCAGTATGCACAGGTTGCAAGGGCAAGCTTGGCTACTCCGAAAATTTCAAAAGCTGAAAGTGTTTACGGCGGTGTAAAGCTTACATGGAACAAAGTGAACGGTGCGGCTAAGTACAGAGTTTACTACAAGGGCCGTAAAGGTTGGACACGAATGGTCGATACAACTTCAACATCATATATCGACAAGGATGTTTCATCGGGCAGAAATTACACCTATACTGTAAGATGTATTTCTGCTGACGGAAAGAGCTTTACAAGCGGTTATGATTCAAAGGGGACAACCGTAAAATATATTGCCGCCCCCGAAATTTCAAAGCTTGAAAGCGTAAACGGCGGTGTAAAAATTTCTTGGGGCAAAGTAAGCGGTGCGACTAAATACAGAGTTTACTACAAGGGCAGTAAAGGCTGGACAAAAATGGTTGATACAACTTCAACCTCATATATCGACAAGGA
>ENA-ORIC01001571-ORIC01001571.1-human-gut-metagenome-genome-assembly--contig:-NODE-1571-length-21457-cov-2.918475_pt1 | contig 21457 bp, 20 predicted proteins | sample MGYA00243023_ERZ508732 | MGnify/ENA primary metagenome ERZ508732 (study PRJEB26277, sample SAMN04329767) | human gut metagenome | biome: human-associated habitat | host: Homo sapiens | place: USA...
ACGCCGTCGCACATGTTCAGCACGCGCTCGACCTCGCCGCCGAAGTCGGCGTGGCCCGGGGTGTCGATGATGTTGATCTTGTAGTCCTTATAGATGACCGAAACGTTTTTCGAGAGGATCGTGATACCGCGCTCGCGTTCCAGGTCGTTGTTGTCCATAATCAGTTCGCCGTTCTGCTGGGCGTTGTCGCGCAGGAGATTTCCTGCAAGGATCATCTTATCGACCAATGTAGTCTTTCCGTGGTCTACATGGGCGATAATCGCAATATTGCGTAGTTTTTGCATATGTTACTCGGAATATTTACGGGGGCAAAGGTAATAAAATCTCAGGAAAATGTGTTACATTTGCTCAGGTATTCATTCAGGTAAATCTGTTCGATGATGAGTTATTCGTTGCAAGTGGCCGGACGCAGCCGCGTCGTGGTGGGGCGCACCGTCGAGGAGCTGCCGCGCCTGCTGCCGCAGGGGCGGGTGATCGTGCTGACGGACCGCAATGTCGCCCGTTGCCGTCCCGAACTGTTTGAGGACTGCGACCCGATCTGCATGGAGCCGGGCGAGGAGTACAAGACGTTGCAGACCGTCGAGGCGGTCTGCCGCGAGCTGATCCGCCGCGGCGCCGACCGCACGACCTTCCTGCTGGGGGTCGGAGGGGGCATCGTGACCGACGTCACGGGCTTCGTGGCATCGGTCTACATGCGCGGCGTTCCGTTCGGGTTCGTCTCGACGACGCTGCTGGGGTGTGTCGATGCGAGCGTCGGCGGCAAGAACGGCGTCAATCTGGACGGGTACAAGAACATGGCGGGCGTTTTCGCCCAGCCGCAGTTCGTCGTCTGCGACACGTCGCTCTTCGCGACGCTTCCCCTGCGGGAGATTCGCGCAGGACTGGCCGAGGCGGTCAAGGCGGGGATCATCGGCGACGAACCGCTCTTCGGGCTGATCGAGCGGGTGGGACTCGACGGCCTGTGCGCCGATCCGGAGGCCATGGATAAGGTCGTGGTGCACTCCGTGCGGCTCAAAGCCGCGGTCGTGAGCCGCGACGAACGCGAACACGGCGAGCGGCGAAAACTCAATCTGGGCCATACGTTCGGCCATGCCGTCGAGAAATGCTCGCGCGAGATGATCCACGGCGAGGCGGTGGCCGTCGGCATGGCGATCGCCGCACGGCTGGCCGTGAAGCTGGGGCTGCTGGCCCCGGCCGCGTGCGACCGCATCGTGCGGCTGCTTGCGGCGCTGGGCTTCGCGACCGAACCGCCGGTGCCGGCCGAACGATTGCTCGCGGCCGTGACTAAGGACAAAAAGAGCGAGGGCGATACGATCCGTCTGGTGCTGCCGACCGCAGTCGGCGCCTGCGAGGTGCGGACGATGACCTTCGACGAATTGTCGCGGCTCGTCCGGTCGGTTTGATCCCGCGACGGCTCGATGAAACGATTTCTTCTTCTTTTGCTTTTCGCCGGTGCGGCGGGGACGCTGTGGTTCGTTACGCCGCACGGGTTGGAACGCGATCTGTGCCGGGCCGTGCGCGGTGTCGACGCCGAGGTGGGTATCGCCGTCGTGCGCGAGGGCAGGGTGATCGCCTCGGTCGGCGGCGACCGTCCGATGCCGGCGATGAGCACCTTCAAATTTCCGCTGGCGCTGGCCGCAGCGGCGCGGTTGGACTCGCTGGGGCTGCCGCTTTCGGCGCAGTTGGAGGTGACGGGCGACGATCTGTGGCCCGATACGTGGTCGCCGCTGCGCGAGGCGCATCCGGCGGGCGGACGTTTCTCGTTCGGGGAGTTGCTGCATTACACGGTGGCCGAAAGCGACAACTGCGCCTGCGACCGTCTGATCCGCGAGATCGGCGGCATCGGGGCGTTGCAGCGTTACGTGGAGGGGCTGCCCGCCGAAGGACTCGATTTCCGGATGACGGAGCGGGAGATGAGCGGGGCGCCGGATGCCCAGCGCCGCAACCGTGCGACGCCGGAGGCGATGGCGCTGCTGTTGGATCGGTTTCGGCACGACAGTCTGTTCGCATCCGAATACCGCGATTTTCTCTGGCAGACGTTGTGCACGACGACCACGGGGATGAATAAACTGCGGGCAGGACTTCCCGACGGGACGACGATCGGGCACAAGACCGGTTCGTCGGATCGGGATGCGCGGGGAGTGAAGATCGCCGACAACGATCTGGGGTATGTCGAGTTGCCCGACGGCAGCGGGTATGCGATCTGCGTCTACGTCGCCGAAACGGCGCTTTCGGACGGGGAGACCGCGGCGCTGATCGCCGAGATTTCACGGCTGGTCTGGCAGCGGTTGTCGGCCGAGTAGGAATTAAGAAAACAAAGACGGGAAGTTCTCCGGAAGGAAGACTTCCCGTCTTTGCGTTTATTCGATGTCGGGACGGCGCTGCGCCACGCCCGATTCGACGGCCGCGCGGGCTACGGCGGGGGCGACGCGGCCGAGCAGGCGCGGGTCCGTCAGTTTCGGGATCAGGTAGTCGGGGCCGAATTCGAGCCGGTCGACGCCGAAGGCGGCAGCCAGCTCCGCAGGAACCTCCTCGCGTGCCAGCTCCGCGAGTGCGTGCGCAGCGGCGAGTTTCATCGTTTCGTTGATCTTGCGGGCGCGGACGTCGAGTGCGCCGCGGAAGATGTAGGGGAATCCCAGCACGTTGTTCACCTGATTGGGGTAGTCTGTACGGCCCGTTGCGACGATCACGTCGGGGCGTGCCGCCTTGGCCTCGTCGTAGGAGATTTCGGGATCGGGATTCGCCAGCGCCATGACCAGCGGGTTGCCGGCCATCGACCGCACCATGTCGGCGTCGAGCACGCCGGCCGTCGAAACGCCCAGGAAGACGTCGGCGCCGACGAGCGCTTCGCGCAGCGTCGTGACCGGCCGGTCGGTCGCGAATTCGCGCTTGACGGAGTTGAGGTCGGTGCGGCGGGTCGTGACTACGCCCCGGCTGTCGCACATCGTGATCTGGTCGCGGCGCGCGCCGAGCGCGAGGAACATCCTTGCACAGGCGATGGCGGCCGCACCGGCGCCGTTGACGACGATCTGCGCCTCGTCGATGCGTTTCCCGCTCAGGTGCATCGCGTTGATGAGCGCTGCCGAGGCGATGATCGCCGTTCCGTGCTGGTCGTCGTGCATGACCGGAATGTCCAGCTCCTCGACGAGCCGCCGTTCGATCTCGAAACATTCGGGAGCTTTTATGTCTTCGAGATTGATCCCGCCGAAGGTGGGGGCGATTCGCTTGACGGCGGCGATGAACTCCTCCGGATCGATCGTATCGATCTCGATGTCGAAGGCGTTGATTCCGGAGAAGTGCTTGAAAAGCATGCATTTGCCCTCCATGACCGGTTTGGCGGCCAGCGGGCCGATGTCGCCCAGTCCCAGTACGGCGGTTCCGTTGGTAATGACCGCCACCAGATTGCCCTTGATCGTATAGTCGTACGCCTTGGCCGGATCGTCGGCGATCGCCAGACACGGCGCCGCCACGCCGGGCGAGTAGGCCAGCGAGAGATCGTACTGGGTGGCGTCGGGTTTCGTCGGCCGGATTTCGATTTTGCCGGGGCCTCCTTCGGCGTGATAGGCGAGCGCTTCCTTCATCAATTCGTTCGTGTCCATAAGCTAAATTTTACCGGTATGTCAAACAATTATCACGCCCGCAAGTTAATAAAAAATATTAGTTTTTAAAATAGATTTATTAAAAATAAAACGATGTTTTTTAAAAATGGAGATGAAGACCCATTGCGATACTAACATATTTTATTCCAGCGTGTCCGTCGAAATCCGCCGTTTCAAGCGCGGAAGAGGTGAAGTAGGAGCTGTAACCGCCGACTTCGGCGCCGATGTCGAGACGTTTCGAAAGGAGGAGCGTCGCACGCACGATGCCGTGCGTGCCGAATCCGTCGAGCGAGAGCCGTGTGCCTTCCATCCGCTCGAAGTAGTTGACGTAGCCGATGCCGGCGAGTGCCGAGAACATGAACTTGTTTCCGACGCGAAACGAATATCCCGCTTCGGGTGCCGCGTAGTGGGTGCCGATGTTGCACCGTAGTACGCTCGATATTGGCGCTATCGGGTGGGGAATGGAGAGTTCGGCTTTCATGCGAAAGCAGGCGTAGCGGAGTCCGAGCGTGAAACCGCGGGCAAAACAATAGTCGTAGCCTGCGTTGTAGGCGATGCCGGCGGTGCTTCCGTCATAGGGCGCTCCGTCGATCGTGTAGAGATCGCTAATGACGAACCCCGCTCCGGCACTGCCGTAGAACAGGTGACGGGGAAGTCGGTTCCGCTGTCGGTCGTTCATCCGTCGGATAACCTTGGCAGGATGTTTCGAACGGAGCCGCAGCGGCGGATCGAACCGCATCGTCGCGGAGGTGTCCCTGCCGTCGATGCGGAGCAGGTCGGCACTCAGGGTATAGGTCGTGCCGTTGGAGGTCACGGTTTCGTTCTGTTCCGTGACCGAGAGGGCGTCGCCGCCGATGCCGGCGGTCGCGCGGACGGCCAGATCGACCGCTTCCCGATTGCGTTCGTCGGCATTTTCCGAGGAACTCGATATCGTCAGTTCTCCGATTTTGCGCGACGAAGCGGGCCGCGGGAGATCTTCCGTAAAGAGCCTGACGCTGTCGGCGGGAAGCGGGGCGCCCGCCTCGCTAAGGGTGGTGTAGATTCGGGAAGAGCAGCCGCAGAGGATACACGCTGCTGCCAGACCGGCGATCGTGGAACGAAAGCCGGTCTGAGACGGAAGAGAGGGGTGTAGCATATCTGTTTCAGTGTTGGTTTGGTCCAGTTTATGCCGCACTCCGGTCGGGAAATCCCGTCAGAAGAGCGTGTCGCCGAGCGTCGGCGGCGTGAGTCCCAGGTGCCGGAACGCCGTTTCGGTGGCTTCGCGGCCGCGGGGGGTGCGTTTGAGGAACCCCTCCATGATGAGGAACGGTTCGTAGACCTCCTCGATCGTTCCGGCGTCTTCGCCCACGGCGGTGGCGATCGTATTCAGCCCGACGGGGCCGCCGTTGAACTTGCCGATGATCGTTTGGAGGATGCGGTTGTCCATCTGGTCCAACCCGCGCGCATCGATGTTGAGTGCTGTGAGTGCCATGCGCGTGATCGCCAAGTCGATGTGCCCCTCGCCCTTGACCATGGCGAAATCGCGCACGCGGCGCAGCAGGGCGTTGACGATACGGGGGGTGCCGCGCGAACGGCGGGCGATTTCGATCGCCGCGTCGTCGTCGATCGAAACGTCGAGAATGCGTGCCGAACGTTTCACGATTCCCGACAGCACCGGGGCGTCGTAATATTCCAGATGGCACTGGATGCCGAAGCGCGCCCGCAGGGGCGAGGTCAGCAGGCCGCTGCGTGTGGTGGCGCCTATGAGCGTGAAGGGCGCCAGCTCGATCTGGATCGAACGCGCCGAAGGTCCTTTGTCGAGTACGATGTCGATTTTGTAATCCTCCATGGCCGAGTAGAGGTACTCCTCGACGATCGGACTGAGCCGGTGGATTTCGTCGATGAAGAGCACGTCGCCCGGATTGAGGTTCGTCAGCAGGCCCGCCAGATCGCCCGGCTTGTCCAGAACGGGGCCGGAGGTGACTTTGAGCTGGGAGTGCATCTCGTTGGCGATGATGTTCGCCAGTGTGGTCTTGCCCAGTCCGGGAGGGCCGTGCAGCAATACGTGGTCGAGCGAATCGCCGCGCATGAGGGCCGCCTGGATGAAGATGCGCAGGTTTTCGACGATCTTCTCCTGTCCGGCGAAATTCTGCAACTCCTGCGGACGGATTTTATTTTCGAATTCGAGATCGCTCTCTATGTTTCGGATCGTAGACATGGTTACAAAGGGTAATCGTATGTTCCGGTATGCCGTATGTTCCGGTACGGTTTTTCATTTTCCGGTCGCCGGCATTCGCAGCGGCGGCTGCATTTACGGATCCTTCTTTCCCCGCCTGCGGCCTGACTGTAACAGGCTGCGGCTGCCGGTACCCGAAACATGCAATCGTGTTACAAATATACTTACTTTTTCGGAAAATCTCCGCATTCGCCGCTTCAAAAAACGCCGTCATCGCCTTGCGGCGATGCGGCGGACTTTTCCCGCAAAGGAAAAAGGCCTGTCCGCCGCAGCGGACAGACCTTCCGGTTGAATCATTTATTAATTGAGATGGGATGTGTCTATTCCGTGTAATCGATCAGCGCCGTACGCAGATTCCCGTCGAAATCCTTATAGCGGATTTTGAGACCTTTCTTCTGAGTGACGGCCGGATCGTAGGAGTTGAGTTTGAACGAAGCCATGCTGGATCTCGCTACGGGAGTGTCCGATCCCATGTCGTCGGGTTTGTGGCGCAGTTCGAGCAGCGTGTAGTCGGGGTCTTCGGTATCGTCCGCCGAATCGCTTCGAACCAAGCTGATCTTGTGTTTCTCGCTTCCGGTGACTTTGATCTGGAAGGAGCAGGTGAAGTATCCGGCGCTGATCAGGCAGTCGAATTTGTCCTCGCCGCTGAGTTTCACCAATTCGATCGGCTCGTCGCCGAACTCGTCTTCGTTGGACTCATTCATCTCTTCGACGTCCTTGGTGAGAATTTCGCTGATGCCGTAGAGCTTGATGTTGTAGTCGTACTGTTGGCTCTTCTCTTCGAGCAGCGAGTAATAGATGAAGGCGCGCTGTCCGTCTTCGGGATTGTAGCCGCCGGTAGGTACGGCGAATTGCGAAGGATAGAGCGTCTGTCCGTTGTCCGCCTTGAAATAGAACGTCCCGCTCAATCCGCCCGGATTGAGGATGGTCACGAGCGCCATGCTGTCGGCGCCCTCTACGTCGGAGTCGTTGCAGGACTGGAGCACGGGCAGCACCGCGACCGCCGCGAGGAGAAATAATTTGAACTTTTTCATGGGTTTAGCTATTTTATTTCTAAATTTGTTCCTTTCTATAAACGCACGAAAGTACGAAATACTGCGTAAAGAGATAAAAAAATATTTTTTTTACGGGGATGCAGTATTCGGGAGAGGACACCATTTATTATATGACGAACGATGAGCATGGAGGAACGGATACTCGCAGAGCGTTGTAAAGCCGGAGATAACGATGCCCGCCGCGAGCTGTATACTCGTTTCGGAGGACGTTTGTTGAGTATCTGCCTGCGTTATGTCGGGGATCGGGCGACGGCCGAGGATCTGCTCCATGACTGTTTTATCAAGGTGTTCGCGGCAATCGACCGTTTTTCATGGCGCGGCGAGGGTTCCTTGAGGGCGTGGATGGAACGGATCGCGGTGAACGTTTCGCTCGAAGCGCTGCGTCAGAAGCGGCGGTTGCACTATCCGACTACGGTCGACCGGCTGCCCGAACGCTATGAAGAGCCGACGTCGGACGAAATGGAGCGGTTGCCCTACGACGATCTGAAACGGTTGATCGCCGAGCTGCCCGACGGATACAGGACTGTTTTCAACCTCTATTGTATCGAGGAGCTCTCCCATAGGGAGATTGCGGAGCGGTTGGGAATCAGTGAGAAAACCTCGTCGTCGCAGCTGTTTCGTGCAAAGGCCTTGTTGGCGCGGCGCATTAAGGAGTATGTAAAGGACAAATGAAACGGAATAGGATGGAGCGGGAGGAACGGTGGATTGCAACGGTTCGGGAGAAGTTGCGAGGTGCCGACGAGTCGTTGCCGGAAGGAGGCTGGGAGGCGCTGGAGCGCGACTTGGCCGCTGCCGGCCGGCGGCGCAGAGCTTTCACTCCCGCCTGGAAAAAAATAGCTGCCGTCGCCGCCGTCGTAGCGATTGCCGTATTAATAGGTGAGACTGTCGTAAATCAAGGTGTTGTGGACGGTGATCGACAAACAACGTTCTTTGCCGGAGAACTTACGACGGCGGACGGTCAGCTTTTATATGATGACGAACCGTTGCGGAACGAGGCGCCGACGGCACTCTCCGAAGCCCCGGCGCCGCTGGTAGCGAAGGTTCGGCAGGCTTTGGCCGAAAGTCGGCCGGCTGCGATCGTTGCGGCCGACGGGTCGGTACAGACTCTCTCGGGCGATGCGGTAGCGGAGGTGCGGTCGTCCCGAAGCGAGATGGAAGCCGCAGCACCGTCGGATGCGGAACCCTCTGAGGCCGGGGGAGAATCGGTAGCCGAGGAGAAAGAGGCGCAACCTGCCGCAAAGGTTGCCGCCTCGCGTTCGTCGCAGCGGACGGTCGCTCGCACGCTTCCCGGGGAAGCCGCACGGCGTTCCTTCGAACCGGAACGGGTGAAGCGGCGGACGTCGGTGGGGCTTTTCGCCGCCGGATTGCCGACGGCGCAGCAGGTGTCGTCGGGGCGGGCGACGCCGTTGGCTTCGGCTTCGCCCTCTCATGTGCTCAGTTCGAGCGGCATTTTCCGAATGAAACGCGGTTACGACGATTATCTTTACCGGCATAAGCAACCGCTCAGTTTCGGCATCTCCGTTCGCAAGGAATTCGGATACGGATTGTCGCTCGAAAGCGGTCTGGTCTATTCGCTGTTGCGTTCGGATGTCAGGGTATCGCAGAATGACGAGTCGTTTTCGCAGACGCTTCACATGCTGGGTATTCCGCTGCGTGTCAACTGGGATTTTCTGTCGCGCGGCGACTGGAAGCTCTATCTGGGTGCCGGCGGAATGGTCGAAAAGTGCCTCTATGCGAAATTCGGCTCCGAGTCCGTCGCCGAAAAGGAGTTGCAATGGTCGTTGACCGCCAACGCGGGTGTACAGTATGATTTTACGCGGCGGACGGCCCTCTACTTCGAACCGGGCGTCTCCTATTACCTGACGGAAACCGCGTTGCGGACGGCCCGGACGGTTTCGCCGGTCAATTTGTCTTTGCAGTTGGGCGTGCGTCTGACTTATTGAGAAGGTTTCGGTAAAAATAAGTCCGGCGATGTCGAAACATTGCCGGACTTTTCTATTTCGCTCCCGTTTCCGCCTTTCGGAAACATTTGTGCATTTTTTTGTCGGAATTCATTTCCGGTACCGGAAGATCGATAAAACCCTTTTACAATATCAAGTTGCCTAAATTTGCTATTTTTTATTGGAGAATAGAAATTTGTTATTAATTTTGTAGTAAAATATAAGAATGAATCGAAAGGGGTTAGTGGCTGAAAATAAGATAAAAAGTAGTCTCGGCGGGAATCGAACCCACATCGTAAGAACCGGAATCTTATATTCTATCCATTGAACTACGAGACCAAATGATGATGCAAAGATGCAAAAAAAATTTGAAATAATGCACGAAAATCAAAATAATTGGCAAAGAATCGAGAGTGTCGTCAAATGGGCCAACATGACGACGAATTATTTTGCCCGTTATATCGGACTCTCCCGCGGTGAAAATCTTTACCAGATCAAACGGGGGCACAACGGCATCTCCCGGAAACTCGGCGAACGGATCGTCCAGCATTTTCCACAGATCGACCTGTTGTGGCTGTTGACCGGCAGGGGCCAGATGTTCGTTTCGGGAAGCGAGGACCGCGGCGCGCAGATCCCCTTTTTCAATGCCGATGTCGAAAAGTCGATCCGCGGCGTGGAGCTGTTGAGTCCCGACGGGTACGTCGTGCTGCCGATGGGCGACGATGCCGACTGCGCGCTCTACTATTACGGTCGTGCGATGGGCGATACGCTGCCTGCCGGAACGCTGGTTTTTCTGAAGGAGTCCGACGTGGAGTCGGTCATTCCCGGCGGCATGTATGTCGTCGTGACGCGCAAGATCGTGACGCTGCGGCAGCTCCATCTGGAAGCCGGCGCACAGTCGGTACGGCTGACGGCTTCGTGCGAGGCCGGGTTCGACGAAATGGTCGTCAAAAACAAGGATATACAGAAAATTTATCGGGTAAAAGCGCATCTTATCGTCGACTGAACGACATGCTTTCCGGTTTCGCAAACGGATCGGACTCGGTTGGCCGTCCGCAGCACCATCTCCAATAGCTTCGGGCGAATAACTGTCCGTCGCGACCTGCCTGAGACGCACGAGGTTCGCCCAAAAGCGGCCGCCGTCCTGCACGGTGAACTGCCGATCGGGTCCTGCGAGCCGAAGATGGATATATGGGCTATTATCGAAATCAGGATTGTTCGGTCATGCTGTCGGAGGTTGAGTTCGGTCCGATGGAGCCGGGAGTCATCTTGAATGACTATGAAACGTTCATCGAAAAAGTTTACCATACGATCCTGGCGCAATAGTTGTCTTCCTCGCCGGACTTATGGCGCAAAACCTTGAATTGTTAGGCAGTTGTCGGTTCGTTCTGCGATTCCGGACGGTGTGAATCCGAAACGATTCGTCCCGCTGGGGGAGTTGTTCCCTCCCTTCGGGTTTGGGTGTTTGAAAAATTATGCTTAACTTTAACAATCCATTTAAATTTAAGTATTGACGATCGTATGTTTTCCGGAATCATAGAGCAGACGGCGACCGTGGTGGCCGTCCGCAGCGAACGACAGAACAAGCATTTCACCCTGCGCGCCGATTTCTGCCGCGAATTGAAGATCGTCCAGAGCATCGCCCACTACGGCGTGTGCGTGTCCGTCGTAGACCTTACGGAGGATACCTACACGGTGACGGCCATGAAGGAAACGCTGCTGCGCAGCAACCTGGGGGCGTTGCAGGTCGGCGATCTGGTCAACGTCGAGCGGTCGATGAAACCCGATGCGCTGCTCGACGGGCATATCGTGCAGGGGCATGTGGATCAGACGGCCGTCTGCACGGCGGTCGAGGATGCCGAGGGAAGCTGGTATTTCACCTTCCGCTACGAACCCCAGGGCGACAATTGTACGGTCGAGAAGGGTTCGGTGTCCGTTAACGGAGTGAGCCTCACGGTATGCGATTCGCGCGACGACGGTTTCCGTGTGGCGATCATTCCTTATACCTATGAGCATACCAATTTCTGCCGCATCGGGGTCGGTTCGGTGGTGAATCTCGAATTCGACATCGTGGGCAAGTACATCGCCCGCCTGATGCGCAATTACATGAAGCGTTGACGCACGGTCGTCCTTCGACGGGGCGGAGTGCGGATTTGTCTCACCTTTAATTTTTGTTACGATGAACATCAAGACGAAAGAGGCCTCCTCGCTGTTGGTTGCGGTGCTGGCGGCGGCGATCGTCGCTCTGGCGACGGCATTGGCCCATGTGGCGTGGTGGGTCGTTTTGTGCGTGGCGGTCGGGACGTTCCTGATCGTGGCGCTGTTCGCCCTCTTTGTGATCCGTAAATATGTGGCTTACAAGCTAAAACCGATCTATTCGATCGTCTTTTCGCGCAACGTGCATACGCACGAGATTCTCGACGAGTTGAAGGACAAGCACGTGGAGAGCATCTCCGAAGAGTTGTCGGCATGGGCCGAGACCAGCGACATGGAGATCGCCCGCCTGAAAGAGACGGAGAAGTTCCGCAAGGAGTATCTCGGCAATGTGGCGCATGAATTGAAAACCCCGATTTTCAATATTCAGGGGTATATTTCGACGCTGCTCGACGGCGGACTGGAAGACGAACTCATCAACCGCAAGTATCTCGAACGTACGGAAAAGAGCATCGACCGGCTGATCAATATCGTCAACGACCTCGACACGATCTCCAAACTCGAAAGCGACATGACGCGGCTCAAAATGGAGCCGTTCGACGTCGTGGCGCTCACGAAGGAGATCGCCGACCAGTTGGAGATGAAGGCCGGCGAGCGGCACATCAAACTGCTGGTGAAGGGGGCCGAAGATCTGCCGTCGCCCTTCTGGGTCTTGGCCGACAAGCACTATGTAGGGCAGGTGATGGTCAACCTGCTGACCAACTCGATCTGCTACGGCCGCGAGGGCGGCCAGACGCGCGTGCGTTTCCGCGACATGCTCGACAAGATACTGATCGAGGTCGAGGACTCGGGCGTCGGCATCGCCAAGGAGGATATCCCGCGTGTCTTCGAACGGTTCTACCGCACCGACAAGGGCCGGTCACGCGAACACGGCGGCACGGGGCTGGGGCTGGCGATCGTCAAACATATCGTCGAAGCGCACGGCGAGCATATCACGCTGCGCAGCGAAGTGGGCGTGGGCAGCACCTTCTCCTTCACGCTCAAGAAGGCGGACCCGAACGAAATCAAGTAAACCAATTTCGATAAAATGGTATTCAATCCGTTGTACATCGTATGGAATTTCAACCCGGTGCTTTTCTCCGTCGGCGGGTTGGATATCCGTTACTATGGGCTGATGTGGGCGCTGGCGATTCTCGTCGGCGCCAAGTTCTTCGATAATTTCTGCAAGCGCGAGGGGCTTCCTTCGTCGGTTTCGGAGTCGATTTTCATTTACGGCACGCTGGCTACGATCATCGGTTCGCGGCTGGGTCACTGCCTTTTTTACGAGCCGCAGCACTATCTTGCGCATCCGCTGGCGATCATCACCGAAATCCGAAATGGCGGTATGGCGAGCCACGGTGCGGCCGTGGGGCTTCTGATCGGGTTGTGGCTCTTTTCGCGCCGGAACAAACTGCCTTACATCTGGTCGCTCGACCGCATCATGATCCCTGTGGCGATCGGCGGTGCGGCGGTGCGCTTCGGTAATCTGTTCAATTCGGAGATCGTCGGCAGTGTGACCGATATGCCGTGGGGCTTCAAGTTCGTGCGTCTCTACCGCGACCTGCCGCTCGACGCGGTTCCCGTGCAGCATCCCACGCAATTGTACGAAGCGTTGTGCTATGTGGTGACGTTCGGGGTGTTGTGGTGGCTCTATTACCGCCGCGACACGGGTGTCCGCCGGCCGGGGTTGCTGTTCGGCGTGGGGCTTATCGGCGTCTTCCTGACACGCTTTTTCATCGAGTTCATCAAGGAGGATCAGGAGGCCTTCGAGCAGGGAATGCTGCTCAATATGGGGCAGTTGTTGAGTATCCCCTTCATCCTTTTCGGAATTTATATGATCTGGCGGGCGTTGTCGCGCCCTGCCGTCGAGGCGAAGCCCGCTTCGCCCGGCCGTAAAACGAAACCTGCGCGGAAATAGCCTTTTCGCCGAAACAGAGAACACCATGGTCGCAGAGGTAAATAAGATCATTGCCGGTGAGCTGCTGAATCACCGTTCCGTCGTAATTCCCGGTGTAGGTACGCTCTATGTGGCGCATCGCGGTGCGCGCCGCCTGTCGCGGCAGAAGATCGCGGCGCCTCGCAACGAAATCGATTTCCGCCCGTCGGAAGAGGGTGTTTCGCTCGTGGAATTGATCCGCCGCGCCGCAGGGTGCGATGAAGCGCAGGCGCAGGCCGTTTTCGGGCGTTGGCTGGCTAAGACGCGCGAGGGCGAGGTATTGACGCTCGAAGGGATCGGAATCCTGCGCCACCGTGCGTTTACCTCCGAACCGGCGTTCGCCGCGCAACTGAATCCGGCCGGCGAGGAGGTCGTGACCTTGCAGCCCCGTATGAATCGGGCTGTGGTGGCGATCGCCGTTGCTGCGATTGTCGTGGCTGTCGCCGTGTTCGGTTATATCGAGTTCGCCCCGAAATCCGTATCGCGTTTCGCGGCGCAGGCGGAGAAGTCGAACGTCGAGAGGCCGAAAGCCTCTTCCGGATCGGCCGCTGCCGTTGCGACGGGGGGCGAACGGAGTACGGAAGAATCGGCGGCCGGACCGGACGGAGCTGCCGGCCCTGACCGGCCGGCCGGCGCCACGGCGTCTGCCGAAATTCCGCAGGCGGCGTCTGCACAACCGACCGTCGCCACGGCATCAACCGAAGTCCCGCAGACGACATCCGCACGACCGGCCGCCGCACCGCAGCCTGCCTCCGAACGGATGCAGTCGGGGTGGTGTTACGTGGTTTTCGGTGTATTTTCGACCGAGGAGAACGCTGCGCGGTGCCGCGAGCAGTTGTTGCGCGAGGCGCCGTCGCTGGCTGTCGGGGTCTATCCTTTCGGTGCGAAGTACATGGTCTCGCCCTTCGCCGCGCAGGATCGCGGCGTCTGCGAGCGTTTCGCGCGGGAACACCGTTCGGCGTGGCCCGACTTGTGGATTTACGCGAAAAAATGAGTTCTCCCGCTTCGTTGGTAACCCGTGCTGTCGATGCGTTCTACTGGCGTCGGCTGGAAGGGGTAGTCTCGCGGCAGTTGTTCCGCTACGCCTTTTGCGGCGGGATGAATCTGGCGCTGGATGCGGTGTGGTATTTCGTGATCTATCACTTTCTGATCGGTGAAGGGCGGATGATCGATCTGGGCTTCGTCTACATGTCTGCACCGATCGCGTCGCTGTTCCTCGTCTTTCCGATTACCTTTTTCACCGGTTTCTGGCTCAATCGCAACGTGGCGTTCCGTGCGTCGCCGCTCGGCACGCGCACGCAACTGCTGCGCTATGCGTTGTCGGTCGCCGGAGCGATCCTGCTCAACTATCTATGCATGAAACTGTTCGTGGAGGTCGTCGGTATCTGGCCTACGCCCGCGAAACTCGCGACCTCTCTCCTTTCGGCCGCATACAGTTTTCTTGCAGCACGGTATTTCACCTTTCGCGGGGCGATCGAGGATTGAGTTTTGAGAAAATAATCCATTACGGAATGCTCCGAAAGAGCTGTCTGCGATCGTCAATTGTTATTATGAGAATATCGATCCTTCGCCGGAATTGACCGAGGAGGAGAAGCAATGTATCTATATCGGCTTGACCGTTGCGGCATACAGTGCGAAATATTGGGAGTGCTATGAGTGAGAATATAGGTAAATGGGCACGAAAACTCGATCTTGCCTTCAACGATATATGGGTGCTGCGATTCGCAACGGTCGGTGCGTTGTGCGTGGCGGTGCTGTTTCTTCTGCCCGCTTCTTCGCTGCTTGCCGATGTGGTGTCGTGGGGGTGCATGGTTCCCGTTACGGCTTTGATCGTGCGCTTCGTCTATTTGCTGCGGCTGCCCTGCGGACGATGGAAGAGGCTGCCGATCGACAAACGGCAGGTTCGCCGCTGGAACCGCTGGAACAATGCGGCGTTCGCCGTTTTTTTCGCTGTTTTGCTCGTTCGGGTATTGTTCCGTATTTTCGGTAGATAACATTTCGGAATGCGACGGGAGGATGTCTCCGGAAAAGGACATCCTCCCGTTTTCTATTCTCCTTCTTTGTGAGAGGGCGGATTAAGGCCCCGCTTGCGGTTTCAGGCGCAGTTTCAGCGGTTGCGGTTCTCCTCGCGCAGCTTCTGCAACTCGTACATGCGGTCGCGGTACTTCGCCGCGGCGAGGAAATCGAGCGATTTGGCGGCACGTTCCATATCCTCCTTCGCCTTTGCGATCAGCGTGTCGAGGTTTTCGCCTGCCACGTAGGTTCCCTGTACGTCGGCGGCCTGCATGTAGCGATCCTCCGCCGGCAGGTAGAAGGCCGGCGCCGCCTCCTGGATCTTTTCGCCCTGGGAGGCCAGCAGCGTGCTCTGTCCCGTGCCGCTGCGCTGCGCCTGCCGCGGCAGCATCTCGTGTTCGAGGTTGTAGCGTACCTGCTTTTCGCGGCGGCGGTTGCTCTCGACGATGGCGTAGCGCATCGAGTCGGTGCAGTGGTCGGCGTAGAGGATCACATTGCCGTTGGCGTGGCGTGCGGCGCGTCCCGCGATCTGGGTGATCGACCGCACGTTGCGCAGGAAACCCTCCTTGTCCGCGTCGAGAATGGCGACGAGCCCCACCTCCGGCAGGTCCAGCCCTTCGCGCAGCAGATTGACGCCGATCAGCACGTCGAACATGCCGGCCCGCAGGTCTTCGAGGATCTGGATACGTTCCAGCGTGTCGATGTCCGAATGGATGTAGCGGTTGCGCACGCCGATGCGGTCGAAATATTTCGACAGCTCCTCGGCCATGCGTTTGGTGATGGTGGTGATGAGCACCTTGTCCTCGACGCGCACCCGCTTGTCGATCTCTTCGAGCAGGTCGTCGATCTGGTTCTCCGTGACGCGCACTTCGAGCGGCGGATCGACCAGCCCCGTAGGGCGGATCAACTGCTCGACCACTACGCCTTCGCTCTTCATGAGCTCGTAGTCGGCGGGTGTGGCGCTGATGTAGACCGTCGTGCCCATCATCTGCTCGAACTCCTCGAAGCGTAGCGGGCGGTTGTCCTTCGCCGCCGGCAGACGGAATCCGTACTCCACGAGATTTTCCTTGCGGGCCCGGTCTCCGCCGAACATGCCGTGTACCTGCGGCAGCGTCACGTGGCTCTCGTCGATGAGCAGCAGATAGTCCTTCGGGAAGTAGTCGAGCAGGCAGAAGGGGCGCGTTCCGGCGGCGCGCCCGTCGAGGTAGCGCGAGTAGTTCTCGATGCCGGGACAGTAGCCCAGCTCCTTGATCATCTCCAAATCGTATTCCACCCGCTGCTTGATGCGCTGCGCTTCCATCATCCTCCCTTCGCGTTCGAAGAACTCGATCTGCTTGCCCAGATCGAGGTAGATCTGCTGCACGGCAGCGTTGATACGCTCCTTCGTGGTGACGAAGAGACGTGCGGGGTAGATCGTCAGCGTGTCGATCGTCTGGATGCGGGCGCCCGTCGCGGGATCGACGATCCAGATCGCTTCGATTTCGTTGTCGTAGAACATTACGCGGAAGCACTGGCTGCCGAATTCGCCGAAGGCCGCCATGATGTCCACCGTGTCGCCGTTGACGCGGAACGTCGCGGGCAGCAGGTCGCGTTCGGTGCGGGTGTAGAGCGCTTCGACCAGTTTGTAGAGGAACTGCTTGTAGCTGACGATGTCGCCGACCTTGAACGAGACGGCCGTCGCATGGAAGTCTTCGGGGTTGCCGCTGCCGTAGAGGCACGAAACGGACGAGACGACGATCACGTCCCGGCGGCCCGAAAGGAGCGTCGCGCAGGTTTGCAGACGCATCTTTTCGATCTCGTCGTTGATCGACAGGTCTTTTTCGATGAAGGTATCCGTGGCCGGCAGGTAGGCCTCCGGCTGGTAGTAGTCGTAGTAGGAGACGAAATATTCGACCGCGTTTTCGGGAAAGAAATTCTTGAACTCTCCGTAGAGCTGCGCCGCGAGGGTCTTGTTATGGCTCAATACGAGAGTCGGTTTGTTGATCTGGGCGATGACGTTGGCGGCCGTGAAGGTCTTGCCCGAACCCGTCACGCCCAGCAGCGTGTTGTGTTTCGATCCGCGGCGGATCGAATCGACGAGCTGCGCGATCGCTTCGGGCTGGTCGCCCGTGGGCTTGTATTCCGAGACGAGTTTGAAATCCATAGATGCAAAGGTACGATAAATTCGGAATTCGGAGGCCGCAACGGCGGATAATTCCGCTTCCGGAATGCCCTTTTCAACGCGAAACCCGCCGGCGATATTGTCCGTCCGGCGGCAGCCGGTTTGCGTGCGGCGGCGAAACAGCTGTCGCAGAAGCCGAAACGGAGCGCATCGAATTTAATTCCGCAAACGTTGTTCCGCCTGCTGAATTATTCGTAACTTTGCAAGCATGGGACTCATCGACCGCGCCACCGTAGACCGCATCTATGCGGCAGCCGATATCGTCGAAATCATCGGCGATTACGTCACGCTCAAACGCAAGGGTGTGAACTATCAGGCGTGCTGTCCCTTCCACAACGAAAAGACTCCCTCGTTCGTCGTATCGCCTTCGAAAGGCGTTTTCAAATGCTTCGGCTGCGGCAAGGCGGGCAACGCCGTTACCTTCGTCATGGAGCACGAGGGCATCTCTTACCCCGAAGCGCTCAAAGCCGTGGCCAAGCGCTACGGCATTGAGGTGCAGGAGCGGGAGCTCACCGAGGAGGATATCCGCCGCAACGACAACCGCGAATCGATGTTCGCCCTCAACGGCTGGGCCTATGACTATTTCGCCGACTACCTGCGTAAGTCGTCGGAGGGGCAGAGCGTCGGCATGAGTTATTTCCGGCAGAAGCGCGGGTTCACGGAGGCCACGATCCAGAAGTTCGGATTGGGCTATTGTTCGGCCAAGGGCGATGCGATGACGAGCGCCGCCCTGGCCGCCGGATACAAGGAGGAGTTTCTCCTCTCGACCGGACTGTCGATCAGACGTGAACGCGACGGGCAGTTGTTCGACCGCTTCCACGATCGGGTGATCTTCCCCGTGCACAACATTTCGGGGCGGATCGTCGCCTTCGGCGGCCGCATTCTGGGAACGAACAAGAATGTCGGCAAGTACCAGAACTCCCCCGAGAGCGAGATATACAGCAAGAAGCGCGAGCTCTACGGCCTCTATTTCGCCAAGAAGGCGATCCAGCAGCAGGACTATGCGATCATGGTCGAGGGGTATACCGACGTGATCTCGATGCATCAGGCCGGTGTGGAGAATGTCGTGTCGTCGTCGGGTACATCGCTCACGACCGATCAGATCCGGCTGCTGAACCGCTTCACGAAGAACATCACCGTCATCTACGACGGCGATTCGGCGGGTATCCACGCCTCGATCCGCGGAATCGACATGATCCTGGCCGAGGGGATGAACGTGCGCGTCGTGCTGTTGCCCGAACCCGAAGACCCCGACTCCTTTGCGCGCGCGCACACGGCTGCCGAGGTGCAGGAGTACATCAAGGCCAACGAAGTCGATTTCATCACCTTCAAGGCGCAGCTGCTGATGAAGGACGCTCAGAACGACCCGATCAAGCGGGCGGCGCTCATCGGCGACATGGTGCAGTCGATTACGCAGATTCCCGATTCGATCCAGCGTTCGGTCTATGTCAAGGAGTGCGCGCGGCTGATGGACATCGACGAGCGGGTGCTCGTCGAGGAGGTGGCGCGCAAGCGCGTCGTCCAGACGGGCGGCGGCCGCGAGGCTTCGGATTTCATCCGCCGTCAGCAGATGCGGCAGCGGAGCGAGGAGCAGGCCGCCGTGCCGGAGCCGCAGGTCGATTTCACGAAGGGCGTCGCGGCCGGCAGCGCCACGCAGGAGTTGGAGAAGGAACTGTTGAAATACCTGCTCAAATACGGCCACCGCAATTTCGACTTCAAGGAGGGGCGCGACGTCATCCAGATGAATGTCGCCGACGTGATCCTGTCGACGCTCGATGCGCAGGAACTCCATTTCCAGACCGAGGTCTACCGGAAGATGCTGGATACCTACCGCGAGCAGCGCGCCGAACTGGGCGAAGGGGTGGAGGTGCCGGCGCATCTGTTCATCAATCACCCCGATCCCGCGGTCTGCAATGCGGCGGTCGACATCCTTACGTCGGACGACAACTACGTGCCGAGTAAGCTCTGGAAGCAGAAGGAGGTTCATGTCGAGAGCGTCGAGGAGATTCTCGCGCAGGGTGTGCCGAAGGCGGTGATCCTCTACAAGTCGAATGCGATCAAGAAACTGATCGACGAGCAGATGCAGCGTTTGGCTTCGGGGCAACTTACCGAGGAGGAGGAGTTGGAGGCGACGACTCTCATCAATACGCTCAACTGCGAGAAAACCAATATCTCGCACAAGGTGCAGCGGACGATTCTCTGATTCGTTCGATGTCGATAACGCCGGGCGATGGTATCCGCCCGATCCAAACCGTGTCCCCTTCGCGGACGCTGATGATGCCTGCCCTGAAATTTCGGTTCGGATGAAAACATTGCTGTTGATCGGCTGCGGCAGCTTCGCCGGTGGCGTATTGCGCTACGGCGTGTCGCGGTTGTTGCAGGGTAGCCAGTGGCTCTCCCTGCCGTTGGGTACTTTTTGCGTGAATATCCTCGGATGCCTGCTGCTCGGGATTTGCTACGGTCTGCTGGAGCACTACCGGGTGCTGTCGGAGGAGATCAGGCTGCTCTTTATCGTGGGGTTCTGCGGCAGTTTCACGACATTTTCGGCTTTTATTCACGAAAACCTGCTGTTGCTGCGCCAGTCGGATCTGGCGGGGGCGGCGCTCTACGTCTCGTTGAGCGTGGCGTCGGGGCTGCTGGCCGTTCATGCGGGGCATTGGCTTGTGAAAATGGGATAGTCCGTGCGGGGATTTTGATTGGATATCCGGAAAAAGTCACTATTTTTGCAAGATAGAGTTCCCGGCCGGTGCTGCGGTTTTACTCCGCAGCCGGCGAAGGATATTCCGGACGCCACGGGCAGGGCGGTCGGCTTACCGTACCGAGCGGTTGCAGGCAGCCGCTCTCCGACCGTACTGAACGGAGGGTGATGGATTTGCGGAGTGCGGTTTTATGCGAATTCGTACGGGGCGAAGACTGCGGAGCACGTCCGTGTGGCGGGCCTCCGCGTGCGGAGACTTCGGCCCGCATGGCGCACAGAGCCGTATTTTCCCGCCGAGCGGGGTATGAGAGGAGGCGTTTTGCCGATGCGGCACGCAGGCACTAAAAGTCCCACCCCTTTGTCGACTGTGTGCAAGCCGAGCGCACCCGCTTGCGGGATGCCGAGGCGCCGCCGCAGAAACCGAGCGCAGCGAAGGTAAAGGGAGGGAGCATGAGGGAAGGAATGTAAAAATAACTTTTTACTTTTTTACATTCGCAGAATGTCAAAAAAGTAAGGCTGGGTCGTACACGTATCGCTACGCATACCGTGTGCAAACAGAAAATAAACAGAAAGATGTGTAAAACATATCAAAGATAAAAGAATTAGTTACCTTCACCCAGCCTTACGCCCGTTTACGTGCAAACCGAGTGCCGGAATCGCCGCCGACGGGCGGGAAGTCGAGAGATAAGTTTTACACGTTTCAAAGCCAGAGAGATAGATGGGCGATTATAAAACGATAAATATCCGCAACAAGCGGGCGACGTTCGACTACGAGATTCTCGAAGAGTTCGTCGCCGGCGTCGTGCTGGTCGGTACCGAGATCAAGTCCGTGCGGCTGGGCAAGGCGTCGATGGTGGACAGCTATTGCTATTTCGACAAGGGCGAGTTGTGGATCCGCAATGTCACGATTGCCGAATACCATTGGGGAACCTGCAATAACCATGTCCCGAAACGTGACCGCAAGCTGCTGCTCAACCGCAAGGAACTGAATAAGTTGCAGCGGTCGTTGCAGGATCGCGGCCTGACGATAGCGGGGCTTCGGATGTTTCTCAACGAGCGGGGATTGGTGAAGATCGTCATCGGGCTTGCGCGCGGCCGCAAGGCGTACGACAAACGCGAATACCTCAAAGAGAACGACGCCCGCCGTGAAATGGACAAGGCGATGAAAACCCATAAACGTTAAATAAATGTACGAAATCTTCTTTTTCGATATTGACGGTACGCTGCGCAGTTTCGAGACGCACGAGGTGCCCGCATCGGCGCGCGAAGCGCTCGCCCGCCTGCGCGGACGCGGGGCGAAGGTGATTATCGCCACGGGCCGCGACCGGCGGAGCCTTCCGCCGCGCGAAGGGCTGACTTTCGACGGATACATTCTGGTCAACGGCGGCCATTGCCTGACGACCGACGGCGAGGTGCTGGCCGAGCGTCCGATCCCGATGGAGATTCTCGACAGGATGCTGCATGTGGGGATGCGCGAGGGATTTCCCGTCTCGATGCTGACCGACGAGGGGATGGTCGCCAGTAGCGTGAACGACGGGATGCGCGAGTTTCTGGGTGCGTTGGGGATGCCGCTCGATCCTGCGGTGGCCGATTTGCGCGAGGTGGCGCGGCGTACGCCCTGCCGTCAGATGTGCGTCTTCATGTCGC
>ENA-ORIC01001577-ORIC01001577.1-human-gut-metagenome-genome-assembly--contig:-NODE-1577-length-21385-cov-4.376431_pt1 | contig 21385 bp, 17 predicted proteins | sample MGYA00243023_ERZ508732 | MGnify/ENA primary metagenome ERZ508732 (study PRJEB26277, sample SAMN04329767) | human gut metagenome | biome: human-associated habitat | host: Homo sapiens | place: USA...
CGTTGCCACGTTTTCGCTTGTCGAATACCATTCCGCCGAAAATTCATCTGCGTTTTCCGGCTTGGAAGCATAACTCAGCGTAAACGGCTCACTCGGGAACGATACGGTATCGTTTTCGGGACGGCCTGTCAATTTTAAAGACGACACGGGAGTTTCATCGTTCTTCACTTCGATCGTCACTTTATCGGAAATTTCTCTTTTTCCGATCACGCTCGCCGAAATTACGATTTTTCCAGCCGACAAAAGCGTTACCGTTCCGTTTTCGCTTACCGTAGCCACGCTTTGCCCGTCGCAATACCAACGCACGGCGAAAGGTTCAACGTTTTGTTCGGGCGAATATTCCACGCCGAGTTGCACGCTTTTTTCGGAAAGGTCTACCGCGGTTTCGGGCGCGCCCGTGATTTTTAAAGATTCAACGGGATGCAGCGCGCCTGCGTATTCATTATTGGCGCAAGCGCCGCCGAGAGATAAAACCGCCGCGAGAATAAACGAAACGGCGCAAAATCTTCGCCTGTTGAACATTTTTTCTTTCATTTCCCTTCCTCCGTTTCAAACTGCAAATATGCGTAAAATTTAAATTTTCGAAATAATTTTTCCAAAAAAAATGCATATTGAGGCCCGATTTTCTATCAATCGGCTAAATTATATCACACGGATATAAAAAAATCCACCCCCGCCATTGACGAAAAATTTCTATTTTTTGAACTGATTTTGCTTTCGGAAATAAAATATTCGATTGTCTTCGAATTTTACTTGACGGCGGCAAATAAAGCAACTATAATGGTCATAAGAGGTGAAATATGATCAATCTGACGATGGACACCATCCGCACATGCCCGTACACCGCATTGATCGTGAATACGGAAAACACGCGACACGTACACGAGTTTTGGGAAATTACCTACACCGTAAGCGGCAAACTGACGAACATTGTAAACGAACGCCCCATAACGTGCGATCCGTTTACGCAGTTTTTGATTATGAAACCGGGCGATATTCACGAAATCAAGCCCGATAACGGCGTTTCTTCGCCCTACGAGGGGAAATTTTATCACCGCGATATTTATGTAACCGATGAAAAAATGCAGTCGATTTGCAAAGAAATCGCGCCGAATTTATACGAAGAATTGTCGGCGCAGACCGAACCCGTATTTATAACGCTTCGGAATAATATTCTCGAATGTCTTGAAGCAACGCTGAATTTATTTAATTCTTTCGAGCAATGTTCCGCGTCTACCGCCGCGCTGTTTCCCGCAATTCATACCTCTATCGTAGCCATGTTGCTCGGATTATATATCGAGAACAAGATTCAACATCACAAGCAATTTCCGAAATGGATTGAAGATTTTTTCAAAAAACTGAACACGGAAGAATTTTTTAACGAAAGCGTAACGGAAATCGTGGACGAGCTTTCATACAGCCACAGTTATATCTGCCGATCATTCAAAAAGTATGCGGGAAAAACGATGATGCAATGTATCAACGAAGCGAAAATACGCTATTCCACGATTTTATTGATGAACAAAACGATATCTGTACTCGAAGTGGCTTTGCGACTGAATTATAAAAGCCAGAGCGCGTATATCACCGCTTTCAAATCGATATACGGCACTTCGCCGAATAAATGGCGTAAAGAAAATCTTGCGCAGAAACACTTTTCCGCGCAAGAATATTGGGGCGATTTCGTGGTATTGGAATAAGAAAACATTTACAAAATCAAAAAAATAAACACCAACTGAAAATCGGATTGTTCAATTTTAAATAATAATAACATTATGAAAAATTTTGCATTTTAAATACAAAAAATTAAAATGAAGTCTTTTAATTGTATTGACTTTTATTTATATTTGCGATATAACAACCGTATGAGAAACAACAATATCAGCTAACGGCTCAAAACTTTAAGAAAAAATTCAGGCAAATCGCAGGCGCAAATCGCCGAACTCAATGGCACGGTTACACAACCCGCTATTTTCCGCTATGAACACGGACTTACCGATGTGCCGAACGACGTTTTGCTTTGGTTTGCCGTTGACTTCCTCTTTTCACTGTACTACAAACGCAGACGAAAGGCGATAAATCGGACGGCAAAACGGCATAGAAAAACCGAGCGTTCAGAACACTCGGTTGAACGTTGAAATGCTATTTAACGTTTGATTTTTAGTCCGAAATAATCTCTTGTAAAAAACAAAACGAACTTTGAATTTTCATCAAGGTTCGTTTTATTCTTGTTTGTCTATTGACGTCAAAAAAGATTTTTTTGCTCTTTTTGTGTGGAAGCGAACAATAATGGTAATCGTTCTTCACTTTAAGAAAATTTTTAAATTTTAAATTAGAATAACAAAACGAACGGCGATGGTTTAATAACTTTCTCTAATTCAGAAAAAAGATTATAAATATACGGAAACAATTTTTTGTCATCAAATTTTTGCAAATCACTTATAGAATCTTCTAAAGAACTCTCACAGCGAACATCATTTAAATTAGATACTATTTTATTTTTTCCTTTTGTTTCATTCACACTATAAAAATTAAAAAGGCGATTTGGACAGAGTTGTTTAATTTCAGAATATAAAAAGCTTCCTTTATGTTTAAAAAAATTATAGTGTTTTCTTATAGAAGTTTCTTTAAATTCAGTCCAAAACTCAATCACCATATCAATTCCCTTTGAAATCTCTGAAAACATTTTTTTCAAGTAGTCAAAAGGATTTTCGGGAGAGACCGGATTTTTTACTAACTTTTCCGCTTTCCGAATTAATTCATATGCCTCCTCTATTGTCATAACTTCATCAAAGGAAACGCTTTGTTCCCCTTTATATATTGCAAATTCCGCTGAAATATAACACAGTACCCAAGAAAGATCGACAACAGTATTATAATAAAACAACGCCGCTTCATAAAAGTAAGCACGATGTTTTAATTTAGAATATTTTTGAATTGTTTCATTTCTATTTGTTTCCTCTTGTATCCAATCATTCCGTGCTGTTGCTATTAAAAAAAAACGCGCCGCCTCATAACGCTCTATTATTTCTTTTTGTTTCGCCCTAAAAAAGACATCTTTGCTTGTAGGTATTGTTGCATTTTTGAAATTCATTTTTAATTCTTTTCGAAAAGGTTCCCCGTATAATAACTCTGTGTCTTTTTCAAATGTTATTTCTTCAAGCATCATACTGCTTCTTCTCTTCCTTTCATTTCGTTTGCTAATTAGTTGTTTTTTGCATAAATTTCACTAATCATATTAGGTGGTAATAAATCACCTTTGAAATCATCTTCATTTTTGAGACAAGAATCTTTTTGTCTGTTTAATAAAACTTTATATCCTTGATCGTAATTTGCTGAAGGGAATAAATTATTTTCGGTTAGTAATAATCCTTTTCCAAGCAACTTTTTAGCCAAAGATATCTTTAACCTAATAATACAGGCGACACGATCATCTAAGTTTTTCTTATTTTTTTTTGGTTTTATAATCCACCCTTGTTGTGAACAAGGTCTTAAAAAAGTTGATGGTAACATCTTCCTCAAATCGAGCACATATGTTTGTTTCCCAATATAAAATCCTCTCAAATTAGGACTTGTCGTTTCTGCAACATATAACAGCAAAAACATATGGTCTACTTGACTGCAATCAAGATTTTTATTCTCAAATTTAATATTCTGACACTCTTTTTCCCATTGTTTTAAGCTTTGTCTAAAATATATTTCACGAAGAGATGCTTCAATGCTTCTTTTTTTATCTTTATCATTTATTTTTGAAATTTCTTGTTTTTTTGTCGGAGGAATTAAAATTTCTTTTTTTTTTCGGGCGATCAGGAAGTCTTTGGGGAGAAATAAAATTCTTAATATTATCACTACCATCATTTTGATTATTACATTTTCTTTTGTTATATTTTTTAATATTTTCATCAAAATCATAACATCCAAACCAAAGTGCTATCCATGGATTATCAACAAAATCCATACTAAACGTTTCAGCTCCATAATGCTGTAAAACAGCTTCTATAAGATTTTTCTCATAAATTTCCCAGCCTGAAATAGAGGGTACTTTAAACTGAAAAAATTTTTTTAATGGCTCATCTTTAAGAATATTATTCACTGTTTTGTTTAAAGCATTTTTCCTTTCGTTAAACTTTTTATCTGATCTTCGAATTTTTGAGATTAAATGAGAATATAATTTGCTTTGTCCTCTAAATAATACTGTTCCTGTTTCTGCATTAATTAGCTTTACATAACCTACTAATTGATTTAACCCATACATATCTTTCACATCAAAAACAGGAACTTTATTCTCCCACACTCCAATTTGCATTGATGTTTGTATTTTTTTACTGTTCGGATAAACTATTTTCATTTGAATTTCTCCATCTTCACTAATTTATAGCAATGTATCTGAGCATGTACACACATACATAGAAATTTATTCCTTTATTTTCACAACAAACGGTTGACTCATCCCTATGCATTGATTACCGTTTTTAATAATAAAACATTGGATATAATGAGTTCCAGCATAAGATGTTTCTTCCTTTTTACCGCATAAGATCCCTCCTCTTCTCAGTTCTGCATCTTCGAATTCTCCTCCACGCAAACAACCCGCATTTCGAGCTTCATTGCCGGTATTAGTAATTTGCCACTTTACTGTATACGGAGTCGGTAAACTATGAATCGGAAAAAATTGCAGGAACACTCCTTTGGGCAATAATTCCCCGCTCGAAAAATTTTGATAGGATTTTCCTGAATCCAAACTTACAGTACCTTGAATTCCCACACGAAATTTTCGAGGTAAATTCCACGGCGGTCTTTTTCTGTGCGGAATCCGCTCAAGCATTGTTAACGCTTTTGATTTTTCTATAATTTGAGGGCAATACGATGTATTTTTTTCTTCCCGCAAATATTCGCCATATTTTTGCATCAAACGATCAACTGGCTTTTGTGAAAAAATCTCTTTAAACGTTTTGTCTACTTCGGAGTATGTAGTCAACTCTTTTAAGTTCACAAAATCTACATACGCATCATTGACCCAATTAAAAAACTCAACCGCTTTTTGTGGTTTTTCTTTCCACTTATCAGCAAAATTTTCATTACTCATAACCGGATTTTTAACTACGTATTGATCATTTTCTCTTACAATCAATGTAGGCATTTTTAATAATGCTTTACATATAAATTCATAGATATTATTTTCACCATTATAACACTGTGCGGCAAGAGTGGTAATAATCATAGAAATAGGTTTATATTCATCGTTTCGCGATAAAAAATACACATCTCGATGTCGTTTTAATATTTGTATAGATTTTTGCAAAACTGTTTTCTTAGGATATGTAGGGACTCTCTCAATATTTTCAAACAACATCCCTTTTTCGTTATGCCCTATCAAAGTTTTTTCTTTAAACCATTCGGCATATCCTCTTGGATTTGAAGGGATGAACCGATATTTTTTAGTTTCTTTATTTTTGTCTGTTGCCAGTAAAGCCAACTCTCTCATTATAGACATGTTATTGTAAGCTTCAAATAATCGACTATCCGATCTATAATATCTTTCTTTAAATGGAATAGCCGGAAGAATATCCATATGAAAATTCAAAGAATCACAATATTGAAGAGTCCAGCAACGACGACCTTCGGGTTGTAACATCGTTCTATAACGCGCATTTTCGCTTATACGTTTACCAACGCTTTTCTTCACATGTTCCGGTTCAAGATCTTCAACGTTATCGCGAAATTCACACACTAAATCTATATCATAATCATCTTCACTAATCGGTTTAACAGCTGTTCCATACATCATACTTCCTTGCGGAAAAATATGTACGTTATGCCTTGCAATATCGGCATTGTTTTGATTTAACCAATCTGCCACTCCGTTATAAGCTGTTCTGATTGCCCCTTCTTGACTATCGGTAATATCTATTTCATCCGCCAGTTCGCTTAATAATTTATTATAGTCCATCATTTTTCTCCTATTGTTAATGCTCTTGTATAGATTCCCTGCTTAAAATCGTATGTAACGATTTGAGGATCATAATTAGAATTATATGCTTGTCCGATACCAATCGCAAAGGCCACAGGAATCGCAGCAAATAAATGAATTCGTTTTACCCCTTTATCGCTTAATGACGATTTCACCTTTCGGTATGCCGTCAAAAATTCATCTAATTGCTTTTTACTCCTTAAAAAATCATCATATATATCTTCTATTGCCATTTCTATCATCGGACAATTGTTTCCAATAACATCTATAACATTTTGTTTATTGACTTTTCCGCTAAAAGACAGTATTAATGCAACATCCTCCAAGTGTTGCTGTGAAAGATCTTTTTTAATTATAATATCTAATTTCTCACTATTTTCTTCCCATTCAAAAGTTGATGGAACTTTTTTTAATTGAAAAATATTAATGTTTGGCCTATTCGCGAATAAGTTACCCAACAGCACTAACAACGGTATCGGCGCTAATGCATATAAATCGATAGTATATCCGTCATCTAAAAACGCCCTCAACCGTCTATCAAACTGATCTATCAATGATCGTTGGGCGCATTGCCAGTAATTTTGTTCATCGGGCTGCAAAGGAAAATTTCCGAGCGATAAATCGACTCTGCTTGAAACAACTTTATCCAAAGCCCACTGTTTCCCCTGCATATTAGCGCTATACGTCACCACCACAGTATTTTCATACGTTTTTCCCGTAATCGAAGTTTCTATTTGTTCCAAACGAGTTAATATCTTTTCTGTAGAATACTCTTGTCCTTTCAAAAGAATTTTTTCGTTTCTCGTGGCATGCTTTCCCAAAGTACGCCATACAACCAACTCAATATCCCGATAAAATTTTTTAATATATTGTTTTGCGTCTATTGACTTATTTGAATAATATTTTTCAACAAATACATCAATTGACGTATTCCAAGCAACATTTTCGAGACACTCCGATACAAATCGATCAAAAATATCGTCTTCTTTTATATCGGCAACATAATGGTAATTACCCTCTGTTTCCGCAACAAGAAAAATATTTTTATCAATTTCATCATACACCTCATTCGTTATTTGACTATCGTTAAAAAATTTTTTCAAAGCATTAAAAATTTTTATTGATCCAGTTACGGCTGCAGATATCACTTCCCCGTTCATATTACCCTCCTATCAAAATTGTTGAATCGTGCATATTGTGTCTTTACATAAATTATTATACCATATATTGTACTTTATTACAACTTTTTCCAATATATCTCTTAAAATTTTTCTCTATACTTTAATATAAACTTTGCTCTATCTCAAAGCCGCCTTTGAATACTACTTTGATTTTTTCTTTCGATTCTACAACAATATATTCGATCACCTGCCGGACGAGTTTATCCTCGTATTTCAAAGGATGATTTTTTAAACCGTCCATTACCATCACGATATCTTCCACTCGTTTTTTTGCATCTTCACCTTTTTGTTCCGTCTCTGCCAAATTTGCTAATTCTTTCTCCAAAGAGGTCTTTTCCTCTATGAGTTTCTTAGCCTGCTTTTCATCGAACTCATCGGCGTTATCGCTTGATACTGCATTCAACATATTTTTAAAAGTTTCTTCAATCTTTGCAATTTTTATCTGGATTTCCATCCTCTCGCTTGAAATGTTTTCTATATCTATTTCTGCTGCAATGTGCCGTTGCAGTATTTTCAACAACTCCGCATTTTGATTTGCCGCCGTCGTTATTGCATTTATTACGCCTTCATGCATTACGCGTTCTTCTATTGTGGGCGAATGATGGCAGTATTTCTTACCGTAATCAAGCCGATTTATGCATCGCCATACAATTTTCTTTTTCCCTCGGCTTGTCCACGTACACCTTCTATAAGGAGTATGGCATTCTCCGCATATAAGCAATTCCGTTAAAGCATACATACTTGAATATTTACCGCTTGATGTTTTTGTACCGATTTGTTTTACCTTCGATTTGCTCTTCCGTTTAGCCAATTCTTCCTGCACTCGCGCAAACATTTCTTTCTCGATAATCGCGAGATGGTGATTTTCTATATAATATTTCCGCCTTTCGCCGTTATTGACTTTTACCTTTTTAGATATGCAATCTTCGGTATATGTTTTATTCGTAATTACATCCCCTGCATATTTTTCATTGCTTAATATTGAGCGGACAGTCGATGAACTCCACTTCCTTTTCCCACACGGCGTCGGTTTATCTGCTTGTTGCAGTTTTTCGGCTATTCTGCTTAAACTATCCCCTGAAATAAAATTATCATAAATCATTTTTACGGTCTCGGCTTCTTCGGGAACGATTTCCGGATTACCATCCGTCCCTTTTTTGTAGCCGAGAAATTTTGTATAATGAAACGGCGCGTTTCCTTCTTTGGCACTTTGTGCTTTACCAAACTTAACGTTTGCGCTTATATTTTCGGACTCGCTCTGTGCGATACTTCCGTAGATACTGATATAAAATTCCGCGCCGGGCTTTATACTGTGTATCCCTTGTTCTTCAAAATATACGTCTACACCGAGTTCTTTCAGCATTCTCGTGTATTTCAGACAATCCAACGTATTTCTTGCAAACCGTGAAATCGATTTCGTAATTATCAAATCAATCTTACCCCGTTTACAGAGCCGTATCATTTTATTGAATTCTTCTCTGTTTTTTATGCTCGTACCCGAAATCCCTTTATCAGCGAAGATACCCGCCAAAGTCCATTTCGGCTCACTACGAATTTTTTCCGTGTAATAATTGACTTGCGTTTCGTAACTGTTGAGTTGTTCTTCCTGTTTTGTAGACACTCGGCAATATGCCACCACCCTCTGTTGTTTGTAGCGATTGTTAGCGTTCTCTTGCGCACTAATCGTCGGATTTATCACATGTACGACTTTTTCTTTTCGATCAGTTTGCGGTTGTTGCATCGTTATTCCTCCGTATTTATTTCTTGTCCGTTATCAAGAATCAGGCCCGTTACGCCATTTGCGTATAATTTGATCAATTTCGTCGTCCTGATCAGCATTTCGTTTGAAAACAACGGCATTTTTGAACTTTCAGTAAAAATATCTCTTAACTTTTGAGCCCGGCTTTTACTTGAATCGGAATCAATATATTTTCTTGCTGCGGACTCGAACAATTTCTTTTGCACTGTTTCATTATTTCCGGCAGAGGCTTTTATTAAATCCGCAATTTTTTCTTCCGTGTATCGCCGTTTTTCGTTCGATTCAATTTCGGTGTTTGGCGGTGTTTTCAATTTATCGGGATCTTCAATCATTCGATTCAAAAGTTTTACGATATCATTCAGAAGCGACTCGTCCGATTTCGTAATTGCCGTTTTACATAAAGGATTTTTGCAGTACCATCTCACCGGAATTGCTCTATGCAGATTTATGTGGCGTTTCAACTGTACGCCGCATTTTGCACAGTATATCGGCAAGGAAAGGGTATAAATTCCGTTCTTACGGTCGGTATTCTTCTGATTGTTTCTTGATTGTTTTACTCTCTGTATCTTTTCATAAGTATCGTTGTCGAGAGTGGCGGGATACACGGCGTTACCCAAGTATTTTTTCTCATCGAGCAATCGCATTATTCTTGCCGTATTCCAACCCGTAACCCCGCAGGCATACTCTACGGACTTTTTATTCAATATTTCCGCGATTTGTAATAACGATTTCCCGTTAAGGTACGCTTCACGTATATATTTCAACGTTTCAATGTTTTCTTCCTGAATTTTTATCTCGCCGTTTCGGTAACAATAGCCGAATAAAATATTTCTGTTTTTCATTTATCTCCGCACCGCCATTTTTCTGATATTTCCTCGGTTGCAGTTATACCGCCTTTCAGAAAAAATATCAACTTCCCTTTATCTTCCACAACAATTTTTTCAACAATTTCCTCGAACAGTTTTTCATCAAATCTGCTTGTAAGCGCATATCCGCATATAATTTCGTTTAGTTCGTTCAGTTCGCATAGGCATAGTTCGGCAACATCTGCGGAAAGTTTCTTTTTTCGTTCCGCACGTAAGATCTTAATTTCGTTACCGATCTCGGACGTTTGTTTTGTATATTCCGTTACCGACAAAATTCCGTTGGTATATAATTTTGCCACTACAAAGTTTTTTGCGCTCAAATCGGTAATTTCTTTATCTATGCGTTTGATTTCATTCTTATTTTCGCTCGTCAGACTCTGTAAAATTTCAAGATCTTTTATTAAATCTTCTATAATTTCACGACGGTTGAATTTCAATCGATATACCATTTGAGTAAACGTCTCGTGCAATGCAACATCGCGTATTCGCCGACTTTTGCATTTTCCCGTACTTGCATTCAGCGAACATTGCCAATATGTTTTTCCTCGGCAAGTATTTTGCCGAAAAACTCGGCCGCAATCCGGGCATCGAAGTTTCCCCGTAAAAACGCTTGTTACTTTCCCGCACCGCTTTATGCCTCTCTTTTTTAATTCTATAAGATTTTGCACTCTTTGAAATACTTCCCGCTCTATAATCTGCGGATAATAATTTTCAATATAATATTTTGTTTTTTCGCCACGATTTTCTTTTCGTCTGAACGGTAAAGATTGTGTTGTATATCGTTTTGGGAAAACGGCGTCTCCGGCATATTTTTCATTATTTAAAATATATCTGACAGTTCCTATTTTCCACGGCTCGTTTTCATTCTTATTTGGACTGGCAACCTTCTCGCCGTTAAAAATATCTACGATTTGTTGTAATCCATAGCCTTGCAGATATAACCCGTAAATTCTTCGGATCGTTTCGGCTTCCGACTCGTTTACAACAACATCTTTTCCTTTCAGCATATAACCGTAAGCCGGTTGAGATATTATATATTCCCCAGTTGCCATACGCTTTTGTATTCCCCAACGCAAATTCCCCGATATGGTTTCACTCTCTTGCTGAGCCACCATACCGGGGAACGTTACGATCATTTCCATATTCATTTGCGTTGTGTCTATACCTTGTTCTTCGAAATACACGCTCACCCCGAAGTCTTTTAACATACGAAGCATTGACAGTAAATTTTCAGTATTTCTTGCAAGTCGCGAAACCGACTTTGTAATAATTCGGTCTATTTTTCCTTGCGAACAATCTTTGAGCAATCGGTTCAACTCATCTCGTTTCGCCATTTCCGTTCCGCTCAAACCTTCATCTGCGTAGATATCAATAAGCGTGTATTGAGGGTTCTGCTTTGCATAGCCGCTGTAATGCTTTATTTGCGCCGCAAACGAATGAATCTGGTCTTCGGAATCGCTCGACACGCGGCAGTATGCCGCAAGTCTTATTTTTTCTTCGCGCTTCTTTAATTCCGGCGTTATATCCGTTATCTGCATATTCGCTCTTCTCCTTTTACATGATTCGCTTTTATGTAACGTAATCATATCATAGAAGTTCGCTTCTATCCAGCGTTTTTCGCCATCTTTTTTGACAGTCTTGCTTTTTCTACCTTTTATACGAAAAAGCGGCGTCTTATCTACCTATATCGGACAAAACGTCGCTTTTATTAAATTTACATTTATTTTTACGAACTCAGATTATCCATTGACCGTTTCTATTTGAAGTTCGCCCTTTTATAAGTCCTTTTTCTTTTAATTTCTTTAATATCTTATCAAGCGTATTTTTAGACACCTCACATTTTTCTATTAGATTTTGCCTCGAAATAAACGGGTTTTCTTTTATTGCTTCATATATAGATTCTTCGTTCTCTTTCAACTTTATTACCCCAGTTATTTCCCCAGTTATTTCCCCACTTTTAGTTTCGGGTTTATCAAACGGAATAGTAACCGTAATCATATTTTCGGAAAACGTATACGCTTTTTCTCCGTATTCCCTTACGACGATAGGAACGCCGTGTCAAAAATATTACATGATACCGCAAATGGTTTCTGTGGTAGTTTCTGTGGTAGTAACAATACTATTCATAATATATTTGTGAAATGGTATTGGTAACGATACCACAAGAGTTCGGTACAGTCCAGCGTTATTTGGTATCTTTTTTGTTCAACCTTATTTTTCTACTTTTTATACGAAAAAGCGGCGTCTTATCTACCTATATCAGACAAAACGTCGCTTTTATCAGATTTCTATATTTTAAAATCTTTCTCATAGAAAGATCAACGGATTAAAATATTTTCTTTTATAAAGACTCCGGGAGTTCCACAAATAAAACTCCCCGCAGACTTTAGATTACACAATTTATTTTTTTCGCTTAATTTTAACTCTTGCTCCAACGATAGTATTTTCCAACTCTCCGCTTTGAAGCATCTTTTCAATCGCCGAAGTTAATTTTGCCGAAATGCCTTTATATCCCATTGCTGCCGCAAGTTCGTTCCGAGAATAGGCATTTTTACCTAATGCGTTTAGTATTCTCTTTTGATAATCGCTTTCTTTTTTACTTTCTGCCGTTTTGGATGAAAAATACGAATGTACGGGAATCGTTACCGAAAGATAAGAGCGATCTTCATCCATTTTAAATTCGGGATACGCAGACCCATTTTCTTTCAACGCTTTCAAAGCGTTCGGATATCCTGTATTTCGCCCCTCTATAAGTTTTAACTCTTTAAGAAAATCGCCTATCCTTCTATTCCGATATGCCCGCGCGCGAATTTTATACGATTCGATATCTTTCTCCGTTATACTTCTATCAAATCCCGGGAAGCTTGTTATTTCCATTCCCTCGCCCGTTATCCTTACGGTTATCGGCTCGTTGATTTGATATGACCTATGATAAACCGCATTGGAAAGTATTTCCTCCACAGCGGCGTAGGGATAATTAACAACCCGAGTCGCTTCCGCTTTATCTGCCGTTTTAATCACCGCTTCCTTTATCGTATAATTTTTTATATACGCAAGAGCATCTTTCAATTGGCGTTGTATCGGACCGCTGAAAACTTTTTCGACCATATTTGTTCCGGTCGGATCGGGAATATCAACCACTTCGATGCGCGCATATCTGAAATATTTTTCGGGTTGTTCGCTGAACATCAGTATCCCGACATTTAACGGTTTTATATTTTCCGTAGGCCCGGCAACGATTTGTAAACTTTTCGCTATTTCGAGCATATCCATTTTTTGCGAAAGTTCGTATAATCCGCTGCCGACTTCTTTTAAATGTTGACGCATCAAACCTATATCCAGGTCCGATATATCCGCAGACAAATTCGGTCTGTCATCAAAAGGTATATTCGAAGAAACGTAGAACAATTCTTTTTCTTCCGAAGGAGAAGCTACAATACTACTGCTGAATTTTCTGATGTAATAGTATTTGTTCGCCTTGTCGGAAAACACGTCTTTGGACGCCTTATACGGCCGCCCGTATCCACCGGATACCCAAATCACTATGACGTATTTATCTTCAAATAATACGGGTTCTATTACGGGATTGTATAATGGCTCGATGTAATGGCAATACCCGATACATTCTTTAAGAATGCCGTCAATTTTTCTTTGCTCGACGCCTGCAACAGGAAAGACGGGACTTCCGTCTTTTTCTTCTACCCCTATAACGATATAGCCCCCGCCGACGTTATCTATGTCATTCGCAAAAGCGCAAATACTATGAATAATTTCGTTTGGATTCCAGGACTTTTTAAATTCGATTCTATTGGATTCTACTACTCTTTGGTTAATTAAGTCTCCGATATTTACGGGTATAGCCATAGCAACAAATCTCCTTTACGGTTATATTGTACCACAACCATTTAAATTCGTCAACTTATTCGACGGGCTTTTATCGACACTTTCGATATATTCGATAGAATTTTGTCGAAAGCGTCGACAAAGTTTTATTTAAAAATACAGACCACGGTATTATTCCGCTCTCATACTCTTGATCATCGTCTTTTTAATTTTTACGTTCTTAATTAAGATAAAAATATGCCGCGGCATCAGTTTTGCCATCACGTTGGCAAAATTGAAAAATCATTGTGTACCATAAAATTAATCTTCTTAGCAAAAGCATTTTTTGCTAGAGACCCTTGTGTAAACACGTTAATCTACTACGACAATCCTTTCGCATCCATAATATTCGGCAGAAAGTTTTACGATTTTTCTGTACTCCGCTTCCGTCAAAAGTTCTGCCCTTAATAGCAACCTGAGCATATTCACGCTGTAATAAAACGCCGCGTTTTTCTTATCCTGTTCTGCCGTCATCTTTATTTTCTCCCGCATGGTCTTTTAAGCCTACGCTTATAGAAATTGCTTTATTTACCCTGTCCATAATACGATTATCCAACTTTCCGACGTATTCTTTTAACCGACTTTTATCTACCGTGCGTATTTGTTCCAGCAGTACCACGGAATCTTTTTCAAATACCTCTTCGCCTATCTCTATATGCGTAGGCAGCTTTGCTTTATTTTGCCTGCTCGTTATTGCCGCCACGATCGTGGTAGGGCTGTATTTATTCCCCATATCGTTTTGTATCACGAGTACGGGGCGAACGCCGCCCTGCTCGCTGCCGATCACGGGATTCAAATCTGCGTAATAGATTTCGTTTCTCTTTATATCTTTCATATCGTTTCTTCCTTTTATGTAAACGACAGACTCGTCCGCATAGAACAAGTCCGTCTTTTTGTTAAATCAATAATAATGCGTTCCCGTACAAACGATATCTGCATACAACACGATATCGCCTACCGTTCCTGCGGGAAATTCACCCGTAAACGGCTGAGTTAAATTCCAGTCGAGATACCAACCGCTGAATCTATACGTTGCAGGAGGGTTTCCGCCACCCGAATGATAAATGCCGCCGCAACCGTAATCTCTTTTAAGCGTGCTTATGGTTACTTTTTCTCCGTACTTATAACTCGTAGGATATACGCCGTCCGCAAGGCGACTGTTACCGTGTTCAGATCCGACCTCGAACAACCCGAGTTTAGACGTAGATTTCCCGCACAAATAAGTGATCGAATACGTTTTATCTTTGTCCACGAATTCAAAGTTCGAGCGATCCATCGCAAGGCTTTCTACGATACCCTGCTTCTTCACAAGCGAAGTATCGGTATCGAACGTGTATTTCACAAGCGTATTGCCGACCGCATCGTTTAACGTTACGATCGTAGAAGAATAGTAATTCGAATTGATTGCCGCAATAATTTTGTTATGGTTTTCAATCGACAATCCGTCCACCGCGTTTTTATTCAGATACCCCGCCACCTTAAATCCGTTTTCCGTTGCCGTGGCAATCGGCTTTGCCGCCGCATTTTCTTTTACCTTATTCATCGCCGAAGAAAGCGCGGATTTATACGAAAGACTCATCGCCGTAGGCTTCGCGATTTCACTATCGTTTAACGCCACCGTATAAACGTCCGACTTGCTATACGAATACCCGAAATTGATTTCGTTATCGCTTTCCACGTCGGCGACCAACTTACCCGTTTTTCTCGAAACGTTTACCGTAGGACTTTTCCCCGCTTGCGCTACGGACAAATCATAAGACAGCAACTGCTGTTTGTAATCGAGCAGGCACGACTCCGTAGCGTTAGGGTTCTCTCTTGCCGTTACGGTGATTTTAATTTGTTCGCCAAATGCCTTTAAACAAGTAACCGTTGCAGTTTTTGCGCCGTCTACGGTAGGCGTTACGGTAACGTAATCGGTTACGGTTTTACCGCTTGCCCATTCCGAATTTGCATTGACGAAATCTACCGTCCAGTCCAAAGGTTTTGCCGCTGCCGTCGTGGGCGTTACCGTTACCGCGAGATTAACGCTGAACGTTTTGGGCGCACTTGCCGCAAGCGGCGCGGGCGTAAACAACATTCTTGCCGGCAACGGGTGATATTCGCCGTCCATAAGGTTGTTGCCGTTCTCGTCCGTAACCGTGTCTTTGACTTCCGCCACGTTATCTGGCGTGAGCGACGGTTTCGTTTTTATCGTTAAAAAGAACCCGCCGAGTCCTAACGCAATTACCATAACGAACGATAATGCCCAGATTGTGATTTTTTTTGCTTTACTCATTTTTTCTTCTCCTTTAAAAATTTTAAGTAGTCCTTTCGTTGCCCGCTATATCGCAAACGAGCAACGAAAATGTTTGCTTTTTTTGTATCAATCGTTTTTGCGCTTGTATTTGCTTTGCTTCCCCAAGCGCGGGGTACGTCGTCTTTCGGTTATGCCTTTAACCCTCATAGGAATTCCACCTCCCCACGGTTCTCGTCGGGACGCCCTCTTTGGTTGCGACGGCTCACGAAATTTCTTCCGCTTCAACGCTCGACCTGAGACTGGACGTAAGTATCTTTAAGTTCTCTGCTTGTTTTCGCCACCGACTCGGTTGCGCCGAATCGTTCGAATTTCTCTTTCTTCGTTTCTTTGGCTTGCCCGCGGTTTGCGCGGACGGCAGAGAGAATGTAAAAGACGCGTAATTTATTCAACTGTTTCCGAGAAACAAAATAAGCCTCTCACTATTCATGCCGAAAAGTGAGAGGCTTGATAACCTTAGATTTTTACTTTTCTAAAAAATCTTTCAGTTTTGCTAAAATTTTATTTTTCCTTTTATGTATCGCGACCTGCGAAATGCCATAAATTTCTGCGGCTTTTCGTTCGGTTGCGCCGTCGATGAATAAGACTTTAATTAGTTCCCGTTCGTCGGGCGAAAGCAGAAGAAACGCTTTTCTTAGTTTCGCCACAGTCATTTTGTTTATGACCGTTGCTTCCACGTCCGTCTTTGTATCCGCAAAAACTTCCGCACCGAGAGTTTCGTCCGTGTCCAAAGCGTCGTAGGAAACGTCGCCGTTTAGAAAAGAACGCTCGTCTATGTACTTTTCACGTCGTTTATCTTTATAATACCATTTGTACGTTTCCGCCGTTACTTCCATCAGCATTCCGTATAAAGGCAGAAAGAATTTCTCTGCGTAAGACTTGTCCGACTGCTCGAGTTCTTGAAGTTCGCTATATGTGATTTCTTTATATTTTTCGTTTTCTAAAATAAATACTTTTTTAGGTGCGTATTTCACCGTTTTGTCCTCCTGAATCTGAAATTTGATTTTTAGTTCAAATCTCAAATCCGGAGGACTTCTTATTCTATATTGCCCGCCCTTATTTAAATGAAAATATACAAAAATGCGCCTATCTCGCAAAATTTCAATCTGCAAAATAGACGCATTTTCGATTTTTTGATGATGTTGTTTAGCATATCTACTGTTTCCGTATCTTTCCCTCTTACTTTTTCTGCTACTCTTTTCTCTGCCGTTTACCCCGATACTTCAAGATTTCGGCGATCGCTTAATGCAAGCGATACTGCGTAAAATTTATTTTCACGCATAAAAAAATCCCCTCCTTCAAAAAACTCGAAAAAGGGGAATTCTTATTATAACTGTGCTATGCAGAACTACAAGCAAACCCTGCCCCGTATTTTCTCGTTTTTTTTATTACAGGGCGACCTCACTTTTATGTTATAATAATATTTTTAGAAAAGAGATCTATCGCTTTTTTACAAACTGTCGAAGTTTTAACGGGTAAAATCAAAATCGCAGTGTTTCAAGAATTCTTTCGCCATCAGCGTTGCCCCCATCTGATTAGGGTGTACTCTGTCCCACGCGATCAGCGAAGAATGTTTATGTTTACAAAAGTCATTATACAACGACTGAAAATCTATCAACTCGCAACCATATTTTTCAGCCAATTTTTTGCAAACCGATCCGTATTCGTCCATACGTTTTCTCATTGCATCTTCGGCATTCGGCTCGATATAATATGGCGTACAAAGAAAAATTCCCTTCACCTTTTCTTTGATTTTTAAAATCATTCCTTCTACATTTTTTTCGTAGTCTTCTATCGTAACCGCCCATTCCGGAATTGCAGGTGTATCAAATTGCCGCCCTACATCGTTGATTCCGATACAGATCGACACCCATTGCGGATTCAAATCAACCACATCGCGATCGAAACGCGCCGCCAAATCGCGGCTTGTATTTCCGCCGATTCCCGAATTCGTGATACGGATATTCAGTTCGGGATACCACGCAACGAGCATATTTTCAATCACGCGCACATAACTTTTGCCGAGATTATCGAATAAGCCTTCTCCTACCGGGTTTGCGCTGCCCATATCCGTAACGGAATCGCCTGCAAATACAACTCTGTCATAATTCTTAAATTTCATAATCAAATCTCCTTATTTTCAATCTGTTTATTTTTGAAATTTTTTTCTGTTTGATTGCAGTTTTCTTCTTTGCGTTTCTGCTTTCCGTATACAAGCAACGAAATGCCGTTTGAAGAAAATTCTACGATGTATGATATACCGTTAATCACGTTTTTCGATAAAAAACCGTAAACAGCGTAAATAATATCGGCAATAAGCAATCCAATTTTCAGTTTTACGAGATTTTTAATACTCAAAGACAAACTCATCATTGTCAATCCCGCAAAATATAAAATATCGTAATATGCCTGAAACGTGAATGCTACAATTAAAAAACTGATTGCTATAAATGCACAGATCACAGTGGGCGGAACTCTTTTTCCGTGTGTATCGTACAGAAAAAAAACTATGTTTCTTATCAATGCGATTGCCGTGCCGATGCCGGCCGTAGTATTTTTGAGAAAAACAAAAGACAGAAGGATACATATATTCCCCAACGTTTGAAAAATCAACAGTCTACCTTTGCTCTTGCAAAAATACCCCGCGACAAGTATGAGCAACGCAACGGCGGCAATGGATTGCGATATAACGATTTCACTATTTACACCGGTTAACAAATTCGTCATTTGTAAAAAACATCCTTGCGCTATTTTTCTCCGCGTTATTCTTTTACGCCGAAATAGGCGCCGGCGTTATAATAACAAATATCCTGTATCACTTTTCCTACGAGTTTTTCGTTCTTCGTGATTTCGCCGTTTTCCATCAATTCGCCCAAATAATTGCACAAAATTCTGCGAAAATACTGATGTCGCGGATACGATAAAAACGAGCGGCTGTCCGTCAACATTCCCAAAAACGTGCCGATATGCCCCGTCGCCGTCAAATCTTTCAGGTGCTTTTCCATTCCCTCTTTGTTATCAAAAAACCACCACGCCGCGCCGTACTGCATTTTCCCTTTCGCTTCATCCGACTGAAAACACCCGTTCAGCGTAACGATTTCCGCGTTCATCTTCGGGTTTAAATTAAACACGATCGTTTTCGGCAACGCTTTTTCGCCGTTCAGGTGATCGAACAGTTTCGACATATTTTTAATGCTGTTCTCTTCCGAAATACTGTCGTACCCCGTATCCAGACCGAGCTTTGCAAGCATTTCCGAATTATTGTTTCGCATTGCCCCCACGTGCAACTCCGTGGCAATTTTGTGCTTCGCGTACAATTTCATCAAAAAATACGTGAGATACCCTTTAAACCCTTCCGCTTCTTTTTCCGTTACCTTTTCGCCCTTTCTGCGCTTTTCAAAGACTTTTTCCGCAACGCTCTTTTCCGCGATTTCATACACATTTTCAAGCGCAATGTCGCTTGCCTTTGCGCCGACTTCCTCAAATTCCGTCAACCGCGTTTCCAGCGCGGTTTCAAGCTCGTTCAGCGTTTCGATTTTATGCGTTTTTTCTTCCAGCGCGCCCACGAATTCGTTGTATTTTTCCGCTTCGATATTCATTATTTTATCCGCACGGAACGCAGGGTACACCTTGAATTTATAACCCTTTTTCGCAATCTTTTCAAACGTAGAAAGATCGTCGAACACTTCGTTCGTGGTGAACAGATATTTCACGTTCGAGCTTTCTATCAACTTTTGCGGCGTAAGATTGTTTTCGCGGATATACGCGTTGCACTCTTCCCAGATCGCTTCGGCGTTTTCTTCATTGATTTCTTTTTCGCAATGAAAAAACGTTTTCAATTCTGCTTGCGACCAGTGATACAGCGGGTTGCCGAACGCCGTGGACAGCGTTTTGCAATACGCCGTGAATTTTTCGCGATTCGTCGCTTCGCCCGTGATATATCTTTCGTTCACGCCGTAATTTCTCATCAGCCGCCATTTATAATGATCGCCACCCAGCCACACTTCGCAGATATCCTTAAACGGCTTGTTTTCCCAAATCTGCTTTTCGGGCAAATGACAATGATAATCGAATATCGGCATATCTTTCGCATATTCGTGATACAGCCGTTTCGCCGTTTCCGTTTTCAATAAAAAATCTTCCTGCATATAACTCATAACGTTACTCCCGTTTTATAAAACGCTATCTCGCGCACGTCTTCGCTTTTCGCCTTTTTCTCGCCGTTTACGCAGGACAGCACCGACGCGTAAAGCCCGCTTTCGTCCATCGGGTACGCGTTGAAATCGATCCAGTTTTCTTTATATTCCGCTAATTTGTTGTTCGAAGCGATTTTCAGCGTTGGTACAAACGTTGAAAACGGCGTGCCGCGTCCTGTGGTGAATAACACGATCTGCGCGCCGCTCGCCGCAAGCGCCGTTGCCGCGATCAGGTCGTTGCCCGGCGCATTCAGCGTAGATACGCCCTGCTTTTTCACTTGCTCGCCGTAAGAAAGCACGTCGACGATTTTCGTTGTACCCGCCTTTTCGATACAACCGAGCGATTTTTCTTCCAGCGTGGTGATGCCGCCTTTCTTGTTGCCCGGACTCGGATTTTCATACACGGGAAAACCGTTGTCCGTATAAAATTTTTTGAATTTTACGATCATATCGCGGTATTTTTCGTATACTTCGCGGCTCTCGCATTTATTCATTAACAGCCGTTCCGCGCCGAACATTTCAGGCACTTCCGTGAGAATCGCGCTTCCCCCTTCGCTCACTATTTTATCCGTGATTTTCCCTACAAGCGGGTTTGCCGTCAGCCCCGAATACCCGTCGCTTCCGCCGCATTTCAAGCCGATACAAAGCTCGCTCATCGGCACGGCTTCACGTTTTAAACCCTGTGCTTTCTCGCTGAATTTTTCAATGATTTCAAGTCCGTAAGAAAGCTCGTCCGGTACTTCCTGACAATTATAATACGCGATATTTTCTCTGCCGAACGGGTTTAAATACTCTTTAATGGCGTTTAAGCCGTTGTTCTCGCACCCCAAGCCCACAAACAGCACGTAGCTCGCGTTCGGATTCAGGGCTATCGCGCACAACAGTTTTCTGATGTTTTCCTGATCTTCGCCGAGCTGCGAACAGCCGAATTGATGCGTTAATGCGAAAATGCCGTCGATACTCCCACGCACGTATTTCTGCGCGAGTTTTTCAAGACGGCGACATACGTCGTTTACGCAACCTACCGTGGGGATAATATATATTTCGTTGCGGATTCCCGCTCTGCCGTGCTTGCGCCTGTACCCTAGAAACGTTGCTCCCGATTCGATTTTCGTTTCGGGATAGTCGGGCGTATATTCGTAAGTTTGCGCTTCGTCTAAATGCGATTTCACGTTGTGCGTATGCACCCATTCGCCTTGCCTTATATCTGCCGTGGCTCTGCCGATGATTTCGCCGT
>ENA-ORIC01001584-ORIC01001584.1-human-gut-metagenome-genome-assembly--contig:-NODE-1584-length-21326-cov-3.325286_pt1 | contig 21326 bp, 18 predicted proteins | sample MGYA00243023_ERZ508732 | MGnify/ENA primary metagenome ERZ508732 (study PRJEB26277, sample SAMN04329767) | human gut metagenome | biome: human-associated habitat | host: Homo sapiens | place: USA...
AAACCATGCGCCGGCAGGGATTTGAGTTTGCGGTCAGCCGCCCGCGGGTCATTTATAAGCAGGATGAAAACGGCAAGACCGTAAAACTGGACATCGATGCCCTGCGCCAGCGCTTTCAGGACGTGGACATTGACGCCGTGTATGCCAGCGACCTCTACCGTACCCAGATCACGTCCCGTGCCATCTGGCTGCCCAAGGCTCTGCCCCTGCATCTGGAGCCCGCCTTCCGCGAGATCCACATGGGCGTGTGGGAGAATCACACGTGGCACGAGCTGAACAAGGCATACCCCCAGGAGATGTACCACTTCAACCGCCGCGTGGACCTGTGGCACGTGGAGGGCGGTGAGACGGCGCAGGACGTGCTGGACCGCTATCTCCCTGCGCTGCACCGCGTGGGCGCCGCCCACGACGGCGGCACCGTGGCGGTGTTCTCCCACGGCGCGGCCCTGCGCATCGTGCTGGGCACATTGCAGGGCGTCCCCCTGTCCGGGATCGGCGAGACGCCCCATGGCGACAACACCGCCGTCTCCCTGCTGACCTGGGACAACGGTCAGCTCCGCGTGGAGTACCGCGATGACAACAGCCACCTGACGGAGCGCGGCCTGTCCACCTTCGCCAAACAAAGCTGGTGGCGCAGCAAAAACATGGTGGACCCCGGCGAGGATTATCTGCCCCTGCCGGAGGAGCTTCTTCCGCGCTTCCATGTGCCCGACGGCGGTGAGGCCGTGGGCATCCGCAGCGGTGAGACGTTCATCGGCGCGTATCAGCTGCTGCCGGACCGCGAGCCGGACGCCGTATGGCTGGGCTGGTACTGGCTGGACCCCGCCTTCCGCGGTACGGGCCGCGGCATTGCCCCCATGGGCCAGATCATCCGCGCCGGACGCCATCGGGGCGTGGGCTTCCTGCGCCTTTCCTGCGGCGACGCGAAGCTGCGGCGGTTTTTCGCCCGTCTGGGCTTCTACCCCCTGAGCGGCGATGTGATGGAAAAGGACATCCGCCAGCAGCTGCCGCCCATCCCCCAGGCGTACCGTCCCTGAAAGGAGCTGTCCCATGACACGAGGCGAATATTTTTTACCTGTCAGCCGTGACGAGATGATCGACCGCGGCTGGTACTATTATGATTTTCTGGTGGTGACGGCGGACGGCTACATCGACCATCCCAGCTTCGGCTCCACCCTCATCGCCCGCCTGCTGGAGGCGGAGGGCTACCGCGTAGCCATTCTGGCCCAGCCGGACTGGCACTCGGCAGAGCCGTTCCGCGCCATGGGCAAGCCCCGCTACGGCGTGCTCATCGGCGGCGGCAATCTGGACTCCATGGTGGCTCACTACACCGTGGCCAAGCGCCGCCGCACCCGCGACCTGTACAGTCCCGGCGGCAAGCTGGGCTACCGTCCCGACCGCCCCACCATCGTCTATACCAACCGGGCGCGGGAGGCGTTCCCCGACACGCCCATCGTCATCGGCGGGCTGGAGGCGTCCCTGCGCCGCTTCGCCCACTACGACTACTGGGACGACAGGGTGCGCCGCAGCATTCTGTTTGACGCCCCCGCCGATCTGCTGGTCTACGGCATGGGGGAGAGCGCCACGGTGGAGATCGCCCGCCGCCTTTCCCGAAAGACGCCGGTGCGCGACATCACCGATGTGGCCGGCACGGCCTACATCGCCGCCGATGACAGCGGCTGCCGCTTCCACAAGGCCCCCTGCCCCTCCTATGAGGAGGTCTGCGCCGATAAAACGGCCTACGCCCGGGCCACCAAGATCGAGTATGACGAGCACGACCCCATCCGCGGCTCCGCCGTGCTCCAGCCCTGCGAGGGCCGATTGCTGGTGGTAAACCCGCCGGCCCGCCCCCTGCGGCGGGAAGAGCTGGACCGCCTGTTCGCCCTGCCCTACACGCGGGAGGTCCACCCCATGTACGCCGAGGGCATTCCCGCCATTGAGGAGGTACGTTTCTCTATCACCCACAACCGCGGCTGCTTCGGCGGCTGCAACTTCTGCGCTCTGGCCTTTCACCAGGGCCGCATGGTCACCAGCCGCTCCATCGAATCGGTGGTAGAGGAGGCCCGCCTCCTGACGGAGGATCCCCAGTTCAAGGGCTACATCCACGACGTGGGCGGCCCCAGCGCCAACTTCCGCCACACCAGCTGCCAGAAGCAGAAGAAGTGCGGCATGTGCAAAAATCGCAGCTGCCTTGCGCCGGAGCCCTGTCCCAATCTGGACGCCGACCACTCCGAGTACACGGAACTTCTGCGGAAGCTGCGGCAGCTCCCCGGAATAAAAAAGGTATTCGTCCGCTCCGGCATCCGCTATGACTACATGCTCCAGGACAAGAACAGGGACTTCTTCCTGGAGCTGGTGCAGCATCACATCTCCGGTCAGCTGAAGGTAGCGCCGGAGCACTGCGTCAGCTCCGTGCTGGACTACATGGGCAAGCCCCATTTCGACGTGTTCCTGAAGTTCTGGCGGCAGTATAAAAAGCTCAACGAGCAGGACGGCACGGAGCAGTATCTGGTGCCCTACCTGATGTCCAGCCACCCGGGCTGCACCCTGAACGACGCCGTGAAGCTGGCGGAGTTTCTCCACAAGAATGGCCGCACTCCCGAGCAGGTACAGGATTTCTACCCCACCCCGGGTACCCTCTCCACCTGTATGTACTATACCGGCATCGACCCGCGGGATATGTCACCGGTGTATGTGGCCCGCGACCCGAAGGACAAGGCCATGCAGCGTGCGCTGCTCCAGTGGTCCCGCCCCGAAAAGCGCGCTCTGGTGGTGGAGGCGCTGGAGGAGGCAGGCCGCACCGACCTCATCGGCTACGGTCCCGAGTGCCTGCTGCGCCCCCGCAAGGGCGAGCCCTACGGTCAGCCTCCCGCCAAGCCGGAGAAGCCGGAGCGCCAGCCCCGCCGCCCGCGGAAGGAGGTCTCCGGCAACCGCGGCCGCCGCGGTACGCCAACAGCCCGTCAGCCGGTACAGAAGGGTAAAATGTCCGACCGGAAAAAGGCGGCATTTGCCAAAAAAAGGAAATCATGACCCGCCGGGGGCCTGCTATTGCCGCAGGCCCCCGGCCTTTTTTGGACATTTCACTGAAACTGGCCTTTTCTTCGGTAAAAAAGCAGAAATGTTTGGACAGTCCTGACGAAAAAATGCTTGTGTTATACCCGCCTTTTCATTATAATAAAAGCGAAGCGTCAAGATGGCTCCCCACTGTGCGAAGATTCCGTTAAGGAATTGTATGCAATAGGGCGCCGCCGTGCCGCTCATGCCGTAAAAACGACGTAGCGGCACAAAATCCGGACCGTATGTGAAGGTGATAAGAGAATGGAAAAAAAGAAGAAAACAAGGTTCATCGTGGGGTGGCTGCTGATTACGGCGGCCCTGCTGGCCGGTTCTCTCCTGGTGCCCGGGCACGGGAAGTCGGAGTCGGTGCAGGAGGCCATGCGTGACGCAGTGCTCCACGGGACCAACCGCATCAGTCTGTTTGGGCTGAAAGACGTGAACCCCGCGTACATATCCTCTTTGGTAGTGGTGGGCGTGATCCTGCTGGCGGCGCTGCTGCTGCGGCTGTTTGCGATCCCCCGCTTCAAGATGGTCCCGGGGAAGCTGCAGCTGGCCGTGGAGACCGTGGTGGGGATGTTCGACGGCATGGCCAAGGACAACAGCCCCCACCGCAACAAGTTCCTGGGTGCCTATATCTTCGGCGCCGGCGTGTATATCTTCATCGGCACGCTGTTTGAGCTGTTCGGCTTCCAGGCCATTACCACCAACGGGCACATCATTGCCCTGCCGGCCCCGCTGTCCGACGTGAATGCCGCCATCTCCCTGGGCTGCCTGTCCTACGGCGTCATTCTGGTGGGCGGCATCGTGGCCAACGGCCTCAAGGGTGCGGGCAAGGCCCTGAAGGACTTCTCCCTGCCCATCTCCATGAGCTTCCGTCTGTTCGGCGCGCTGCTCAGCGGCCTGCTGGTGACGGAGCTGGTCTACTACTATGTGACACTGAGCTATGTGATCCCCGTGATCGTGGCGGTGCTGTTCACCCTGCTCCACGCGCTGATCCAGGCCTATGTGCTCACCACCCTGACCTCCATGTTCTACGGAGAGACCACGGAGAAGCACGCGCCCAAGCCCAAGAAAGCCAAAAAAGTCAAAGCTGAAACTGTAAATAACTGACGGAGGAAAGAGAGATCATGAAGAAACTGACCAATAAGAAGGCTGTTGCCCTGCTGCTGTGCCTGGTGCTGGCACTGACCGCACTGTTCACCGTGACCGCGTTTGCCGACACCGATCCTGCCGCCGATGCCCCTGCCCAGGCGGAGCAGACCACCGACAGCAGCGTTGACAGTGCCAAGGCCATGGCATCCGCCATCGCCATCGGCGTGGCCGCCGCCGGCGGCGCCATCGGCATGGGCATGGCCATCTCCAAGTCCGCTGAGGGCATTGCCCGTCAGCCGGAGGCCGAGGGCAAGATCCGCACCACCATGATGCTGGGCCTTGTGTTCCTGGAAACCGCCATCATCTACGCCCTGCTGGTGGTCATCCTTATCATCTTTGTGCTGTAAGGAACGGGGAGAGTCGCTATGAGTAATATCCCACTGAATATTGATTGGCAGCAGATTTTGCTGCACCTGTTCAACTTCTCCATTCTGGTGGGCGGACTGTACCTGCTGCTGTTCAAGCCGGTAAAGAACTTCATGGACAAGCGCGCCAGGCACTATGCCGACATGGAGTCCGCTGCCGTGGAGCGGGAGAAGAACACCGCCGCGCTGGAGGCATCCATGCAGCAGCGTCAGGCTGCGCTGGACGCGGAGCTGGACGAGAAGCGCGCCGCCGCCGCCCGGGAGGCCGAGGCCTATGCCCATCAGCAGCGCGCCGCTGCCCATGAGCAGGCGGACAAGATCGTGGCTGCCGCCCGCGAGAACGCGGAGAACGACCGCAAAAAGATCGTGGACGAGGCCAACCGCGAGGCCGTGTCCATCGCCGAGGCCGCCATGGAGAAGCTGCTGGCGAAGGAGACTTCCCGCGCCTATGACGCGTTCGTGAACGCAGCCGAGGGGGTGGAGAAGCATGAGCACGAATGATGCCCGCCTGACCGCCAGACTGCTCAGTGCCTGCCCGCCTGACGCCGCGCAGAAGGCAAAGCTGGAGGACGTGCTGGCAAAGAGGTACGGCCGGCCGGTGGCGCTTTCGTGGCAGGAGGATAAGACCGCCTCCGGCGGCTTCCGCATCGAGATCGGCTCCGAGGTCATCGACTGGACGGCGGAGGGTCGTCTGGGCCAGCTGAAGGAGCGCCTTGCCGCCCTGAAGACCGGCGGCCAGTCCGTGATCCCTCTGATCCGCGACACCGTGCGGGACTGGGTACCGGAGATCAGCGCCCGCGAGGTGGGCAGCGTTCTGTCCGTGGCGGACGGCATCGCCTACGTGGACGGTCTGGAAAACGCTGCCTACGGTGAAATTTTGCTCTTTGAGAGCGGCATCCGCGGCATGGTGCAGGAGCTGCGGGGCCACCGCATCGGCTGCATCCTGTTCGGCCGCGTGGAGGAGGTCAGCGAGGGCAGCGCCGTGTACCGCACCGGCCGTACCGCTGGCATCGGCGTGTCCGACGCCATGATCGGCCGCGTAGTGGACGCGCTGGGCGCGCCCATCGACGATGCCGGCGACATCCCCGTCGATGCCTACCGCATGATCGAAAGCCCCGCCCCCGGCATCATCGACCGCCAGCCGGTGAACACCCCCATGCAGACCGGTATCCTGTCCATCGACTCCATGTTCCCCATCGGACGGGGTCAGCGCGAGCTGATCATCGGCGACCGCCAGACCGGTAAGACGTCCATCGCCATCGACACCATCCTGAACCAGAAGGGGAAGGATATGATCTGCATCTATGTGGCCATCGGCCAGAAGGCCAGCTCCGTGGCGCAGATCGCGGAGATGCTGCGTAAGCACGACGCCATGGCATACACCATCATCGTCTGCGCCAGCGCCGGTGAGTCCGCCTCCATGCAGTATATCGCGCCCTATGCCGGCGCGTCCATCGGCGAATACTTTATGAACAAAGGGAAGGACGTGCTCATCGTCTACGACGATCTTTCCAAGCACGCCATCGCCTACCGCGCACTGAGCCTTCTGCTGGGACGTTCTCCCGGCCGTGAGGCCTACCCCGGCGACGTGTTCTATCTGCACTCCCGCCTGCTGGAGCGCGCAGCGCGCCTCAGCGACGCACGGGGCGGCGGCAGCATGACCGCCCTGCCCATCGTGGAGACGCAGGCAGGCGACGTGTCCGCCTACATCCCCACCAATATCATCTCCATCACCGACGGCCAGATCTTTCTGGAGAGCAGCCTGTTCTTCTCCGGCCACCGCCCCGCCGTGAACGTAGGACTTTCCGTGTCCCGTGTGGGCGGCGCTGCCCAGACCAAGGCGATGAAAAAGGCGGTCGGTACCCTGCGCCTCGATCTGGCGCAGTACCGCGAGATGGAGGTCTTTACCCAGTTCTCCAGCGATCTGGACGAGGATACCAAGAACCAGCTGGCCTACGGCCAGAGCCTGATGTACATCCTGCGTCAGGGCCGGTGCAGCCCGCTGAGTCAGGCCCAGCAGATCGTCACGCTGGTGACGGCCATGGCCCGCATCTATCAGCAGGTGCCGGTGTCCCAGGTCTGCCCGCTGCGGGACTACCTTCTGGGCGAGTTCGCCGCCGGACGCCCCCAGCTCATGCAGGAGCTGGAGCAGGGCGCGGCGCTGACCGACGAGGTGCGCCAGCAGATCGTGGACTTTGCAAAGACCGCGCTGGAGAAGTTCCGGCGCGCAGGCGGGCGGTGAGGCCATGGCCAGCACAAGTGAGATCCGCCGCCGCATCGGAAGCGTCCGGCAGACCCAGAAGATCACCCACGCCATGTACCTCATCTCCCAGGCCAAGCTGCGCAAGGCCAAGCAGGACCTGAGCAACACCCGTCCCTACTTCGACGCACTGCAGGCGGAGATCGGCCGCGTGTTCAACGCCGACGACACCGCGGAGAGCCGGTATCTCTGCGATGAGAACAGTAAGCCGCTGCCCGGCGTGGCCGCTTGCCTGCTCATCACGGCGGATAAGGGCCTTGCCGGCGCGTATAACCAGAACGCCATCCGTCAGGCCCAGCAGTTCCTGTCGGATCACGAGGGCGCGGTGCTGTATGTGGTGGGCGAGTACGGCCGCCGCTGGTTCACCCAGCGGGGCATCCCCATCGAAAAGAGCTTTCTCTACACCGCGCAGAACCCCACGCTGCGGCGCGCCCGCCAGATCGGCGAGCTGCTGCTGGAGCGGTACGACGCCGGTGAGATCAACGCTGTCCACATCATCTACACGGACATGAAAAACGGGCTGGAGGCTACGGTGCGTCAGGCACAGGTGCTGCCCCTGACGCGGGAGCACTTCTCCGCAGCCCAGGCCAGCACGGCGGGCGACCCCACCTTTGAGTATGTGCCCAGCCCCGCCGCGGTGCTGGACAACGCGGCGCGCAGCTGCCTCATCGGCTTCATTTACAGTGCGCTGGTGGACAGCTTCTGCAGCGAGCAGTCCGCCCGTATGACCGCCATGAACGCGGCGGATCAGAACGCGGAGGACCTGCTGAAGGACCTGTCCGTGCAGTACAATCGGGCGCGTCAGGCCGCCATCACCCAGGAGATCACCGAGGTCTCCGCCGGTGAGCGCGCCCAGCGCAGCAAGAAAGAAAAGGAGGGCTGACCTCAATGAAACAAGGAACCATCACGGGCATTTCCGGTCCCGTGATCGACGTATGCTTCCCCGAGGGGAGCCTGCCCGCCATCAATGAAGCGCTGACCGTGGAGGCAAACGGCACGCGCTACACCATGGAGGTGGAGCAGCATCTGGAGAATAAGACGGTGCGCTGCGTCATGATGGCCGGCAGCGACGGCCTCAGCCGCGGGCTCACTGTCACCGCCACCGGTCACGGCATCTCCGTGCCGGTGGGCGAAGCCACGCTGGGCCGCATGTTCAACGTACTGGGCGACCCCATCGACGGTGAAGCGCCGGTCAGCGCCGACGCCCCCCGTTGGGAGATCCACCGCCCCGCCCCCGGCTTTGCCCAGCAGATGCCCGCCGCCGACATTCTGGAAACGGGCATCAAGGTCATCGACCTCATCGAGCCATACCCCAAGGGCGGCAAGATCGGCCTGTTCGGCGGCGCCGGCGTGGGCAAGACCGTCCTGATCCAGGAGCTGATCCACAATGTGGCCATGGAGCACGGCGGCTATTCCATCTTCACCGGCGTGGGCGAGCGCAGCCGCGAGGGCAACGACCTCTGGGGCGAGATGCGGGAGAGCGGCGTGTCCGACAAGACGGCGCTGGTGTTCGGTCAGATGAACGAATCCCCCGGCGTCCGTATGCGCGTGGCGCTGTCGGGTCTGACCATGGCGGAGTATTTCCGCGATGTGGAGCACAAGGACGTGCTGCTGTTCATCGACAACATCTTCCGCTTCGTGCAGGCGGGCAGCGAGGTCTCCACGCTGCTGGGCCGCATGCCCTCCGCCGTGGGCTACCAGCCTACTCTGGCCGGCGAGATGGGCGCTCTGCAGGAGCGCATCACCTCCACCAGGGACGGCTCCGTCACCTCCGTGCAGGCGGTGTACGTTCCCGCCGACGACCTGACCGACCCCGCCCCCGCCACCACGTTCTCCCATCTGGACGCCACCACCGTGCTGAGCCGTAAGATCGCGGAGCAGGGCATCTACCCCGCCGTGGACCCGTTGGAGTCCACCTCCCGCATTCTGGAGCCGGACATCGTGGGCGAGGAGCACTATCAGATCGCCCGTGCCGTCCAGTCCACCCTGCAAAAGTACCGTGAGCTGCAGGATATCATCGCCATCTTGGGCATGGAGGAGCTCAGCGACGAGGACAAAAAGACCGTCGCCCGCGCCCGCCGCATCCAGCGCTTCCTGTCCCAGCCCTTCTACGTGGCGGAGAAGTTCAGCGGCGCACCCGGCGTGTTCGTGCCCCTGCACGAGACGCTCCGCGGCTTTAAGGAGATCCTGTCCGGCAGCATGGACGAGTACCCCGAGGCGGCCTTCTTCAACGCCGGCACTATTGACGACGTGATCCGCAAGGCGGAGCAGATGAAGAAAGGCGGCATGTGATGGCAGCGCCGTTCCATCTGGATATTCTGGCGGCCAGCGTCCCGTTTTACCGGGGTGACTGCGTATCGCTGGTGCTGCCCACCACCGACGGCGAGTACGGTATTCTGGCCGACCACAGCAACGCCGTGGGCGCCGTCACCGCCGGTGAGCTGCGGTTCGAGACGGCGGAGGGAGAGCAGCGCCGCGCCGCCGTGGCCCCGGGCCTTTTCAAGGTGGAGAATGGCCGTGTGCTGCTGCTGGTGGACGCGGCCGAGCGTCCCGAGGACATCGACGTGAACCGCGCCCTCCGCGCCCGTGAGGAGGCGGAGGAGGAACTGCGCCAGAAACGCAGCATGGCGGAATACCACCTGGCCCAGAGCCAGCTGGCCCGCGCCATGAACCGTCTCCGCGTCAGCGGCCGCGGCTGAGAAACAGCAAAAAGCGAAAAAAGAACGTCCCCGGTGGGGACGTTCTTTTTTCGCTTACAGCAGCCTGCTGATACCCACAAACAGGCACCCCAGGCCGAAAAACGCCGCGATCAGCAGCAGGACCACCGGCCAGAACCGTTTGCCCATCACCTGCGGGTCCATGAACGGGTAGGGGTAGCAGCGCTTCGTGTGGCCAATGGGCTTTCCCGTGGCCCCACGGGCCATACCGAAGGCAAAGTAGGCCAGCGGCAGCACCAGCCACCAGACGGCGTGGCCGATGGCGAGGCCGGACTTGTCCTGCCACAGCAGCCACTGCACCACCGTCAGCCACGGCACAGCGTAATGGACACACAGGTTGCCGAAGCTGCTGAATCCGATGTCTGACAGCGCCTTACCGCTCTTTTTCGCCGATGGCACCAGCACCCACTGGTAGATGAGGTGGGTCACGAAGATGCACAGCGTCATGCTCAGGGCCACACCGGCGGAGCTGAGCCACCGGAACACGCCGCACTGTGGATCGTGGCCGCTGACCCCCAGCGTCAGCTGGTACACCGCCAGCAGCAGGTTGCTGAGGTTGGTGTAAAAGACGAAGAATCCAGGCCGGATGCGGCCCGTCACCGGCAGCGTGGAGTGAAAATACAGTCCCACCAGTCCCAGCAGGCCCAGAAACAGCGCGGACAGCCGCAGCATCATTCCGCCCTCAGCTCCTTCAGCCGTCCGATCTCACGGGCGTAGCCCGCCAGATCGTTGGGCGTTTCCAGAATAAAGGGCAGGTCCCGCAGGGCGGGGTGATTGATGATGCGGCCAAAGGCCGCCTCCCCCAGATAGCCCTCGCCGATGCGGGCGTGGCGGTCCTTGTGGGCGCCCAGCGGGTTCATGCTGTCGTTGATGTGGACGGCCTTCAGCCGCTCCAGCCCGATGACGCGGTCGAACTCCGTCAGCACGCCGTCGATGTCGCCCGCGATGTCGTACCCCGCGTCGGAGATGTGGCAGGTGTCCATGCACACGCCCATCTGGGTGTTCAGCGCCACGCGGTCCAGTATCTCCCGCAGCTCCTCGAACCGGCCGCCCACCTCGGAGCCCTTGCCCGACATGGTCTCCAGCAGCACCGTGGTGTGCTGCTCCGGCTTCAGGATGGCGTTCAGCGTCTCGGCGATCTGGCTGACGCCCACCTCCATGCCCTGCTCCGTGGGGCTGCCCGGGTGGAAGTTGTAGTAGTTGCCGGGGAGATATTCCATCCGCTTCAGGTCGTCCGCCAGCGTCATGCGGGCGAATTCGCGGGTGCGCTCCGTTTTGGAGCAGGGGTTGATGGTGTAGGGCGCGTGGGCCACCAGACGGCCGAAGCCGTTGGCCTGCGCCAGCGCCAGAAACGCCGCCGCGTCGTCGGGGTCAATGGCTTTCGCTTTACTGCCCCGGGGATTGCGGGTGAAGAACTGGAACGTGTTGGCGCCGATGGACAGCGCCGTTTTCCCCATGGCCAGAAAGCCCTCCGAGGCGGACAGATGACAGCCGATGGTCAGCATAGTTTTTCTCCTTTCACAGGGCCAGCGTCCGGACGTCCGCCCTGCCGTTTTCAATGGTAAGGATGCCGCAGGTGGGGTGCAGCGGGTCTCCGGCGGCCCCGGGGTTCAGCACCAGCAGGGCCCCGTCGTTGTCCACCAGAGGCCGGTGGGTGTGGCCGAACAGCAGCACCTGCGCGCCGCACTCACGTGCCGCCCAGACAGCCCGCATCACGTCGGACTTCACGCCCCGCGTGTGGCCGTGGAGCATCAGGATACGCACGCCGCCCAGCTCGATGAGCCGCTCCGGCTGGTCGCAGCTGCCGTAGTCGCAGTTCCCGGGCACGCCCTCCATGGGCAGCATGGGAAACGCCTGCCGCAGCTTCTCCAGATCTCGCTGGCAGTCGCCCAGATGCAGTACATAGCCGGGGTGTACCTGCTCCACCGCTTGTATCAGTTTGTCCACTTTCCCATGGGAGTCGGATACCACCAAAACATTCATAGGCCCCTCACACTTGATGTAATGGAGGGTATTTTACCACAAAGCGGTTGAAAAAACAATTCATTTCCCGTATGATTAGGGCAGTTGAGAGGAGGTGTTGTCATGACCGGAGGTGTGGTGGAGCTGGACCTGCACGGCATGAATACCTATCAGGCCCAGATCGCGGTGGATGCGGCCCTGCGCCGCGCCGGAAACGGCACGTACCGCCTGCGGCTGATCCACGGCTATCGCGGCGGCACGGCCATTCGGGACATGCTGTGGCTGACCTACGGGCGGCGCAGTCAGGTGAAGCGCATGGTCAGCGTCAGCGAGGGCGTCACGGAGCTGGTGCTGCGGGAATACTATTGAGAAACGATTTCCGTGAAAGAGGTGTAAAGGTATGAAGCTTGCACAGATACAGATGCGCGTGGGCCCTGACAAGGCGGCGAACCTGCGCCACGCGGAGGCCCTGCTGGCCCGGGCAGCGGATGCGGACATGGCGGTGCTGCCGGAAATGTTCTGCTGTCCCTACGACAACGCCTGCTTCCGCGCCTACGGCGAGCCGGAGGGCGGGCCGGCCTATCAGATGCTGTCCCGCGCCGCAGCGGCCCACGGCCTGTGGGTGGTGGGCGGCTCTCTGCCGGAGCTGGACGGCGATAAGGTGTACAACACCAGCTATGTGTTCGATCCCACGGGCCGCTGCGTGGCCCGTCACCGGAAGATGCACCTTTTCGACATCGACGTGGCCGGCGGTCAGCGATTTCGCGAGTCCGACACCCTGTCGGCAGGAAATGAGATCACGGTGTTTGACACGCCCTGGGGCAAAATGGGGCTGTGCATCTGCTTTGACCTGCGGTTTCAGGAGCTGGCACAGCTGATGGTGCTGGAGGGCGCACAGGTACTGCTGGTACCAGCGGCCTTTAATATGACCACCGGCCCCGCCCACTGGGAACTGCTGTTCCGGCAGCGCGCGGTGGACGGACAGCTGTTCACCGCAGGCACTTCACCGGCGCGGGACGAGACGGCATCCTACGTGGCCTGGGGCCACTCCATCGTCTGCGACCCCTGGGGCACGGTGCTGCACCAGTGCGGCGCCGGTGAGCAGGTGGTGGTGACGGAGCTGAACATGAGCCGTGTGTCCGCCATGCGGGAACAACTGCCCATTCTTTCAGCGCGCCGGACGGACGTGTACGGCGTCCGAAAAAAGTGATTGCCACGGGGGCATCAGACGGTGTATAATCGCAAAAAACATGAGGCGGGAGGACGTTCATGATGAAGAAGAATTATAAAGAGATGACAAAGCCTGAGCGGCAGGCGGAATACGCGGCTGTCAAGGCGGAATTCGAGGGGGCGAAGGCCCTTCATCTGGAATTGAACATGGCGCGGGGCAAGCCCAGCCGCCAGCAGCTGGACATGGTGACGCCCATGCTGCAGGTGCTGACCCAGCCGGAGCAGTTTGTATCCGACGGGGTGGAGACCCGCAACTACGGCGAGGTGGCGGGTATTCCCGCGGCGCGGAAGCTGTTCGCCGACATCCTGGGCTGCAAGCCGGAGCAGGTGTTCGTGGGCGGCAATGCCAGCCTGCAGCTGATGTACGATGCCATCTCCAAGGCGTTCACCCACGGCCTGCTCCACAGCGAGAAGCCCTGGGCCAAGCTGGATACGGTGAAGTGGATCTGCCCCGTCCCCGGCTACGACCGGCACTTTAAGGTGACGGGCAGCTTCGGTGTGGAGATGATCAACGTGCCCATGACCGACCAGGGTCCCGACATGGACATGGTGGAGGAGCTTATCAAGGATCCCGCCGTGAAGGGTATGTGGAACGTGCCCAAGTACTCCAATCCCGAGGGCGTGGTGTACTCTGATGAGACCATCCGCCGTCTGGCGGCCATGAAACCCGCCGCACCGGACTTTATGCTGATGTGGGACAACGCCTACTGCATCCACGAGTTCGACTGTGACTTTGTACCGTTCTCCGATATCATCGGCCTGTGCGCCCAGTACGGCAACGCCGACATGGTGTATGAGTTCGCGTCCACCAGCAAGGTGACGTTCCCCGGCGCGGGCGTGGCGGTGATGGCGGCCAGCGAGGCCAACATCCAGTATTTCTCCAAGCTCATCAACATCCAGACCATCGGCTATGACAAGGTGAACCAGCTGCGGCACGTGCTGTACCTGCAGGATCGGGAGCACACGCTGGCGCTGATGAAGCGGCACGCGGCGGTGTTGGCGCCCAAGTTCCACGCGGTGCTGAACGCGCTGGACAGTGAGATCGCGCCCCGTGGCATCGCGGACTACAAGCGGCCGGTGGGCGGCTACTTTATCAGCGTGGACACCATGCACGGGTGCGCCAAGCGCACGCTGGAGCTGTGCAGGGAGGCGGGTATCACCATGACCGGTGCGGGGGCCACGTTCCCCTACGGCAAGGACCCCAACGACAGCAACATCCGCATTGCGCCGTCCCTGCCGCCGGTGGCGGAGCTGGAGCAGGCCATCGCGGTGTTCTGCATCTGCCTGCGCCTGGCGGCGCTGGAAAAGCTGGGCGTGTAAGAATCTGACTGTGTAACTGTGTATAAGATTGAAGAGCGCTGCGGCATGGCCGCGCGCTCTTCAATCTGTCAAAAACCTGCCCGGTCACAAATATCGGAGGGAAGGATAGTGTGAAAGGGAACCGTTAGGGTTCCCTTTCGCGTTCAATCACCCGCCGCAGCGGCCAAAATCGCAAAACAAAATACTGTTTTTTATTTTGCGATTTTGCTGGCAGCTTGTCAGAAAAGTCCGAACGGACTTTTTTGACAAGCTGAAGAGCGCTGCGGCATGGCCGCAGCGCTCTTATGTTTTGCTGCTTTGTCAGGGGCGATTTCCCGCGTCCTTGCCTCCGGCGGAGGCTGCGATCTGAGCAAGTGGCGGCGATGAAGCAAACAGGGGCGGGCAGCACTGCCCCCTTTTTGCAATCCCTTTATTCCAGTGCGTCGTGGCTTTCGAACACGTCGTGGATAGAGCCGCAGCGGTCGGCGGTGGGCGGTGTCTCCGTCGGCGCAGCGCCCTTTGCCATTTGCAGCTCCTGCCACTTCTCCCGGGTGATGAGGAGCTGTCGGGGCTTGGAGCCCTCGAAGGGTCCGACATAGCCCCGCTCCTCCATCTGATCCACCAGCCGGGCGGCACGGGAGTAGCCCAGCTTCAGACGCCGCTGGAGCATGGACACGGAGGCCTGCCCCGTCTCCAGTACCACTTCCACGGCGGCGGGCAGCAGCTCGTCGCCGTCCTCGCCGTCCACAGGCGCATCGGATGCGGCGCCCTTGCCCTTGTCGGACTTGGCGTCCACCGCCTGCTGGATCTTCTCGATGACATCCTGATCGTAATGGGCCTCGCCGGCGGTGTCCTTGACAAAGGCCACCACACGCTCGATCTCCTCCGGTGTGATGAAGCACCCCTGTACGCGGGTGGGTTTGCTGTCGCCCAGCGGGGAGTAAAGCATATCGCCCTTACCCACCAGCTTTTCCGCGCCGGGGGTATCCAGAATGATGCGGGACTCCATGGAGCTGGCCACGGCGAAGGCGATGCGGCTGGGGATATTGGCCTTCATCAGGCCGGTGATGACATCGGCGGAGGGACGCTGGGTGGCCACCACCAGATGCATGCCGGCGGCACGGCCCATCTGGGCCACGCGGCAGATGGACTCCTCCACCTCCTTGGCAGCCACCAGCATCAAATCGGCCAGCTCATCGATGACCACCACCACAGTGGGCAGCTTCTTCACGTCCTCGTCCGTCTCGGACAGGGCGTTGTAGCCCGCCAGGTCCTTGACGCCCTTTTCGGAGAACATCTTGTAGCGCTTCATCATCTCGAACACCGCCCACTGCAAAGCGCCCGCGGCCTTCTTGGGGTCCGTGACCACAGGGATCAGCAGGTGGGGGATGCCGTTGTAAGGCGCCAGCTCCACCATCTTGGGGTCCACCATGATGAAGCGCACCTCGTCGGGGGTAGACTTGTAGAGAATGCTGACGATCAGGGAGTTGGTACACACGGACTTACCGGAGCCGGTGGTACCGGCGATCAGCACGTGGGGCAGGCGGGCAATATTGCCCACGATGCTGCTGCCGCCAATGTCCTTGCCCACGGCGAAGGCCACGGGGGACGGGTGGCGGGTAAACTCCCGGGACTCGATAACATCGCGGATACGGACGGCGGTAACGGTGCGGTTGGGCACCTCGATGCCCACCACGGAGATCTTGTTGGGCACCGGCGCCACACGGACGCCGCTGGCGCCCAGCGCCAGAGCGATATCGTCGGACAGGTTGGTGATCTTGCTGAGCTTCACACCCTGCTCCAGAGTGAACTCGTAGCGGGTGACACTGGGCCCGTGGACCACGTCGCCTGCGGTGGCGTCCACGCCGAAGGAACGCAGGGCGTCCGCCAGACGGCGGGAGTTGTTGCGCAGCTCCGCGCCCACCTCGGTGCAGTTGTCGGTGTGATTCTCCTCCAGCAGGGTGATGGGCGGGTAGCGGTAGACCTCCTCGCCCTGGGCCAACTCCTGCTCGATGGCCTGGCTCACCTCCTGGGCGGCAGATTCCACCTCCTGCTGGACCTGAGCCTTCTTTTTCTTCTCGGACACCGGCTCCTTCACCGCTGCGGGTGCCTGTACTGCGGGAGCGGCAGGAGCTGTCGATGCCGCAGGGGCTGCCGGTGCGGCGGGGACGGCGGGCGCGGCAGCGGCGCGGTCCAGCACCTCGTCCGGCGTCCGGACGGCGGCACTGCGGCGGGGGAAGAAGTCCTTCTTCTCGCCGCTCTCCATGGCGGAGGGTTCGCCGTCCAGCGGGATGTCGATGTTCACCCGCTTTTTGGCGGGCTTCTCTTTCACAGGCTTCTCCGGTACAGGCGCTTTCCTCGGAGCCGCAGGCTCGAAGCCCTCCAGATCGTCCTCGTCCTCCTCGTCCTCCCAGCGGCTGCTGCGGTACTCCTTCATTTTATCCACGGCCTGCTGCGGCGTCATGTGCAGCGCGCCCAGCAGCGCCGCCACCAGCAGCACCACGAACACCACCACAGACACCACCTTGCTCAGCAGCGCCTCGCTGCCCAGTGCCAGGCCGCCGGCCACCACGCCGCCGCAGGTCAGGGTCTGTCCGTCCTTCCACAGCTGGGGCAGCAGGCCGCTGCCCAGCTCATAGGCCGTGCGGCACAGCAGCAGGTGGCACAGCATTCCCGACAGCAGCGGCACCAGCAGGGTGCAGGTGGTGCGCAGGATCACGGGGCGGCCCTGATGCCGCAGCTGGATCACCGCCACGGCCAGCAGCGCCGGCGCCGCCAGAAAATACCCGTACCCCAGCGTGCCCTTCAGCACCTTGGCGATAAACGTCAGGAGCAGGGCGTCCACCTGAAAATAGCTGACCAGTACGCACAGTGCCAGCAGCAGGCAGACCACGCCGCCGATGAGCCGCGCCAGTCCGTTATAGGCGGGCGGCTCCGGCTTGGGCGGCGCCTTTTTCTTTTTTGTGGTCTTCTTTTGCGTCGATGCCATAGTTTTCCTCACTTCATCTCACTTGACGGCCTGCAGCACCAGCGTCAGGATACCCACCGCCCAGCAGTAGTAGGCAAACGCGCCGAAGCGGCCCTTGTCCGCCACGTATTTCAACAGGCGGATGCACAGATACCCCGATACGGCGGCGGTGACAACGCCCAGCAGGTACATGGGCACCTCCGCCGTGTTGATGCCGGCCTTCACCGCGTCGCTCAGGGACAGGATGTTGGCGCCCAGCACCGCAGGAATGCTCAGCAGAAACGAAAACCGCACGGCGAACCTGCGCTCGTAGCCCACGAAGCAGCCGGTAGTGATGGTCATGCCGGAACGGGACACGCCGGGCAGCGTGGCCACCGCCTGGCCCACGCCCACCAGCAGGGCGTCCAGCCACGTGGCGCTGCGCTCGGTCTTGCGGCCCTTGCGGGCCCGATCGCACAGGAACAGCAGAAAACCGGTGACGATCAGCGCTGCGCCCACGAATACCATATTATCGGCAAGCCCCTGCACGCTTTTGCGGATGGGCAGTACCGCGAACAGCGGCAGTGTGCCCACGATGATGAGCAGGATCAGCCGCCGCGCCGGCGGTACCGGCGACGGTGTGGAGCGATGGGCCAGGTCGCCGATGCCGCGGAAGAACTCCACCACCATGTCGCAGATGTCCTTCCAATAGGCGGCGAACACCGCGATCAGCGTACCCAGATGGAGCAGTACGTCGAAAAATTCCGGCACGCTGCCTGCGCCCTCCAGGCCCAGCAGGTTCTGTGCGATAGCCAGATGGCCGGAGCTGGAGACGGGCAGGAACTCCGCCACGCCCTGTACCAGTCCCAGCAGGAATGATGTTACGTATGTCATAACCACACCTCACGTGTTATTTTCAAATACTTTTCGTTATATATTGTCGGAATTATCCCATTTGTTGTCGGAACGTTTACCATAACAAGGATACTATACCATAGATATGGGGAAAATGCCACTGGAATTTGACATCCGCCGCCCGCGGAGGATAAGAGTTTCCTATTATGCTATTTTTTTAGGCAAAGCAACGCTATTGACGAAATTCACAAAAATACGATGGACAATTTCTACGGCTTGACCGTTGTGAGAAACCTGCTTTTATGGTATCCTGATGCAAATAACGCAGAGGGCCACCCCTGCGGTATACCGGATAGTCAACAGGGGAGGCCGCAGGGGCTTCCCCTACCTGCATATTCCGAGAAAGGCGGTGAGTGAACTGTACCGTGAAAAAATAGAGAGTCTTCAGGCGGAGGAGAGCCGTCTGCTGGCGCAGAAGGCTGCGGCGCAAAGCGCGGCGGCGGAGACGGTGCGGCAGGCGGAAAAGGACGGCGCCGCGCTGGTATCCCAGGCCCAGGAGGCGGCGCGCCGCGCCGCGGCCGACGCCCTGCGTCAGGCGGAAGCCCAGGCCGAGGCGGAGCGGCAGGCCATGCTGGATCGCACCGAGAAGGACTGCGAGGCCCTGCGTGCCGCGGCTATGGCGCGGATGGACGACGCCGTGGACTACCTGCTGGAAAAGGTGGTGAAGCGGTAGATGGCCATTGTCAAAATGAAGCATTTGCAGGTGCTGGCGATGGAGCGTGACCACGATGCCATACTCCGCCGTCTCCAGCACATGGGCTGTCTGGAGATCAGCGAGCCGGATGTACAGGCGCTTCCCGACACTCTGCACCGGTGCGATACTGCGGCAGCGGACCTGCTGGCCCGCCAACGGCAGCTGCAATCGGCCATAGACATCCTGCGCCGCACCGCGCCGCCCCAGAAAACGGGTCTGCTGACACCGCGTCCCCGCATCTCCGAGCGGGAATATCTGGATGAAGCGGCGCTGGCATCAGAGCTGGAAACGGCCCAGCACATCAATGAACTTGCGGCGGACGTAAACCGCCTCACCGCCAGGGAGACCCAGCTCCGCAGTGAGCAGGCCGCCCTGACACCCTGGCGGAGCCTGGATATCCCGCTGGAGCTGACAGAGACGCGATGGTGCGACATCACCACCGGCACGCTGCCCCCCTTCGCCGTATGGGAGGAGATACAGGGCACGCTGAGCCAACAGGTGCCGGAATCGGAGGCATACCTGCTGTACGCCGACCGGCAGCAGCAGGGCATCCTGCTGCTGACCCACAAGGCCGTGACGGCTCAGGCGCTGGAGCTGCTGCGCAGCTTCGGTTTCTCCGGCGGGCAGCTCAAGGGCCGCCATGGTACACCGGAGGAAAACCTGACGGCGCTGGCGGACAGTCTGCGTCAGACCGCCGCGGAAAAGGACGCCGCCCTGCAGGAGCTGGCCGGCTTAGGCGGGAAGCTCCCCGACATGCAGCTGTGCAGCGACCGGCTGAACTCCCGTCTCATGCGGGAGGAGAACCGGAAACGGCTGATGACCGATGGCTGCATCGTGGCCTTTGACGGCTGGGTGCCGGCGGAGAAGCTGCCGCAGCTGACGGCGTGGCTGGACACGCTGGACTGTGCCTACGACCTCAGCGACCCCACGCCGGAGGAGATCCCCGACGTGCCGGTGGCGCTGAAGGGCAATATCCTGACCCGCTCCATGAACTGCATCACGGAGCAGTACTCCATGCCCGCCTACGACGGCGTGGACCCCAACCCCGTGATGGCGCCGTTCTTCATCTTCTTCTTTGGCATGATGATGGCGGACATGGGCTACGGTCTGCTGATGATCGTCGGCTCCCTGCTGTTCCTGAAGAAAAAGCGGCCCGATGATCGCAGCTTTATGGAGATGATCTTCTGGTGCGGCATCATGACGTTCATCTTTGGTGCGCTGACCGGCGGCTTCTTCGGGGATTTCATTCCCCAGCTGTGCAAGCTCATCGATCCCGCCAGCACCTTCACCATGCCGGCACTGTTCGACCCGCTGAACGACACCATGGCCATCATGGTGGGCTCGCTGGTGCTGGGCGGCATTCAGGTGTTCACCGGCATGACCGTCAGCGTGGTGGAGAAATGCAGGAACGGGCATTTCCCGGACGCGCTCTTTGATGAGATCACGTGGTGGATCATCCTGGCCGGCGGGGCCATGGCCATTCTGGGCGTGGGCAGCGTCGGCGGCGTGCCGGTGGTGCTGTGCGTCGGCGGGCTGATGCTGCTGTACGGCGCGGGCCGCGGCAAGAAGGGCTTCGGCAAGGTCACAGGCGTGGTGGCCGCCGTGTATAACGGCGTCACCGGCTTTTTCAGCGATATCCTGTCCTACGTGCGGCTGATGGCGCTGATGCTGTCCGGCGCGGTGCTGGCCCAGGTGTTCAACATGCTGGGCGCCACTACCGGAAACATCGTGCTGTTCGTCATCATCGCGCTGGTGGGCAACGCGCTGAACCTGGCGCTGAATCTGCTGGGCTGCTATGTCCACGATATGCGCCTGCAATTTCTGGAATTCTTCGGACGTTTTTATAAGGACGGCGGCAAGGCCTTCCGTCCCCTGCGCATGCAGGCCAATCATGTAGAGATCATAAAGGAGGAACACGTACAATGAGTATTCTTGAATCCATCGGCGGACTGGGTTTCGCCATCCTGGGTGCGGCGCTGACCGCCGGCCTGTGCTGCATCGGCTCCGCTAAGGGCACCGGTATGGTGGGTGAAGCCGCCGCCGGCCTCACCAGCGAGGACCCCGACAAGTCCACCAAGTGCCTGATTTTGCAGGTGCTGCCCGGTACTCAGGGCCTGTACGGCTTTGTGGCCCTGTTCCTGGTGCTGGGCCAGGTGGGCGTACTCAGCGGCAGCGCCGTGGACATCACCCTGACCCAGGGCCTGTCCTTCTTCGCCGCCTGCCTGCCCATCATGCTGGGCGGCTGGCTCAGCGCCATTTTCCAGGGCCGCGTGGCCGCCGCCTCCGTCAACATCGTGGCCAAGCGTCCCGAGGCCGCCACCAAGGGCATCATCTACTGCGGCATCGTGGAGTTCTACGCCATTTTGTCTCTGGTGGCCACCATCATGATCTCCCTGAACATCCTGAAGTAAGGTGGGTACCGTTATGAACGGACTGGAAAAGATCGTGGCCCGCATGGAGGCGGATACCAGGGCGGAGTGCGATGCGCTGACCGCCAGCGCCGCCGAGAACGCCGCCGCCATCCTGCGGGACTGCCGGGCCCAGGCGGACGCTGTGGCCCGCGACAGCCGCCAGCGGGCGGAGGCTCAGGCGGCGGAGCATCTGGAGCACCTCAACGGCAGCAGCCAGCTGGCCTGCCGCCAAAAAGTGCTGGCCGCCAAGCAGCAGCTGATCGATGAGGCCTTCGCAGGCGCCGCCCAGCGGCTGTCAAGTCTGCCGCAGGCGGAGT